>OCVV011283380.1_pt1 | contig 22991 bp, 19 predicted proteins | sample 1539721 | NCBI WGS metagenome assembly OCVV01 (sample SAMN02144230, study PRJEB22623) | gut metagenome | biome: sheep rumen | host: Ovis aries | place: New Zealand
ACTGCGAGCTGGCGGAGTTGTAGTCGTCGGAGCGCGCCATGCTGATGACGCCACGCTTGTGCTGGATGGCGTTCGTGACGCCGTTCGCGCTGAACTCGCCCTTGATGCGCTGGTCGGAACCGCCCGTGCCGTCTCCGTTGGGGTCGCCGCCCTGGATCATGAAGCCCTTGATCACGCGGTGGAACGTGAGGCCGTCGTAGAAGCCCGCGTTTGCCAGGCGCGCGAAGTTGCTGACCGTGATGGGCGTGTTGGTGGCATTGAGCTCGAGCTTTATCGTGCCGATGCCCTTGACCTCGATCGTGGCGTGGTGGATGCCGGTATCGTAGCCGTTGTCGAGCGGCTTCGTGAGGACCTCCTTCGCCTCCGCGCCAGAGTCGCCCTCGTCCGAGGACGACGTGGACGTGCCGGTGTTGGAGTCGAAGCACGACGCGAGCGCAAGCGCCGCGCCTCCCGCGACGAAGGTGGCCAGGAAGCTACGGCGGGTGATGTGGTCGTGGGTCATGCTCTTCTCCTTCGAGCCATCTCGGCCAGGGCTCGACCGTGGTTCAAGTCATCGCAAAGTGGCAGTTTCATGAGTCAACACAGGCAATTTTACCAATAACCCTAATAAGTTGCGAATTCGATGGGCGAACGGGCCTAATTTGCTGCTGTTGGTACCATTTGCTTGGCGCCTCGTGCCACTTTGTGTTGGGAGAGAAGGGCGAGAAGAGCGTGCCGCACCGCTCGATGCGGCACGCCAGCCTACGAGAGCATGTCCAGCAGGACCCCTGCGACGTGGTCGAGCTGCTCCTGCGTGATGACGAGCGGCGGCAGGAAGCGGAGTATGCTCTTGCCGATGTGGTTGAGGACGACGCCGCGACGCAGCCCCTCCTCTACGAGGCGGCCGGCGACGGGCGCGTCGAGCTCGGCGCCGAGCATGAGGCCGTGGCCACGCACCTCGCGCACGTGCGGCAGGCTCGCGAGCTGCTCGCGGAAGCGTGCGCCACACGCGATGACGTGCTCGCCAATGTGCTCGTCCTGCATTGCCTCGACCGTCGCGCGCCCCGCAGCCGCGGCAAGCGCGTTTCCCCCAAATGTCGAGCCGTGGTCGCCCGGACCCATGAGGTCCGCCACCTGAGCGCGGGCGGCGACCGCCCCCATGGGGAAGCCGTCCGCGATGCCCTTTGCCATGCTCACGACGTCCGGCTCGATGCCCGCGAGCTGGTAGCAGAATGGCGCGCCACAGCGGAAGAAGCCCGTCTGCACCTCGTCCACCATGAGGAGCAGGCTGCGCTCCGCGCATTCGCGCGCCACTGCCTGCAGGTACTCCGGGGTTGCCGGCCACACGCCGCCCTCGCCCTGGACGCACTCGAGCATGACCGCGCACGCCGCGCCGACGCCCTTTGGCATGGCGTCAAGCAGGTCGGTCAGGGCGGCGTCGTCGTTGAGCGGCACGTCGACGAAGCCGGCGGGAAGCGGCTGGAAGTCCCGGTGGAAGACCTCCTGGCCCGTTGCGGCAAGCGTCGCGAGCGTGCGCCCGTGGAAGCTCTGCCGTGCGGTGACTATCGTGCTGGCCCCTCCCAGGTGGGTGGCTCCCCAGCGCCTCGCGAGCTTGATGGCGCCCTCGTTTGCCTCGGCGCCGGAGTTCGCGAAGAACGTCTTCCACGTCGTGCCCGTTGTGCCCGTAACGTGGCCATGCCCGTCGCACGTGGACGACAGCAGGCGAGACAGGTCTTGGGCGAGCTCTCCGCGGTTTTGGACGTAGAAGTAGTTGCCCACCTGCCACAGCATGCCGACCTGTCGCGAGAGCGCCCGTGTGACGGCCGGGTGGCAGTGGCCGAGGCTTACGGCGCCTATTCCCGCGAGGCAGTCCACGTACGTTCTGCCTGCGGAGTCCACGAGCTCCGCCCCGCTTCCGCTCACGAACTCAACGGGCAGCCTGCCATACGTGTGCATCACGCACTTCTCGTCCGCGTCCATCGCCGCGGCCAGGGTCTGGTCATAAGCTTCCATTGGTGCCTACCTCCCTTTGGGACCGGGCCTTGGGCGAGGGGCATGGTCCTTCTCGCCCGCGCGCCGCCCGGCGCTCGTTTTGCGTGGCTCGTCTTGCGTTGCTAGGCTTGCGTGAACAGCGTGCCGATGCCGGCGTCCGTGAACATCTCGACCAGCAGCGAGTGGGGCGTCTTGCCGTTCAGGATCACGACCTCGCGCGCGCCGCGCTCCATCGCCTCGACCACGGAGCGCAGCTTCGGCACCATGCCGCCGTCCAGCGAGCCCGAGCTCAGCAGCTCGCGCGCCTCGGCGAGCGTCATCTGCGACACCAGGGTCGTGGCATCGCGCGCATCGCGGTACAGCCCGTCCACGTCCGTCAGGTACACGAGCTTGTCGGCGTGGAGCGCCTCCGCGACCTTGCCGGCCGCGACGTCCGCGTTCACGTTGTAGAACCCGTCCGCGCCACATCCCACGCTTGCGACGACGGGGATGTAGCCGTCGTCCAGGATCGAGAGGATCAGGTCCGGGCTGACCTCGCGGATCCTTCCCACGCGGCCGAGCCTGGGGCTCACGGGCTCGCTCTTGAACGTCTTCCCGTCCACGCCGGAGATGCCCACCGCATTGTGGCCGTACTCGTTGAGGGCCCACACGAGCTGCTGGTTGACCTTGCCCACCAACACCTCCTGCACGGCCTCCATCGTGGCGTCGTCCGTCACCCGCAGCCCGTCCACGAAGCACGTCTGGACGCCCAGGCGGGCGAGAAGAGCGTTGATTGCCTTGCCGCCGCCGTGAACCAACACCACGCGCATGCCCATGAGCTTGAGCAGCTCCAGGTCGCCGACGACCTGTCGCATGAGGCGCGCGTCCTCCATGGCGGACCCGCCGTACTTCACGACGATGGTCCGGCCGTTCATCTGGTGTATCCAGGGCAGGGCCTCGGTTAGCACCTCTGCCTTGCGCATGCCGTCGGCAAGCTCCCTGGTGTCACGCTCCCTCATGAGGCCTCCCTAGCTGCGATAGTCGCCGTTGATGTGCACGTACTCGCGCGTGAGGTCGCATGTCCACACGCGTGCGTGCTCGCTCCCCATGCCGAGCGAGATGGCGATGTCGACGTTTGGCGACTCGAAGCGGCGCAGCATGTCGTCCTCGTCTACCGGCACGGGTAGCCCCGCGCGCAGCACGGGCACGCCAAGGAGGTCGATGTCCACGTCCTCCTGCCTGAAGTCCACCCCGCACTTTCCCGCCGCGGCCGCAACGCGTCCCCAGTTGGCGTCGTGCCCGTAGATGGCCGTCTTCACGAGCGGGGAGTTTGCGATCGCGCGCGCGACGGCGTCCGCCTGCCGCTCCGTCGCAGCGCCAAGCACGTCCACCGTCACGAGCTTTGTGGCGCCCTCGCCGTCCGCGGCGATCTGGCGCGCGAGGTTGGTGCACGCGCCCAGGACCGCCGCCGCGACGGCGGGGTAGGAGGGTGAGTCGAGCCCGATGGCCTTGCCGCCCGCCTTGCCCGTCGCGAGCAGGAAGCACGAGTCGTTCGTGGACGTGTCCGAGTCGACGGTCACCTTGTTGAAGCTCTGCCTCACGGCGTCAAGCAGCATGGCGTGGGCCGCCTCGCGCGTGAGCGGCGCATCCGTGGCGAGCACGCACAGCATGGTCGCCATGTTCGGCTGGATCATGCCGGAGCCCTTCGCGAACCCGCCCACGTGCACGGTGAGGTCGCCGCCGTCCTCCTGCGGCAGCGTGCCGCGGAGGGACACCTGCTTAGGATGCGTGTCCGTGGTCATGACCGCGCGGGCGGCGTCATCCGCGGCCTGGGCGGAGGAGCGAAGCCTTTGCGCGAGCTTGGGCACGCTGCGCTCGAACGGCGCGAGCGGCAGCTCCGCCCCGATGACGCCGGTCGACGCGACGAGCACCTCCTGGGGACTGCATCCCACCGCTCGTGCCACGAGCTCGCACTCCGCCTCGGCGCAGCGCAGGCCCGGCTCGCCCGTGGCGGCGTTCGCGATGCCGGAGTTGAGTACGATGGCACGGGCCGCACCGCCCGCGGCGTGACTGCGGCTCACCTGTACGGGTGCCGCGCAGAAGCGGTTCTGCGTGAACGTCGCCGCGCAGACGCCGCCCTTCTCCGCTACGACGAGGGCGAGGTCACCCCTCGCGGGGTCGTGCCTGAAGCCCGCGTGCATGCCCGCGGCGCGAATGCCCGCGGCCGCGCACACGCCTCCCCCGTAGGGCTCGAATCCGTATGCTGACGGGTCGCCGTTCCCGCTTGGGACGGCGAGTGGCTCTATGGTGCCCATATGAACTCTCCTTGGTGGTGTCGCTAAATCAGGGGCGCTGGCGCGCGTATGCCCTCGGTCTCGGGCAGGCCCAACACGAGGTTGGCGCACTGCACGGCCTGGGCGGCCGCCCCCTTGCCAAGGTTGTCGATGGCGCAGGAGGCGATGATCATGGGACGTCGTCGCATGCTCAGGGCAACGCCCACCTGCGCACGGCCGCCTCCGGCGACGCTTGCCGTCGCGGGCATGCGGCCTGCGGGAAGTACGCTCACGAGGGGCTCGTCCGCGTAGCGGCGCTCGTAGGCGGCCTGCACGTCCTGTGGCCGCACGCCCTCCGCCGCCTCGAGGTACACCGTGGCCAGAAGCCCGCGCGTGAGCGGCGCCAGGTGTGGGGTGAAGACCACGCCCATCGGCCTTCCCGCCACGTCGGAAAGCGTCTGCTCCATCTCTGGCGTGTGGCGGTGCTTCGCGACGCCGTATGCCTCCACGGACTCGTTCGCGTGGCAGAAGTGCGTGCGCTCCGTGGCGGCGCGGCCCGCGCCGCTCACGCCGGATATCGCATCGGATATCACGAGGTCTCCCGTGACAATGCCGCTCTCGAGCGCGGGCATGGCGGCAAGTGCCGTCGCGGTGGGGTAGCAGCCGGGTGCGGCGACCAGCACCGGCTCTCCGTCCGCCCTGCGTGCTGCGAGCCCCTGGAGCCCGGCGCGGTTGAGCTCTGGAAGCCCGTACACTGCCTCATGCAGCAAGTCCGTGCTCGTGTGCGGCGTCCCGTACCACGCCTCGTACGTCGCCGGGTCACGCAGGCGAAAGTCGGCGGAGAGGTCCACGACGCTCACGCCAAGCTCCAGCAGGCGAGGCGTGAGCGAAAGCGACGCGGTGTGGGGGACGGCGAGAAACGCGAGGGCGCAGGAGCCTGCGATAAGCTCTGGGTCGGGCTGGCTCAGGACGATGTCGGTCGCGCCCTCGAACGCAGGACGGACGTCTGCAAGACGCGTGCCGGCTGCCTTGCGGTCGGTCGCCATGCGAAGCTCCATGCCGGGGTGGCCAAGCACCAGGCGGCACAGCTCCATCCCCGCGAATCCGCATGCCCCCACGACGCATACCGAAGCGACATCCATGACAGACCCCTCCAACAATCGCATAAACAATGGTCTAAAAACCTAGTGTTTCAAGTGGTTTGGAAGACTAACATACAAATGCGACGGATTGAGCGAGGATTTATCTATGTAGATGATTCGTAATACTTAGAATGTGATGTAAACAGTCTCAAACATGCGTAAAACATGCAATACAAATTCACTTATAGAGCAATCATATGTTTCAAGGAGCCCCTGGGACGCCACATTATGCAGGCCTTCCCGCATGCCGGGGTTGCAAGGGGAGGGCCGCGCCCTTCTCGCCTTGGCGGGCGCTTTGTGACGGTTGCGTGAAGCGTTCACCAAGGCAAGGCGGCAGGACGGGGTTGAGGCGCGTTCGCGTAGACGAGAAGGGCACGCCGCACCGATTGATGCGACGTGCCCCGTGAGAGGTTCTTGTGCCTGGGAGCCAGAGGGCGTCCCTGCTGAACGGATGTGCTGTCTTCGCCTACTCCAGCTCGAAGGCTCCCGTGTACAGCTGGTAGTACGTGCCGTGCTGGGCGATCAGCTCGTCGTGGGTGCCCTTCTCGATGATGCGGCCGTGGTCGAGCACGATGATCACGTTGGAGTTGCGCACCGTGGAGAGCCTGTGCGCGATCACGAACGTGGTACGTCCGTACATGAGGGCGTCCATGCCCTTCTGAACGATCTGCTCGGTGCGGGTGTCGATGGAGGAGGTCGCCTCGTCCAGGATCATGGCAGGGGGGTCGGCGACGGCCGCGCGCGCGATGGAGAGCAGCTGGCGCTGGCCCTGCGAGAGCTGGGTGGCGTTGTCGGTGAGCATGGTCTGGTAGCCGTCGGGGAGGCGACGGATGAAGCTGTCCGCGCCGGCGAGCTTTGCCGCGCCGATGCACTCCTCGTCCGTGGCGTCAAGGCGTCCGTAGCGGATGTTGTCCATGACGGTGCCGGTGAACAGGTTCACGTCCTGCAGCACGATGCCCAGGGAGCGGCGCAGGTCGCCCTTGCGGATCTTGTTGATGTTGATGCCGTCGTAGCGGATCTTGCCGTCGGCGATGTCATAGAAGCGGTTGATGAGGTTCGTGATGGTGGTCTTGCCGGCACCCGTCGCGCCGACGAACGCGACCTTCTGGCCGGGCTTCGCGAAGAGCGAGATGTCGTGCAGGACGGTGTGGTCGGGCGTGTAGCCAAAGTCGACGTGCGAGAGGCGGATGTCGCCCGCGAGCGGCGTGTACGTGACGCTGCCGTCGTGGTGCGGGTGCTTCCACGCCCAGGTCTCGGTGCGCTCGGTGCACTCCTCGAGCTCGCCGGCCGCGTTCTTGCGCACGTTCACGAGGGTGACGTAGCCCTCGTCCTCCTCGGGCTTCTCGTCTATGAGCGAGAAGATCCGCTCCGCACCCGCGAGGCCCATGACCACGAAGTTGATTTGCTGCGACACCTGGCCGATGGAGCCGGCGAAGCGCTTCGTCATGTTGAGGAACGGCACGACGACGGCGATGGACAGGGCCATGCCGCTGATGGAGGGGTTGGGGAAGCCGGAGGTGAGGAAGGCGACGCCCGCGAGCGCGACGATGACGTAGGCGAGGTTGCCCATGTTCATGAGGACGGGCATGAGGGTGTTGCCGTAGGTGTTCGCGGTGCGCGACGCCTCGTAGAGCGCGTCGTTCACGGCGTCGAACTCCTCGATGGTCTTGTCCTCGTGCGTGAAGACCTTGATGACCTTCTCGCCGTTCATGGCCTCCTCGGCGAATCCCTCGGTCTTCGCGAGCTGGATCTGCTGGTCGAGGAAGTAGTGGGCGCTCTTGCCGCCGAGGACGCGGGTGGCGTACACCATGCACGCGACCATGGCGAGCACAACGACGGACAGCGGGATGGAGTACCACAGCATGATGGCGAGGACGGAGATCATGGCGAAGAGCATCGTGAGCAGGTTGGGCAGCGACTGGCCGATGAGCTGGCGCAGCGTGTCGACGTCGTTGGTGTAGTGGCTCATGATGTCGCCGTGCTTGTTGGTGTCGAAGTAGCGGATGGGCAGGCTCTCCATGTGGTCGAACATCTCGTTGCGCACGTGCATGAGCGTGCCCTGGCACACGATGGCGCCAAGCTGCGTGTAGGCGATGTTCGCGGCGAGCGCGACGACGTAGCACGTTATGAGGCCTGCGGCGACCTGGCCGATCTTGGGCGCGGCGCCGGCCCAGTCGCCCGTGGGGAACGCGTGCTGCACGATGTCGATCGCCTGCTGCAGGAAGATGGACGGCACGGACGCGAGCACGGACGACGCGATGATGCAGACGACCATGACCGTCGTGTGCACGGGGTAGTAGTGGAACACGGTGTGCAGGACGCGCTTGAACGTGGCGCCGGGCCGCTGGGAGCCACGGTGTCCCGTGGAGGGCGCGCCTGCCTGCTGGGACTGCTGCTCGGGGCGCGTGGCCTCGTTCTTCTCGCGAGTTTTGGCGTCGCTACTCATGGTCTGCCTCCTTCTGGCCCTCGTCCATCTGGCTCATCTTCACGTCGTGGGACTGCTTGTTCTGCGTCGTGTACGTCTCGCGGTAGATGGCGTTGGTGCGCAGGAGCTCGTCGTGGGTGCCGATGGCGTCTATCTGGCCGTCGCGCATGACGATGATGCGGTCGCACGACTCGATGGAGCTGGTGCGCTGGGCGATGATGATCTTGGTGGTCTGGGGGATATAGCTGCGGAAGCCCTGCTGGATGAGCTTGTCGGTCTTAGTGTCGACCGCGGAGGTGGAGTCGTCCAGGATGAGGACCTTCGGCTTCTTGAGGAGGGCGCGTGCGATGCACAGGCGCTGCTTCTGGCCGCCGGAGACGTTGGTGCCGCCCTGCTCGATGTACGTGTCGTACTTCTGGGGGAAGCGCTGGATGAACTCGTCCGCCTGGGCGAGCCTGCACGCCTCGACGAGCTCCTCGTCCGTTGCGTTCTGGTTGCCCCAGCGCAGGTTGTCCTTGATGGTGCCCGAGAAGAGCACGTTGCGCTGCAGGACGACGGCCACCTGGTTGCGCAGGGTGTCGAGGTCGTAGTCGCGCACGTCGTGCCCGCCGACGCGGACCGAGCCCGTCGTGGCATCGTACAGGCGGCTGATGAGCTGGATGAGCGTGGACTTGGAGGAGCCGGTGCCGCCGAGGATGCCGATCGTCTCGCCGCTCTTGATGTGGAGGTCGATGTCCTTCAGGGCCATGCGCTCGGCCTTCTTGGAGTACTCGAAGCTGACGTGGTCGAAGTCGACCGAGCCGTCGGGCACCGAGAGCAGGGGGTTCTGCGGGTTGGTGATGTCGCTCTTCTCGATGAGGACCTCGCAGAGGCGGCGTGCGCCCTCCTCGGCCATGGTGACCATCACGAAGACCATGGACAGCATCATGAGGCTCATGAGCATGCTGAAGCCGTAGGTGATGAGGGCGGACATCTGGCCGACGCCCATGAGCTGGGCCTTCGAGCTGACGATGGTGTACGAGCCGAAGTAGACGACGAAGAGGTAGATGAGGTCGATCGCGAGCGTCATGAGCGGCGTCATCCACGCGAGGATGCGCTCGACGTGCACGAAGTCGTGGTACAGCTCGCCGGAGGCGGCGTTGAACTTCTGCTTCTCGTGCTCCTCGCGGACGAAGGACTTCACGACGCGGATGCCGGAGACGTTCTCCTCGACGGAGTCGTTCAGGCGGTCGTACTTCTTGAAGATGCGCTTGAAGATGGGCATGACCGTGAGGGAGATCTTGAACACGGCGAAGCCGAGAAGGACGGAGACGACCACGAACACCGCGGCCATGGGGCCGCCGGTGACGAACGCCATCACGATGGAGAACGCGATCATGAGCGGTGCGCGCACGACGAGGCGGAGCAGCATCATGTACGCCTGCTGGACGTTGTTGACGTCCGTCGTGAGCCTGGTGACGAGCGAGCTGGTGCTGAAGTGGTCGATGTTGCTGAACGAGAAGCGCTGGATCTGCGCGAACACGTCGTGACGCAGGTTGCGCGCGAAGCCGGTGGAGGCCTTGGCGCAGGTGATGCCCGCCATGGTGCCGCAGAAGAGCGAGACGAGCGCCATGAGCACGAGCGTCACGGCGTAGGGGGCGATGTCGCCGAAGCCGCCGCCAAGGGAGATCTTGTCGATCAGGCCGGCCGTCTCGAACGGGATGAGGCACTCGATGACGACCTCTCCCAGGACGAAGAGGGGGGTCACGAGCGAGCTCGCCTTGAACTCGCGTATGCTGGCGCCGAGTGTCTTGAATATCTGGCCGTATGTCAGGCCCTGCTGTTGTTTCGGCATGAGGTCTCTCCTCCGACGTAGCCTTGTCTTTCCCAATGGTCCCGCACGCGCTTGAGCAGGTCGCGGAGCTCGATCTTCTCGTCCTCCGTCAGGACGGAGAGGCTGTCCTTCTCGAACGCCTCCTTGCGGGCGAGCATCTGTCGTGCCGTTTGCGCGCCCTCGTCCGTGAGGACGATGTCGAGCTGCCTGCGGTCCGCCTCCGAGCGCGTGCGCGTGATGAGGCCCTCCGCCTCGAGCTTCGACAGCACCTCCGACAGCGCTGCCGACGAGATGTGCGAGCGCTCGAGCAGCTCGCGCTGGGGAAGCCGCCCGTCATGCTCCAGCAGGCGCCCCAGAATGACGTTCTTGCCGCCGCGTCCGCCCGCGTGCCAGTAGAGGAAGTGCCCGAAGAATCCCATGTCGTGCAGGACCTCGTCCTCTGGCGTCGATGCGCGGTCGCGGGGCTGGGGGTTGGGATTAGCGTCCCATTCCGTCACGGTACCTCCCGTTCCTCGTTCCGTTGGACGCAAGAATGCTAGGTGCCTAGCTAATTCTGGTCAATGCACTTTGGGGATTCGCAAGGTACCTTCACATTTGGGCATATCGGCGTCGTGTGGGCCGATATCGTGGCGAATGGCCGCATTATTTACTACAGTAAACCAATGTTACCTGCGACCTTACAAACAACTAACGCTATGTAAGGCAACTGTAAAGGCCAGTCACGGCCCGGTAAGTGAGGTCGGATGACGCCTTAGGGGTGTCCGGAGGGGCATAGCATCCAAGTCGAAGCGAGCCAAGCGGCCACAACCTTGCCGCCTCGGCTCAAGGCAAAGCGGAAGGAAGCATATGTCTCACAGCATCTCTCGTCGCAAGTTCGTCACCATCTCTGGCGCATCCCTCGCCGCGACCCTCGGTCTGGGCCTAGCGGCTTGCGGCGGAAGCTCCGATTCCGGCTCCGACGCATCCAAGTCGGGCTCGTCCTCCAGCAAGGAGGTCTCCGGCAACATCACGGCCGTCGGCTCCACCGCGCTCCAGCCTCTGGTCGAGGCCGCCGCGGAGCAGTACATGAACGACAACCCCGGCGTGCAGATCACCGTCCAGGGCGGCGGCTCCGGCCAGGGCATCACGCAGATCGCCCAGGGAGCCGTGCAGATCGGCGACTCCGACGTGTTCGCGGAGGAGAAGCTCGAGAACAAGGACGACGCCAAGAAGCTGAAGGACAACAAGGTCGCCGTCGTGGGCATGGGCCCCGTCGTGCACCCGGACGTCAAGGTCGACGACCTCACCATCGACCAGCTCAAGGGCATCTTCACCGGCAAGGTGACCAACTGGAAGGAGGTCGGCGGCGACGACAAGGAGATCGTCGTGATCAACCGAGCCGCCGGCTCCGGCACCCGCGCCACGTTCGAGAACGCCGTCCTCGGCGGCGACAAGGTCCCCGAGGACTTCAAGCCGCAGGAGCAGGACTCCTCGGGCACCGTCGTCAAGATGGTAGCCCAGACGCCCAACTCCATCAGCTACCTCGCGTTCTCCTACTTCAGCGACGACGTGAAGGCGCTTAAGGTCGAAGGCGTCGAGCCCAAGGACAAGAACGTCGAGACCAACGACTGGACCATCTGGGCCTACGAGCACATGTACACTGCCGCGAAGCCGGACGCCGCGACGGCCGACTTCATCAAGTACATGCTCTCCGACGACGTCCAGGGCAGCCTCGTCAAGAAGACCGGCTACATCTCGACCAAGGGCATGAAGGTGGAGCGCGACGCGGACGGCAACGTCACGAAGCTCTAAGTTCGCGCGTCCCGCCTAACAAGGTGCTAGTCAAGGGAGAAGATCGTGTCATCACAGTCCAGGCCATCCTCAGAGGTGGTTGGCGTCTCTCCCAAGCGACGGATCGAGCGCAGGGGCCAGATTCTCACTGGCCTCTGCGTCATGCTTGTCGTCGTCTTGGTGTTGACGCTCATCTTCATGGTGTGCTCGAGGGGCATCTCTACCTTCGCGAAGGACGGCATCCCGCTCGGGTCATTCTTCGCCGGCACAACGTGGAACCCGCACCAGAACGGTGCCGACGGGGTCCCGCTCGTGGGCGCCCTGCCCATGATCGTCGGGTCCTTCTCGGTCACGCTGCTCTCGTGCCTGCTCGCGCTTCCGTTCGCGCTCGGCGCCTCCATCTTCGTGGTCGAGGTCGCCCCCGGCTTCGGCAGCCGCGTCTTCAGGCCGCTCACGGAGGTGCTCGTCGGCATCCCGTCCGTCGTGTTCGGCCTCGTCGGCCTCGGCGTCGTCGTCCCGTGGATGCGCGGCCTCGTCGGCGGCACGGGCTACGGCATCCTCTCCGCCTCGATCGTGCTCGCCGTCATGATCCTGCCCACGGTCACGTCGCTCTCGACGGACGCGCTCGCCGCGGTGCCCAACTCGTACCGCGACGGCTCGTACGGCCTGGGCTGCACGCGCTGGCAGACCGTCGTGGGCGTCGTGCTCCCGTCGGCGCTTCCCGACATCATGACCGCGGTCATCATGGGCATGAGCCGCGCGTTCGGCGAGGCGCTCGCCGTCCAGATGATCATCGGCAACGCGCCGCAGATGCCGGCCGGCCTGTTCACGCCCGCCTCCACGCTCACGTCCGTCCTCACCATGGGCATGGGCAACGAGGCCATGGGCACCGTCGCAAACGACGTGCTCTGGGCGCTCGCCATGGTCCTCCTGGCGATGTCCCTCGTCTTCATCCTCATCGTCCACCTCATCGGAAGGAAGGGGGGCGCAAAGCATGACTAGCAAAGACGCCACGGGCGAGAAGAACGCCCCCGTCGCAGCGACCGAGGGCCAGGCCACAGCCCCCTCTGCCGACTACACCGCCACCGTCAGGCGCGCCCGCGTCCAGGACAAGGCCGCGACCGTCATCCTCACGGCCATAGTCGCCATCATCATCGCGGGCCTCGCCGCCATCATCGGCTACATCCTCGTGTCCGGCGCGGGCAAGCTCGTCGACCCCGGCTTCCTCACGAAGAAGCCGGAGCAGTTCAAGGCCGGCGGCGGCATCGGCCCCGAGCTCTTCAACTCGTTCTACCTGCTCGTCCTCACGCTGCTCATCTCGCTTCCCATCTCGCTCGGCGCGGCGATCTTCCTCACCCAGTACGCGCCGCAGGGCCCCGTCACCAACGTCGCCAAGACCGCGATCGAGACCCTGTCGAGCCTGCCTTCCATCGTCGTCGGCCTGTTCGGCATGCTGACGTTCGTGCTCACGTTCCACTGGGGCTTCTCCATCCTCTCCGGCGCCCTCGCGCTCACGATGTTCAACATCCCTATCCTCGTCCGCGTCATCCAGCAGGCGCTCGAGGCCGTCCCGCGCGACCAGCGCGACGCCGCGCTCGCGCTCGGCCTCACGCGCTGGGAGGCCACGGTCCACGTGCTGGTGCCGGCGGCCATGCCCGCCATCGTGACGGGTGTCATCCTCTCTGCCGGTCGCGTGTTCGGCGAGGCGGCGGCCCTCATCTACACGGCCGGCCAGTCCGCCCCGGCCCTCAGCTGGGCGGCCCCCATCACGAGCCTTGCCAACCCGCTGAACGTCTTCCGTCCGGCAGAGACCCTCGCCGTCCACATCTGGAAGATCAACTCCGAGGGCGTCGTCCCGGACCTCACTGCCGTCTCTGCCGGCACTGCCGCGGTCCTCATGGTCTGCATCCTCGCGTTCAACATCATCGCCCGCATCGCGGGCCGCGCGCTCGAAAGGAGGCTGACGGCAGAATGACCGACGCAACGACCACCCAGGCAAAGCCCATCGACCCCGTGCTCCACACGCACGACGTCACGGTCGACTACTCGGGCAAGCGCGCCCTGAACGAGACGAGCCTCTCGTTCGAGAGCGGAACCGTCACGGCCCTCATCGGGCCGTCCGGCTGCGGCAAGTCCACGTTCCTGCGCAGCATCAACCTCATGAACCGGGAGATCCCCGGCTGCGTCATCGGCGGCAAGGTCGTGTACCACGACATCAACGTCAACGCCCGCGGCATCGACACCCTGTGGCTGCGTAAGCGCGTCGGCATGGTGTTCCAGCAGCCAAATCCGTTCCGCAAGTCCATCTACGAGAACATCGCGTTCGCCCTCAAGAGCCACGGCATGACGAAGCGCGCAGACCTCGACGAGCGCGTCGAGAAGAGCCTGCGTGCCGCCGCCCTCTGGGACGAGGTGAAGGACAAGCTCCGCGACTCTGCCTACGCGCTCTCCGGTGGCCAGCAGCAGCGCCTGTGCATCGCGCGCACGCTCGCGCTCGAGCCGGACGTCGTCCTCATGGACGAGCCCTGCTCCGCGCTCGACCCCATCGCGACGTTCGCGATCGAGGAGACCATCACGGACATGGCGAGCCGCGGCATCTGCGTCATCATCGTCACGCACAACATGCAGCAGGCGAGCCGCGTCTCCAACCGCACCGCGTTCTTCCTCATGGGCACCATGGTCGAGTGCGGCGACACACCGCAGATCTTCGGCGCCCCAAAGGACCAGCGCCTCAACGACTATCTCAACGGGAGGTTTGGCTAATGGCAGAGAGCATGTCGGTCCAGAACCTCAACCTCTACTACGGTGACCACCAGGCCCTGAAGGACATCACGCTCGACATGCCCGCCGGCAAGGTCACCGCGTTCATCGGCCCGTCCGGCTGCGGCAAGTCGACGCTCCTGCGCTGCCTCAACCGCATGAACGACCGCATCGACGGCTGCCGCGTGGAGGGCAAGGTGCTCCTGGGCAAGACCGACGTATACGAGAAGTACGACGTGTACGAGCTGAGGCGTCGCGTGGGCATGGTGTTCCAGAAGCCCAACCCGTTTCCGCTCTCCATCTACGACAACGTGACGTACGGTCCCAGGCACTACGGGCACCACAGCAAGGCGGAGCTCGACGAGATCGTCGAGACCACCCTCACGGGCGTCGGCCTCTGGGACGAGGTGAAGGACAAGCTCGACCACTCGGGCCTGTCGCTCTCCGGCGGCCAGGCGCAGCGCCTGTGCATCGCGCGCGCCCTTGCCGTGAACCCGGAGGTGCTGCTCATGGACGAGCCCACCTCCGCGCTCGACCCCATCTCCACGGGACTCGTGGAGGAGCTCGCGGTCAAGGTCGCGCGCGACCACACCGTCATCATTGTCACGCACAACATGGAGCAGGCCACGCGAATCTCGAGCAAGTGCGCGTTCTTCTACCTGGGCGAGCTCGTCGAGGCCGCCCCGACGCCGGAGCTGTTCGCCACGCCAAAGGACAAGAGGACCGAGGACTACCTCACGGGAAGGTTTGGATAATGGTTACCACCAGAAGCGCCTACATCAAGCAGATCGACCAGCTGGACGGCCACGTCTCCGTCATCGGACAGGCCGTCGTGGAGGACATCCGCAACACCGCCCTCGCCATCGGAGAGGGCAACAAGGCCGCGGCGCAGGAGGTCGCGGACGGTCATGACGCCTTCGAGCGCCTGCACCGCAACGTCGAGGACACCTGCATGAGCCTCATGCTGCTGCAACAGCCCATGGCAAGCGACCTTCGCCTGGTCACCGCGTCGTTCAGGGCAATATCGGACCTCGCCCGCATCGACGAGATGGCCTACGAGACGGCGCTCCTCTCCATGGAGGTCGATCTCGGCACGCCGAAGGAGGTCGCCGACTTGCTGGTGGCCATGGCCGACAACGCGGCTAAAATGGTCCTGCAGGCCGTGGAGTCGTTCGGCAGCGGCGACGTCTCCGTTGCGGAAAACGTCTTCGTGGAGGACGACGCGATGGACAAGCTGTACGAGCAGGTCCGCACGCGCGTCGTCGCCCTCCTGAAGGCGGGCGAGGAGCCTGCGAGCGTCGCGCCGGAGATCCTTTCCGTCGCGAAGTACTACGAGCGCATGGGCGACCACGCGCAGAGCGTTTCGGACTGGTCCATCTTCCGCGCTACGGGCTCGTACCGCGGACGCACGATGGGGGAATGACAGAACGTGGTCTACTACGTCGAAGACGACACCAACATCCGCGAGCTTACGATCTACGCGCTGAAGCAGGCGGGCATCGAGGCGGAGGGCTTCTCGGATGACGCGGAGTTCCGTGTCGCGTGCGCGAAGCGCGTACCAGAGGCGGTGCTGCTTGACATCATGCTCCCGGACACGGACGGCCTGCAGATCCTCAGGCGCATCCGCCGCACGCCCGGCCTCGAGAACGTGCCGGTCATGATGCTCACGGCCAAGGATACGGAGCTCGACACCGTGCGCGCGCTCGACAACGGCGCGGACGACTACCTGGCAAAGCCCTTCGGCATGATGGAGATGGTCAGCCGCGTGCGTGCGCTTCTCCGCCGCGCGGGAAGAAGCGCCACGGGCGAGAAGAACGAGGTCCTCTCGCTTGGTCCGCTCACGCTGTGGCCGAAGCGTCGCGAGGTGACGCTCGAGGGTGCCGAGATGACGCTCACCCAGCGGGAGTTTGACCTCCTGGAGTTCCTGATGCGCTATCCCGGCGAGGTCTTCAGCCGTGAGGAGCTTCTCCAGCGGGTGTGGGGCTGGGACTTCGACGGTGGCTCGCGCACGGTCGACGTGCACGTGCAACAGCTGCGTGCGAAGCTCGGCGACCATGCGGACCTCATAGAGACGGTGCGCGGCGTGGGGTATCGCGCGCGCGGATAGCAGGCAAAGGTCGCGGCCCTCGCACGTGCGGGGGCCGCGTTTGGATGGGCGGTAACCATGGTGGGGTTCAAGTTGGCAGGGGCTGCGCGCAAGGGCGGGGAGTCGCATGGCGGAGCCTCGCTCTCGCGTCGCATCTTCCTCGCGCTCGCGGGGGTGTGCGTGGCGGCGTGCCTGCTCGTCTCGCTCGCGTCCGCATACATCTACCAGCGCTCCGTCGTGGAGGACGCCTCCGCGGGCCTTGGGCGCGAGTGCGAGGCCGTGAGTTCGACCCTGAACGAGACGGCGAGCTCCAGCCGCAGCGAGTCCTCCGTGCTGCGGGGCCTGGATCTGGGCGACGTGCGCGCGACGCTTGTCGCGAGGGACGGCACGGTGCTGTACGACTCGCTCGTCCCCGCGTCATCGCTCCCAAACCACCGCTCGCGCCCGGAGGTCGCTGCGGCGCTCAAGGGTGGCAGCGGCAGCTCGGAGCGCGACAGCCAGACCGTGGGCTACGTGAGCATCTATCAGGCGCAGCGCCTGGATTCCGGAAACGTGCTCAGGCTCTCGGAGGATCGCGACGGCATCATGCGCGTCATCGCGAACGACCTGTGGTTCGTGATAGGCACGGTCGCCGTGGTCGTGGGCGTGTCGTGGATCGTGTCGCGCTCGCTCGCATGGCGCTTCGTGCAGCCAATACTTGCCATCGACACCGCCTCGGGAAACGCGGTCTCGCCGTACGAGGAGCTCGATCCGCTGGTCAGGCGTCTGAACGAGCAGCAGGTCGAGTTGAAGGCCCGCATGGACAGGATCGTGGACGCAGATGTCATGCGCCAGGAGTTCACGGCGAACGTCACCCACGAGCTGAAGACGCCCATCGCGTCGATATCCGGCGCCTCGGAGCTCCTGCGCGACGGCTTCGTGCGCCCGGAGGACGTTCGCGACTTCGCAAGCCGCATCTACGGCGACGCCCAGAGGCTCTCGAGCCTCGTGTCCGACATCCTCATGCTCTCGAAGATGGACGAGTCCGAGCGCGTGGGCGACCAGGCGCTCTTTGGCGAGCCGCAGGACGTGGACCTGCTGTCCGTCGCGCAAGACGTGGTGGACCGGCTTCAGGACAGGGCGCGCAAGGCAAACGTCACGCTCCACGTGCAGGGCGCGAACGTCCGCGTGAGCGGCTACCCGCGCCTTCTGGACGAGCTCGTCAAGAACCTGTGCGACAACGCCATCCGCTACAACCGCACGGGCGGTTCCGTGCACGTGTTCGTGCTGCCCGTCAACGGCCATCCCACGCTCAGGGTTTCGGACACCGGTGTCGGCATTGCGCCGGAGGATCAGCCAAAGGTGTTCGAGCGCTTCTATCGCGTGGACAAGAGCCGCTCGCGCGCAAGCGGCGGCACGGGCCTTGGTCTTGCCATCGTGAAGCACGCGGCCGCGCTGCACGGCGCCACGATTAACCTTTCCAGCGAGCTTGGCCGCGGCACCACGATTACGGTCACGTTCCCCTCGGAGGACAGGTAGGCGGAACACCCCTTGCCATGCCGTGCGGATAGGCTGCGCAGATAACGTGAACAAGTGTTGGGTTACGCTCGAGGGCGGCGGGCGCGCCCCGCGGCAGATGCTATCCTGTCGTAAACGACCGGATGGGAGCATCTTGCGCAGGAACATCATCCCCATAGGCGACGTCATCGCCGTCAACCAGATGTTGGAGCGGCGGAGCAGCGCGCTTCGCGTCCACATGCACGACGCGTGCGGTGGCCAGTCCTTCTCGCTCCGCGCGGACGACGGCACGTCCGCGGACGAGGCCAGTCGCCAGGTGGTGGGGGAGTTCTTCTCCACCCGCGGACATGCGGTGGAGTTTTCTGCCGGTGGCAGCGACTTCTGGGCGGTACGCCCATGAGTGCCAACCAGAACGGCAGCGTGCAGGGGACGCACGGCCAGGACGCCGCGGGCGAGAAGAGCCTGACCCAGAGGCTCCGCGGCATGCTCGGCGAGCGCTTCACGCGCTTCGTGGGGTCGTCCCTCATCAGCACCGCGCTCGACCAGATTCTGGCGTTCCTGCTGTTTGGCTGGCTGCGCGGGGTGTTTGTCTCGTCCGACTTCCTGCGCATCTTCACGGCGACGCTCGTTGCGCGCGTGTGCTCCGTGGCGCTGAACTACGCCATCAACATGAAGCGCGTCTTCAACGACGACAAGGCCGACCACGCAAAGATCGAGGAGGCGCACGCGGCGCAGCTCGCCGGCGCCGACGAGGTCGAGGACGTGGAGCTGGACGAGGACGACGAGGCCGGCATCGACTTCGACGACATCGTGGAGGGGCCGGACGACGAGGTCCGCCTTGGCCAGGTCGAGGTCCGTCCCATGCGCGAGAGCCTGCCCCGGTTCATCGCGCTTGCAGCCTTCGTGCTGTTTCTTTCCAGCGTGGGCGTCTACATTGGCCATGTGATCCTGGGGTTCAACGAGAGCGCCTCGAAGATCGTGTGCGACATGCTGCTGTTCTTCGTGAACTACTACTTCCAGCGCACGTGGGTGTTCGCGCGCCGCAAGCGCAAGGCCCACAGGGTGCGCGTGCGTCGCAGGCACCGCAGGGAGAGGGGCGAGCAGTCCTCCTAGAGACGCATTCGCAGGCGCGGTCGGGCTTCCGGCCGCGCCGTTTTCTGCTATGCCATCGCGATGGTCGCGAGGGCCTCGCGTGCGACGTCCTCGGGGGCCTCCTTGGGAAGGACGTGTCCCGCTCCCGGCACGATGACGAGCCTGGAGTCGGGTATGGACACGTGGATGAGGTCCGTCTCCTCGCGCTTGATCTCGTCGAACTCGCCTGCCATGACCGTCGTGGGGCACGCTATCTGCGAGAGGCTTGCCGGGTCGATCTGGGGATAGACCACCATCATGTGCAGCAGCTCCGCCGTGGTGCGCGCTTCCTGGGGCGTGGGTCTCACGAGGCTGGGGTCCACGTTGCGGTGGGAGCTGTCGCCCTTCTCCCAGAAGTCGACCCATGCAAAGAGGTTTTGCGCGGCCTGCTCCATCTGGAACGAGTCGTCCACGCCGTCGGGCGAGAGGTTGGCGCCGATGGAGAGGAGCGAGAGCGTGAGCTCTGGGTGGTCGCGCGCGATGATGATCGCCTCGATCGCGCCGTCCGAGAAGCCGAGCAGGTGCGCCTTGCCAAAGCCGAGCGCCGCGAGCACAGCCAGGGCGTCGTCGGCCATGAGCTCGTAGGTGAGCTCCGCCATGCCGCGCGTGGACTTGCCCTGCGCGCGCGAGTCGACGGCTACGACCGGCCGACCCGACGCGCAGACGGCGTCGATCACCTGGCCAAAGATGCCGTGCTCCTCTCCGTTGCCGTGGAGCATGAGCACCGGGTCCGGCATCTGGGCAGCGGCATCGGCGAGCTCCGCGTCAGCCGCGCGTGCGAACGCGTCCGGCACGTACGCGAACGCGGCGATCTGGGCACCGTCGGCCATGGGCACGAGGCGCGCCGCGGCAAGGTGTGCCGTCGGCAGGAGGTAGGGACTGGGGAAGTGGAGTTGCGGACGCTCGGGCATGGTGGCCTCCTTCGTAGGTTTACACGATGGTAGCCCATGCGGCACCGCGCGTCATGGCGGCAGGCAGGGGCTTCGGCAACGCGGGCTGCGGCAAGCCGCGGTCCGCGGCTAACGGGGGAGAGGCACCCGGTGACTCTGGCACTTCTCGTCTATTTATTGACTGTGTATTTACGTGAAAATATATCCATAAGGGATAGCATGCATTGCAATACAAGATGAGGGCTATAGAGATTCAAGAAAGTTGGTCATCACAACGCGAGATAGCTCCATAAGTGATGCTAATTGCTGCTTTAATAACAGCTTATTAGCTTGATTATAATTTTCATCCGTTTAGCGACAGCAACCTACCATTTAACAACTGATGTTAGAGATAGTTATCTGTAATAAATCTGAAATACTAAGCTGTGACTCGTTGGCGTATCAATCTAATCATGCCTTGCATAGGCATGGGGGAGGGGCTGCATGATGCCTGAGTCAAGGGAGAGGAAGCTCGGTCTTTTGGTGTTGGATGCGCGCGCCGCGGTGCGTCGCTTCTCGAAGTGCAGGACGCTCTGCGCCCTTGCCGGCATTGCCGTTGCGGCAGCACTTGTCTCCCCGGTGCAGGCGTATGCAACAGAGGCCGTTCCCACGGACGCTCCGCAGGATGTGACTGCGGAGCAGGTCGCCGCACCAGACGCATCGCTCCAGGCGACGGAGCAGGCGGACGTGACCGTCCAGGCTCCCAGCCAGGCAGAAGACCCCTCAAAGGCAGTTGCCGACTCCAGTGCCGAAGCTAGTGCGCCCGCAGAGCCTGCCGCGCCGCAGGCTGATGCGCCTTCGACAGAGGAGGCGCCTGCGTCTCAGGAGGTGGCACCGTCTGCGGATGCCGGATCTGAACAGGTGGATGCGGCCGTACCGCAGACTGAGTCCGTGCGCGCAGCACATGATGAAGCCGTGAGCGCAAAGGGCGATGCTAGCGGAGCTGACGCAAAGCAGACGGACGCCGAGGCCGAGCAGGCCGACGCAACGGATGCCAAGAGTGCCGCGCTGCACGACGCGGCGATGAAGGCCCTCTCGAAGGCGATTCGCTTCGACAAGTCCGGCACCACGATCATTCTGGACTTCAACGGTGACGGCAAGACTGACGATACGGATTGGGCGGCCTACAAGGACTGGATCAAGACGTACCGCGTGTTCGACTTTAACGGTGACTTCTCGAGCGGCTACAACGGCGGTCTCCAGGTGACGGGCGGCACGCAGCTCGTCGCGAACGGCCACGACAAGGGTCCCGACGACCTTAACATCGGCATCGACGTCGACAAGATCAAGTCGTACTACCTCAACAACATCGGTCAGGCGACCTCGGTCAAGAACCAGTCTCCCTTTGGCAGCTGCTGGGCGTTCGGCGCTACATCTGCGCTCGAGAGTGCGATTCTCAAGGCGATGGCGGGCGAGAAGGGCATGGCATACGACCCGGCGCTCCACCAGACGCCGAACCTCACCAATATAGAGGACGGGGTTGACCTCTCGGAGCTTGAGCTTGCGTGGCTGTGCTATTCCCTCCAGCCGGACGGCGACTACGTCAAGGACACGCTTCCCGGGGACACCGATTCTGACCGCCTGAGCTGTGGCGGCTGGGGCGCAATGGCCGAGACGATGTATACCGCGTGGCAGGCCGTGGCCAACGAGGCGGACGACCCCTACTGGCCGCTCGGCGTGCCGAAGACGTACGAGAACTTCAGGAAGCTCGGCAAGTTCGTCTGGGGGCTGACCGAGGGCACCAAGACGGCGATTGCCCACGTCCAGGGAGTCAACTACCTGCCCGACCCCGCCATTCTCCAACTGGACAAGCAGGAGCACATGGTCTACCAGGGCCTGAACCAGAACGCCATCAAGCTCATCAAGGAGGCGCTCGTCAAGTACGGCGCCGTCTCCATCGGCTACCAGGCCGACACCGCGCTTCCCGGCAAGCCGTCGGAGTCCGGCTACTTCAACTCCACATACTGGGCGCAGTACTGCGACGCGGTGGACGACATCACGGACACGCATGCGGTCTGCATCGTTGGCTGGGATGACAACTTCGACCACAACAAGTTCAAGGCCGAGAAGAACGACGTGTCGAACCTGAAGGACGGAGCTTGGCTCGTGAAGAACAGCTGGGGCTCCTACGATTGGCTGAAGAAGAACTTCCCCGACGCCGATCCCTCGAAGGCCGGTAAGGCAGCGAACTGGGGTATCACGGATGCGGAGGGCAACCATACCGGATACTTCTGGCTCAGCTACTACGACCACTCCATCGTCACTCCGTCGTACTTCGAGGTTGACCTCGCCTCCGACGGCTTTGACTATGACAACAACTACAGCTACGACTACCTCATCAACGAGTCGCAGATACCGTTTGTGCTTCGTACGAAGGACACCGGGACCGAGGTCGCAAACGTCTTTACCGCAAAGGGCGACGAGGACCTGGCCGCAGTCTCCGTCCACACGTTCGTGGCGGACTCAACCGTCCACGTTCGCGTGTTCCTGGTGACAGACGATGACCTGAGGGACAACGACCCCACGAGTGGCAGGTGCGTCGCGGACTTCACGAGCGACCAGTTGGTCTCTGGCTTCCATACCGTGAGGCTTCCCAAGGTCATTCGCCTTTCGAAAGGCCAGAAGTTCGCCGTTGTGGAAAACATCACGTCTGCCGACGCGAACGACGATGCAGGTGGTCGCGTCTCGTACATCGCGCTGGAGACGGGCATGGCGAAGGACGCCCAGACCGACGACAACATGGGCTATCTCTTCTCGCATGCGAACGCGGACGCGGGTACGACGTACGTGAGGATCCTGACGGAGGACGGCTATAGGTGGATGACGCCGCAGGAGCTTGCTGACAACTACGACGGAGGCCAGATCTTCGAGTTTGGCAACGCCATGGTGAAGGCGTTCACCACGAACGCGCGGGAGGAGTCGGTGCCCGCCGGCGATGTCGCGACGCCCGGCCACGCGCTGCCCGCGACGTACAACGTGGCGACTCAGACCCAGGCGGGTGGCATGGCTGCTCGCCAGGCAGCGGCGCGCGCGGCTGCCTCTGACGCGCTGCCTCGCACTGGTGACGCAAATGACGCCGCGACGGAGACGGCGCTCTTTGCGGCCGCCCTCGCCATCATCGGCGCGGGACTTGCGACGCGTCGCACGAGGGACTAACGACAAGCTCGGCAGGCTGCGGCAATCCGTGGCCCGCGGCCAACGGGGGAGGGGCGCCC
>OCVV011276101.1_pt1 | contig 22969 bp, 18 predicted proteins | sample 1539721 | NCBI WGS metagenome assembly OCVV01 (sample SAMN02144230, study PRJEB22623) | gut metagenome | biome: sheep rumen | host: Ovis aries | place: New Zealand
GTTCGCTATGTGGATCAGTCCGGGGTTTAAGATATATATTGTCAAAGAATTCCAAAGGCTGAAAAATGAAGAACAAAAACAATTGGGATGGTCGGCTAAAAGAGAGTTGACAAAAATAAACTACCGCATACATACGGATGCCATAAAAAATAATCTTATTCCGACGGAGGTTACTCCTGAACAAAAATCATACATCTATGCGGATGAAGCAGATATGCTTAATGTGGCGCTCTTTGGAATGACTGCAAAACAATGGAGAGTACAGAATACAGATAAAAAAGGAAACATCAGAGATTATGCTACAATTAATCAACTGATATGTTTGTCAAATATGGAAAACCTAAATGCTGTGTTTATAGGAGATGATATGCCACAGAACCCTCTGATGAGATCATGGCAGAGATATTGGAACTTGAAAAAGAACTGTCCGGAAGTCTTGAGGAGGTGTTTCGCTGATGGAAAATAAAGGTGAAGTTGTAATCTATCAGACAGAAGATGGACTGAGTAAGCTGGAGGTTAATCTCCAAAATGAGACGGTATGGTTGACAATAGATCAAATGGCAGAGCTGTTTCAAAGGGATAAATCTACTATTTCTCGACACATTAATAAAATTTTTAAAGAAGGGGAATTGGTTCGAGAGGCAACTGTTGCATTTTTTGCAACAGTTCAAAATGAGGGTGGCAGACAGGTAGAAAGGAATCTTGAGTATTTTAATCTGGATGTGATTATTTCTGTTGGATATCGAGTAAAGTCGCAGAGAGGTACTCAGTTTCGTATATGGGCGAATTCTGTCTTGAAGGAATATATCATCAAGGGCTTTGCCATGGATGATGAACGCCTAAAAGGAAATGGAGGCGGAAATTATTGGAAAGAACTTTTAGACAGGATCCGTGATATCCGATCTTCAGAGAAGGTGCTTTATAGGCAGGTATTGGATCTGTACGCAACCAGCGTAGACTATAATCCGAAAAGTGATGAATCCATACAATTCTTTAAAATAGTACAGAATAAACTGCATTATGCAGCGCATGGGCATACGGCAGCGGAGGTGATCTATGAAAGAGCAGATGCCGAGAAGCCGTTTATGGGATTGACTTCCTTTTCAGGAGAGTTACCGGCGCTCAAAGATATAGGAGTTGCCAAGAATTATTTGAAAGAAGACGAGTTGAAGATCCTCAATAACCTCGTATCAGGTTACTTTGATCTGGCGGAAATCAACGCCATAGAGCATAAACCCATGTATATGAGTGATTATGTAGAGCAGTTGGATTCTATCCTGACTTCCGGAAATCGAAAACTTTTGGAAGGCTCAGGAAAGGTCAGCCATGATGAGGCTATGAAAAAGGCAAAGACAGAGTATCGGAAGTATCAGGAGATTACCTTGTCTCCGGTAGAAGAAGAATACCTTAAGAGTATCAAAGGTGTGGAAAAAGAAGTCAAGAAAAGGAAGAGAAAGACTTAAAGAAGAAGGAAATGAAACCGTGACAAATTGTCACGCCTTGAAAATGACTGCCCAGGAATGTTGGGAATGCGGAGTAGTATGAAAGATAGAAAAGCCATGATCGGATCCCTTCTGATCATATTGGCAGGATGCTTCTGGGGAAGCATGGGGATTTTTGTCAGAAAGCTTGGTACATATGGATTTACTTCCATACAGATAGTTTCAATACGTGTAACTTTGGCGGCGCTGTTTTTTGCATTGGTGTTGTTTGTGAAGGATCGCGCGGGCTTTAGGATATCGATCAAGGATATCCCTCTTTTTCTTGGACTTGGATTTGGAAGTATCCTGTTTTTTACGGTCTGCTATTTTACTGCCATCACGATGATGTCGCTTTCAACTGCGGCAATCCTGCTCTATACTTCACCGGTATGGATCATGATCATGTCGATACTGTTCTTTCATGAGAAACTGGACAAAAGGAAGTTGATCGCTCTGGCGTTGGCGTTTGCAGGTTGTGTTTTGGTTTCAGGGATCTCCGGCGGAGGAATGACACCGGTGGGTCTGCTAGTGGGACTCGGATCCGGGATCGGATATGGATTATACAGCATTTTAGGTACGATAGCATTGCGCAGATATTCGCCGTATACAGTTACGACTTATACCTTTATATTTGCGGCGATCGGTTCATGGTTTATATGCCGCCCGGCAGATATGTTCAATAAGTTTTCAAGTTCACCGGATTTAGGATACCTGATAATGTTTTGTTGCCTGACGGCTTTGATCACTGCCGTGATCCCGTTTTTGGCTTATACGCTCGGGCTTGAGAGGGTGGAAGCGAGCAAAGCAGGAATAATAGCCACTATAGAACCTTTGGTGGCGACCTTGATCGGAATAGTGGTGTTTTCCGAGCCGTTATCATTCATGTCGGGATCAGGGATACTTTTGATCCTGTCAGCGGTAGTTATTTTGAGCCAAACGAAGTAAAGAGAGTCACTGCTTAATGATGAAAAACATAAGGGCTTCGCTATCCGACCATTTGTGGTAAAATTATATTGGCAGGAAGTGATTATTTTTTATCGACAGATGACCGATTATTAAAATATAAAACGGATCGAATACAGATTATGGATCCTACGCAGTTCATTAGAGAATGGGAGGTGCTAAGTTATGACGACGGTGAGTAATGTAAGCACAACAGAAATTATGGATAGAGGTATCAGTTGTCTAATAGAAAAACTTGGAACGATTGAAACAGAGCGTTTTATATCTGTTCTTATAAGAGAAAAATCGGATTATACCAAGTGGAGACAGCAGTATTTTTCAGATGTCAGTTCTGATGATTTTCATGATGCAGCTGTAGCATATGGAGAGGCTAATCCGTTGTAATTTATTTCGAAAACTGATAGGTCGATTTCCGAATGGATTATCAGTAAAAACGTGTAGTTAATACTGCACTGTGGTCTACGGCTAACAGACGAGATATTTGAGGCCTGTTTCCTTGGCTGTTAAAAATGTGTAAAAGTGTAATATACAAAAGAGACTGCGTTTTGACAGTCTCTTTTTAATACTTTTCAGCACTCCAAAGCCATTATGCATATTCCGTTCGAGCGGAATATGCACGGGTGATCAAATGTGATCCCGGGATCTTAATATTTTAGTGCGTCAGATATTTATATTATGTACGTTGCCCTGATTGTTTTTATTCTGAGGCCAGGAGGCATTGCTTAAAGGATCCTTTCCCATGTCCCTTCGTCTGTTGACTTCGGCTCCTAAGGAATTGCCTTTTCTGTCATGAATGTCTCTTAATTCTTTTTCAAGTTCAAAGAGCTTTCTTTCATAATCGAGCTTAACACTCTTTTTGATGAGTTCTTCCTTTTGTTTCATATCGGATTCCGCAAGAGAGCGGACATTGGCAATGGCCTTTTTGAGCTCTTCGTTTTCGGATGCATAAGCAGTGATCTTTGCATTCTTTTCATCAAGTTCGCGTCTTAAGCGTTTGTTTGTCTTATCAAGCTCGCTGTTCTCAACGGATAATCCCGAGACTTCCTTGGAGAATTTATCGGCCCGCTCCGTCGCATTCCTTTTTTCGTTTTCAAGAAGGATATAGGCATTTTCCTTTGCCTGAAGCTGGCCTTCGGATAATTCCGCGCGCTCGATCGCATCTTTTAATTCGCCTTTTGCCTTATCGAGTGCTTCTTTTAATTCGGTATTTTCCGAAACAGATCTTTCATATCTGTTTTCCAGATTTCTGATCCTGTCATTAAGATCATCTATAGTGGCGTCTTTTTCGCGGATCGCATCTTTGTATTCGCTTCGCAACTCATCTTTTGCATCCGATGCTGCGCTAAGTGAACTTACATATAACTGTCTTACCGAATTAAGAAGACCCTGGAAATGATCGAATTCTTCGCCGCCCCTTGATCCGTTATCATCCATGAAAGATGTATCATAGCTGCTTTCGGTATTTGTGTTTGCATCGCTTTCATCAGCTGCGCCGGACGCATCTGCAGCAGGTTCATTTGCATCGTATGCATTATATACAGCATCCGTGTTATCCGCACTCACTGCGTTATCAAAAGCGTTATAGGAAGCACTTGAGCTGTCCGAAGCCTCGGTATTATCGGTAACATCGGAGACGTCATTAACACCGGTAACATCAGTAGCATCGGAGACGTCAGTAACACCGGTAACATCATTAGCATCGGAGACTTCAGTAACGCCGGTGACATCAGTAACGTCGGTTATCTCAGCGCTGCTGTCGGTATCTGCTTTATCAGCACTACCTGAATGTTCCTCGTTATAAACCGGGGGTTCATCCGGAGCTATCTCATATAAAACATCACCGCCTTCGGGGTTGTATGTTTTTCTTTCGTAAATGCTGTCCATAGGATCGTCTCTTAAAAAGCCCATAGTCATTCTCCTTGTATCTTTTTATGTTTGATATCAAGATAATCCGTATACAGTTTATTATATAGGGATAAGTGCTCCATTTCAATAAAAAAGTGGACGGAAAAAGGCATATGTGCTAAAATTTTAAATGTATAAAGCGGTTACGCGGAGGGATGATATCATGCTATTGCTAAAGCTCATATTTGCATCACTTTCTGTCATCTCCGTATTCTGCGGGATCAAAAATCTCTTCGACAAACAAAAGAATCCCGGGTTTATCATCTTATGCTGGATGATAGCTTTTTTTGATATCTTGTATATTTTTATCGCAGGAGCACACAGCCCGAAGGAAGCGTCAAACGTGCTTCTGCTTTTTTATGCGCTTTTTGCCTGGATCCTGCCGGTATTTATGGTAATGGTCATATACATAGACAGGATCAAAAAACAAATGGTATATCTTATAGGCCCTGTCATCATAAGTTTATATCAGACATATCTTGTCATAAGCCAGTTTTTCGGAGCGAGGATATTTTCGTTCCAGAAAAGGATATATTTCAGAAAAGCCTTTTTTGTGGCGGTAGATACGAAGAATACCGGTCTTTTGTTCAGTTACAGATCTTACAGAGTCTGCTTTTATATCAATCTGGTATTCCTTCTTATCATTCTCATAACAGGAGCGGCAAAGAGTCTTAAGATGTTCCGCGGAAGGTATAATGTGTTTATCATCGTTATCCTTACCATGTGCGTCTTTCTCTCCATCTCGATCCGTTTTACGCTTCCGGTGTGGATCGCGGGAGTGTTTTATAATATCGTATCCCTGCTCAGCCTTTATTACATTACGGGCTTTCCGAAGAACAGGTTAAGGGCAGTGTCACTCGACAGCTTTGCCAATGATATGAGTGACGGACTTATCCTTTACGATAAGTTTAACGAGCTCATCCATGTAAACGACATGGTGAAAAATACGTTGGGTGATGAACTCATCGAAAGTTTCAGGGACAGAAACAAGCTTGAAAAATGGATAGAGGAAAATGCCGAGGAGGATAACGGATCCGTTATCACTTTTAAAGATAAAGATGAGAGGGAATATTTCTTTAAGGTACATATAAGGAGCCTCGGAGATGAGAAATCCCTCGCGGGTACTTTATACATCATCCATGATGCCACCGATTCGCTCTCAAGGATAAAGGCGGTGGAAAAGACGAATGAAGAGCTTGAGAGAGTAAGCCGCATGAAGTCCGATTTCCTCGCGAACATGAGCCACGAGATAAGGACACCGATGAATGCGGTCATCGGCCTTACCGAGCTCGCCATCAGGGAAAAGGATACTCCCGAGCTTACGGATTATCTTCTTCAGATCCAGAATTCCGGGCATAACCTTCTTAATATCATCAACGATATCCTTGATTATTCCAAGATCGAATCAGGGAAGATGGATATCGTAGAAGATGAATATGAACCTTTTGATGAGCTTTATGATATCGCTAATGCTCTTTATACCAGAGTCGAGGGAAAGCCCGTAGAGCTTTTTGTCGTTATAAAAAGTGATATGCCTCATAAGTTAAAGGGCGATGCGATGAGGATAAGACAGATCCTTATCAATCTTGCAAACAATGCGATCAAATTTACAAAAGAAGGTATCGTAAGAATAGAAGTAAGCACGGAGCATTTAAGCGATGATACCGTGAACATGGTATATCATGTGATAGATACCGGAATAGGGATAAAAGAAGAGGATATCAAGAAGCTTTTCATCAGCTTTTCGCAGGTTGATTCCAGAAGGAACAGATCGGTCGAGGGAACAGGACTCGGCCTTGCGATATCACAGAGGCTCGTTAATGCGATGAACGGCGATATCGGTGTTACGAGTAAATACGGAGAAGGTTCGGACTTCTATTTCTCGGTTCCGCAGAAGATAATAGATGACAGCAATGATCTTTTGGTGGAAGGCGCTGATACTAAACGGGCATTTATCGTATATGAGGACGACGATATGGCCCACATCTTCATAGATGAGATGGAAAGACTCGGCGTAAACGGTCATATGCTTAAGGATATCGACCTTTATAAAGGAACGGGAGAAAACGATATATTCTTCTTTAAAGAAGAAAGATATGATGATAGGGCCAGGGCATTTTTTGAAAAAAACAAAAATGCTACCGGAGTCGTACTTGTCGCAAATTCATCGGATTTCGAACCCGATATGGATAATATCCATATTATGAGACGGCCTCTTACCACAATGACCATGGTCCGCACCTTAAACGGACGATATCATAAAGTAAGAAAGATAGATGAGGGAAAGACGTATAAAGCCGGTTTTATCTGTCCCGATGCTAAGATACTCGTAGTCGATGATAATGAGATAAACCTTACGATCTCACAGGGGCTCATTTCTCCATTAAAGGCTGAGGTTGATACTGCGGATGGCGGGATAAAGGCATATGAAATGATAAAGGATAAAGCATATGACATCGTCTTTATGGACCATATGATGCCCGATGTAGACGGCGTAGATGCCACGAAGATGATAAGAGCGGAAGGTGATAAGATCCACCAGCCCGTTATAATAGCTCTTTCTGCGAACGTGATGGAAGAAGCAAAGGCTCTGTTTGAGGAAGCCGGGATGGACGGATTTGTTCCTAAGCCCGTTGAAGTAAGGATACTTACCGAAGCGATAAAGAAAAATCTTCCTGAGGATAAGATCATTCCATATAGCGGCGGTGATGAAGTTGCGGATGAAGAGGGCAGTGAGAAAAATGCCGAAGAAGCGATAAAAGTAGAAGGTCTTTCTACCGAAAAAGCGGCAAAAGCTCTCGGATCTGCGGCATTATATAATAAAGTGCTTAAGGAATATTGCCGCTCCGGTCCGGATAAGCTTAGCCTTATAGCTGAAGATGTTGAGAACGAAAACTGGTCTGATTATACCATCAAAGTACATGCTTTAAAGAGTTCTTCAAGACAGATCGGAGCTTTGGAATTAGGTGATCTTGCCGAGGATCTCGAGAAAGCCGGAAAGGCCGGAGATATCGATAAGATACATGCGTTAAATCCGGATGCGATAAAAATGTATTCTGATCTTATAGGTAAGCTTGAGAAGGTATTTCCCGCAGAAGAAGAGAATGATATAAATAAGCCTCTTATAACGGAAGAAGGATTAAAAGAGATAACGGACAGTTTAAGAAGCGCCTGTGAGGATCTTGATCTTGATAAGATGGAGGCAGCAGGGGATAAGCTTAAGGTGTATTCTTATGATGCTGCGGTAAAGGAAGATATCAAAGCGCTCATAAAGGCGATAGCCGATGTTGATGTTGATAAATGCACGGAGATCATAGACAGGATCGGAGAATAAGGAGAATATCATGAAAAAGAAAATCATATCTGTGATAGCTACACTTACAATGGCACTTACGTGCCTTTGCGGCTGCGGAGCAGCGGATGAAAGCGAAAATACCGGACTTGCCAATACCGAAAAAGTCGACAGTGCTTTAAAGAACGCACAGGCCACCGAAGATACCGAGGGATTTGTATATACCGGAGAAGCTCCGATAACAAAGAGCGGAGGCACATTAAAGATCTTAGCCCAGACATCGAATTACAATAATGTGGAGATAGATAAGGCGCCCATCGTCCTTAAGGTATTTGAGGAAGCCGGAGTTAAGCCGGATTTTACGCTCATTAAATATGACGATTATGAGACGAAGGTTCCGGAGATCTTAGATAAGGGAGATGTGGATGCCGACATCATAAAGATACCCGATTCTGGTGATCCCAATCAGGTTTACATAAAATCAGGCCTCTTTGTTCCGCTTGATGAATATTTCGATTATATGCCCAATTTTACCGGGTGGCTTTCGGAGCATCCTGTTGAGAAAGCCGAGCTTACGGCCGAGGACGGACATATCTATTATGTTCCGGGTATAAATGTCTCAAAGGATTATCAGCCCTGTCTTATGTATAATCAGGTCTGGCTTGATAAGGCCGGAATGAAAGCGCCTGAGACTCTTGATGATTTTGTTGAGCTTTTAAGATATTATAAAGAAAATGACATGAACGGAAACGGCGATAAAAGTGACGAGATCCCGATGAGCGTCATGGCAGAGCTCGTGCCTTATATGTTCGGACCCGCTTTCGGACTCGATCTTCCGAGCGGATTTATGGCGGATAAGGACGGAAAGGTCTTCTATGCATATGCCGAGCCGGAAAAATATAAGGCTTATCTTGAATTTTTAAACGGTCTATATGAAGAAGGACTTTTGGAAAAGGATTATGAGACCTTAGATCGGGATACGGTCATAGATCGCATATCCAAAGATGAGACAGGAGTAGCCTTTGATTACAGCTGGGCGATGTCCATGATGTATTCAAATGTCCTTCCTTATTATGACGGGACAAAGGAAAAGGCATTTGTCGGTGTAAAGCCCTTATCGGGAGATGAGGAAGGCTTTTATGTAGGAAGGAATGCACTTGCCGGGATGTTCGGTGTAAATACGAATTCCTCCCAGATCGAGCTTGCCGTCAAATTCCTGGATTATGCGATGAGTGAGCATTGTCAGGATTATTATCAGTGGGGATTTGAAGGAGAAAGTTATATCGTTAATCCCGATGGCAGCAGGTCCTATACCGAAAAGGGAAATGATAATGATTATCTTCAGGCTTTGGGCATAAATCCTGCGTTTGTCTTACCCGCCGCGCAGTCGGTAGAGGCGACGGATATCTTAGTTGCCGACTGGCATGCCGAGATAAACAGGGAACTGGTACCATATGTAAAAGATCCCTGGCCGCAGATATATGCTACGAGCAAGGAAAGCGATACGGTAAATCTTTACATGCCCGATATCGAGGATAAGGTAAATGAAAGTTCGATCGCTTTCATAACGGGTAAGGCCGATATCGAAAAAGAATTTGATGCTTACATAGCCGATCTTGAAAAGCTGCATTTAGACGAAGTGACCGAGGTAAAGCAGGCTCAGTATGACCGCTACTTAAAGGCACTTGGAAAATAATAAAAAGAGACATAAGGATATCATGGAAAAAACAGATCTTTTAAGAAAACAGTTAAACGAATATTTTGTCGGTAAAGAGGAAGTGGTGGATGATCTTATCTGCTGTTTTCTCGCAAATGGCCATATCCTTATGGAGGATGTTCCCGGAGTCGGAAAGACAACGCTTGCAAGATGTTTTGCTTCATCTTTGGGGCTTTCTTTCGGACGCATATCGTTTACTCCGGATACGATGCCCGGCGATGTGACGGGAATGAGCGTCTATGATATGAAGAGGGGAGAATTTTCCTACAGAGCAGGCGCCGTAATGAAGAACATCGTCTTAGCGGATGAATTAAACCGTACTTCTCCGAAGACCCAGTCCGCGCTCCTTGAAGCAATGGCGGAATCGCAGGTCACGGTGGATGATAAGATATATCCGCTTCCCGATCCGTTCATGGTAATAGCTACGCAGAATCCGATGACGTTTACGGGTACATATCCGCTTCCCGAAGCTTCGCTCGACCGCTTTATGATGAGGATAAGCATAGGATATCCGGACGAAGAGCAGGAACTTAAGATGCTTAAGGACCGTATCGATGGAAAGAGCTTAGATGATATAAAGCCGGTGCTTGATAAAGACGATGTGATAAGATTAAGGGAAGAAGTAAAGAAGGTCTTTATAAGCGATGCCATACTTTCATACATAAGAAAGATCATCGCATCTACCAGAAATGAAAACGGTTTTATCTTAGGCGCAAGTCCGAGAGCCCTTATCCATCTTACAGAAGCATCCCGCGCGAAGGCCTTTTTAAACGGACGGGACTTTGTCAAACCTGATGATGTCAAGGCTGTGGCACTTCCCGTTCTTTCACACAGGATGATATTATCTACCCAGATGCGACTTGAGAAAAAGGAGAGCAGTGTTTTGCTTAGATCATTGATCCTTAAGATCCCGGTTCCGATGGAGAGGGGAAATGAAAAATAAAGGGATAGCGGTATCGATCATCTTCATATTGATATCGCTTGTCGGGATAACTCTTCGCGGCGGTCCGCTCACTTACATCTTTTTCTTTACATCAGTACTAATCCCGCTTTTATCCATAGCCTATATCCTGATCGTTTTTTATTCTCTTAAGATATATCAGAGATCGGACGGCAGGAATATGACGGCCGATACACCGACCGATTTCTATATCACCCTTCATAATGAGGGATGGTTTTCTTTTTCTGCGATAAAGCTTTCTTTTTATTCATCCTTTTCAAATATCTCGGACATAGATGAATCCGTAACATATGAGCTTCCCCCGAAGTCATCCATAACAAAAAAGACAAGGATCGTCTGCTTTTACAGGGGAGAGTATAAGGTCGGTATAAAGGAGATAACGATAAGGGATTACCTCAACCTTTTTGAAATAAAGTTTAAGATAAAGGAGCCCCTTTCAGTCATAGTGATACCTTTCATAAAACGGATCACGGATACTCCGGGGAAAGAGATGTCCTTTGATGAAAACAGGGAAAATCTCATTAAAAAGACAGAGCCCGACATACCCGTAAGGGAATATATCCCCGGTGATGACATAAGGCTTTTAAATCACAGATCGAGCGCCGCGATGCAAAAATATATGATAAGGGAAAAGTGCGGTCAGGAAAAAAGCGGTATAGCGATAGTGCTTGATCCGGGAAGATATCATAAGTTAGAAGAAGAATATCTTCCTGTAGAAAACAGCGCGGTTGAAAGACTCATATCGCTTTCGCTTTATTACATGGAAAATAATGTCCCTGTAGATGTGATATTAAAAGACAGGGAAACGGAATGCACATCGGTTCAAAACATGACCGATTTTGAAGGCGTGTACGGAAAGATGTGCAGATATATGTTCAGGAAAGAGGAAAGTCTTTCTTTACTCAGTCTTGATATCGGGGATAAGGGAGGTCTTTTCGGATATCGCATGCTGATATTCATATTATCAAAGCTTGATGATGAGGATGAAAATGCGATCGATCTTATAAATACGAACCGCGTTCCAGTAAGGATATATCTTATCGGAAATGATGAAAATGAAGTCCTCTTAAAAGGCAGAGACAAAGACATCGTAAAGGTAAGAGCCGATGTGAAAGGGGAGGAAATGAGATGACCGGGTTTATCTACGATCTTATATTCTTTTTACCCTTCGTTCTTTCCGTTACTTCCGTTTCAAGAAGGTATATAAACGATGATATAAGACTGTTTAACATGGTCTGTGTTTCCGTAGTCGTTCTTTTTGTCGTTCTTATCATGAAGCATTTAAGGTTAAGGGGAAGGACCGTCCTTTCAGGCGTCATCTTTGCATTTATCCTTTCTTATTTTGTGTTTACGCCCTCTGATGCGGGATACCCGATATTTAAAGAAAACTTATGGATCATTATCCTCATCTTTATCGATATGATCTGTTTTGCAGCTTTTCTGATATGGGAAAGATACAGGCTCATCCGTGCCATTATCGCATTTGCCGGAGCGGGATATCTTATATATTCCTATGCCTTTAATATGTACGTAAATAAGCTTTGTACCAGCCTTATCTTTATGTTCATCATCTTTGTCAGTATCGATGAGCTGCAAAGACGCAGCATAAAAGAAGGAGATACGGATGTTAAAAAACACACCGTCGGTGTGATGCCGTTTGTCCTTTTTGTGTTCATCGTCATCATGTTCATTAGCATCCCGTCAAAGCCCTATGACTGGAAGATCGTAAAGAAGATATCCGAATTTGCAAAGAGCCAGTATATAAGGATAAGCGAAAACTTCATAAGCGGGAACGAATGGGACAAAGATACGCCGATCATCGGATTTTCGGACAGGGCGGCTCCGGGAGGAGATCTTGAAAGATCCGAGAGAAAGGTGATGGAGCTTAAGATGACGTCGGAAAGGGACAGATGCATCTATCTATCCGGAAAGACCTTTGACAGGTTTGACGGACGAAGCTGGGATAAAAAGGACAAAAACACCGTTGATGAACGTTTCCTTGATTCCATAGAAACGATGAGCGCCATACTTGATAACGGGGGTGAAAGACCCGTAACGGATTATCTTAAAAAGACGAGCCTTACGACCGAATATAAGGATATGCATACGCTGTGCATGTTCATTCCGCCTAAGGTGATATCCGTAAGAGGAGAGGCGGATGAAAAGAAGATAAGCGGATCCGATTACAGTTTCACGGATAAGAAAAACGCGAGATTCCCCTATGTTTCCGTGTTTTACAGAGTAAACCGGGATTCGGATGCTTTTGCATATCTTGCATCTGAAAGCCATGAAGTTACAAAGGAAAGCTTCGATGCTGCGCTCAGGGAATGCGGAGTCTTAACGAGTCTTACGTTTGAGGATTATCAGAAATATCACGAGGATATATATAAGACATATCTTCCCGAGACTGAGATATCCGATAAGGCAGAGGCGTATATCGAGGATCATCTTAATAAAGCGGACAGCGATTACGAAAAACTGTGCGCCATAGAAGAGATGCTCTCAGCATATAAATACAGCGAAAAGCCCGGCAGACTGCCGCTGAGTGTCAGGGATGAAGCCGGATTTTTAGATTATTTTCTGTTTGATATGAAGGAGGGATACTGCAGCTATTTTGCCTCGGCTTTTGTTATCATAGCCCGCTCTGAGGGTATCCCCGCGAGATATGTTCAGGGTTACAGGGTGCCGCTCGGAAAAGAGAGCGTAAATAAGGTAAGTTCAAACTGTGCGCATGCCTGGCCTGAAGCATATTTAGACGGAATAGGATGGGTAAGTTTCGAGCCTACTCCCGGAATGCATGTGGAGACTTCTTGGGAGCTTTCAGGCACCGCAAAAGCGGGCGAGGCAGAGAGCGTAAAAGCAAAGAAAGCTAAAGAAGAGGATATAAACGAAGAAGATCTCGGGGATGAGCTTAAAGAAAGCGTGAAAGGGACATTTAATATATATCAGATCCTCATCCCCGTATTATCCGGCGTCGTGCTTTCTTTATTGATATTTGCGATCGACAGGCTTATAAGGTTTGTGAGATATTCCCGCATGGACGACCTTAAGAAGGCGGAATATGACTGCAAACGGAAGATGGAGATGCTTAAAAGAAAGCGCCTCGGAAAGAAAAGAGAGGAAACGCTCATGGAATATTCCGAACGCTTAAGATATGAGGCGCCCGATGAGGATATTTCGTTTATAGAAACATACGAAAATATCCTTTACGGACAAAGGTGAAAACCACAAAAAAACTGTGGAAAACCATTGAATTTTGTATTATTATATCTTTGTATGATTTTTATTATGGGGTAACTGGTTAATAAAATGTACGAACTGATCAAAGATCATCAATTAAATGTAATGCTCTTTTTAAGCGGAGCGTGCCTGAATAGAGAGTAAAGCCGGGAAAAAAGAAGTAACGATCGAAACCGAAAACATGGGTATAAGCATCAAGCTTATAAGCATGATCTACGATGATCAGGCAAAAGATGTTTATGTCTGCCTTACCGGAGATCAGGTAGCACTTACCAATATCAAAATAACATACAGCAAACATTGATACCGGAGGATATTCTGATATGAACAAAAAAATCATGATGCCGGCGTGCATCCTATTTACTGCGATCATCTTATCCGCATGCGGTAAGAAAGAGGAAGTACCTGTAATAGAAAAGCCTGCCTTCGGTGAAGATGTTGCCGGCTATACGGGATTTACGCATTTAAAAGACTATACCTTAAAAAGCGGCGATAAGGAGACGGTTCTTTATCTTCCTATAGACGAAAAGGCCTATGTCGGGAATACCACCGCGATAGCAAATAAAGACGGAGTGGAGTGCGAAGCCAACCTGAATCCTCTTTATTCCGATGAAGTAAAAAACAAGAGCGTAGATGAAAGGCTTGTATATACCTTAGAGCGCGACTACAGGGACAAAGCCTCGGAATACAGCGATCTTTCCGTAGATAAGATCGCAGGATTGGGTGATCTTGGATACGGCGCCGGTGTTTCATATCTGATATTTGACGATCCCAGCAAGTCCTATTACGGACAGTGGGTGGATCATATGATGTTTGAGCTTTCGGACGGACGGATAATTAACATCACCCTTAAGGTCGACTCCCGGAACGAAAATGAAAATACTGAAGCTGTCATAGGCGAACTTGAGGATTATCTTTCCGTGGATATCCCCTATGATCCCGGGATGCTTAAGGCTAAGATAGACGGATACGAGCCCGATGCCGACGAAGCAAAGAAGAATGATTCCACACCCGTGGAAATGGGCGATATAGTCATGTATGTTCCGAGGGGATTTGAAGCGGGATCAACCTATGCAAATCTTGCGAACAACTTTATCTCATCCATGGCAGGTGTTGATAAGGGAGATATAAAGGTATTCATTCCCGAGAATCTGTTTGAGGAAAAGCAAAACGAAGATGATATCGATGTCATCATAATATTCAAGCAGGACGATGTCGGTTTTTCGGGCGGAGAGATGGGCAAATACAATGACGGCGAGCTCTCGACTTTAGCCCAGTATCTTACAAGGACGATGGAGCAGGTAATGCCCGGATCCAGGCTTAACGGAAAGGCCGAAAGGAAGCAGGATATCGGATACGGTATAAAACTGGACGGAACGGGCCTTAGCGATAACGGCAACCATAAATATGACGGAGCGATCTATTACATCATCCGGGGAAATTCCGCATATATGATCGTGGGGATCACACCTCCCGGATCGGGAAGGTTAGATAAGCTGCTTGAAGCAGTAAATTATATCTATGATTCCGCTGAACTTAAAAAATAGCGGTGACATATATCAAAAGCAAAACAGGAGGCATAAGCAAAATGGAATTTAAGAAAGTGACGGTACTTGGAGGAGGAGTTTTAGGAACTCAGATAGGACTGATGTGCGCATATTGGGGATGCGATACGGTGTTCTGGTTAAGGAGCGAGGGCTCAATAGAAAGGACCAGACCGAAGATAAAAAGATATTCGGATCTGATGATCGAGGATCTTACAAAGACAAAAGCCCTTATAGGAAATCCTATGGGAGCATATGTTTATCCCAGGGGTCTTGTGAGAGATTTTAATACAGCTACTGCTGAAATGATAGATGAAGATATAAACAGGGCTAAGAAGAATTTTGAAGAAAAGATAAGCATCGAGCTTGATATCGCAAAGGCAGTATCGGGAGCGGATATAGTGATCGAATCAATGTCCGAGGATCCCGAAGCCAAAATAGGCGTATATGAAAAGGTTAAGGATGTTCTTGATGAAAAGACCATTTTAGTCACCAATTCATCCACCCTTCTTCCGAGCATGTTCGCAGAGCACACCGGAAGGCCCGAGAAATATCTTTCACTTCATTTCGCTAACACGATCTGGAAGAACAACACCGCGGAGATCATGGGTCATCCCGGAACAAAACAGGAATATTACGATGCGGTCGTTGAATTTGCAGCGCAGATCGGTATGGTACCGCTTAAGCTGTTTAAGGAGCAGCCCGGCTATATCTTAAATTCAATGCTGGTTCCTTTCCTTACGGCTGCTCAGTCACTCTGGGCTAACGGAGTATCCGATCCCGAGACCATCGATACCACATGGCAGCTTGCAACGGGAGCGCCTGCGGGACCTTTTAAGATCCTTGATATCGTGGGACTTGAGACTGCATATAATATAAACCAGATGAAGCCGGATGCTCATACTGAGGGGAGCATGAGCAACAAGATCGGAAAGCTCTTAAAAGAGAAGATAGATAAGGGCGAGACCGGAGTAAATGCCGGTAAAGGATTTTACGATTATACCAAATAAGGATATTATGCCCGGATATCCGGATAGGAAGTAAGGAGATGATCAGATACTATTTTGTCATCACAGTGTCAATGCCGCTTATAATCTATTACATTTATAAGATCAGATTCATAATGCGTCATACTGACTGGTTTTCCGAGGAATACAGATATGGGGTGGCCAGTCATATGATAAGCGTCATAATGATAAATGCCCGTATAAGGAGCAGATGCTCCGGGATCGATAAGCTCCCGAAAGATGGCGGATATATCATGATATCAAATCATCAGGGTAAATTTGACGTGCCCGGGATAATGCATTTTCATAAATCACCCTGCTCGGTCGTTATAGACAAGGAGAGATCCAAGCAGATCCTTTTAAACGAATTCATCGATGTGGTCGATGGGATAAGACTTGATAAGAATGACATAAAACAGCAATATGAGTGCCTTAAGTTAGTGGCCGAGAGAGTTAAGAACGGAAAGAAGATCATCATATTTCCCGAGGGCGGATATGATAATAACGGAAACGATCTCCTTGATTTCATACCCGGAACGTTTAAAGCGGCGATCTGGTCGAAGATGCCGATAGTTCCTGTGGCTTTGGTCGATTCCTATAAGGCTTTCGGATTAAAGAACGGGATAAAACGTGTTACGACCCAGGTGCATTTTCTCGATCCGATATATTTTGAAGATTATAAGGGACTTAAGAGCGCGCAGATAGCCGAAAAGGTCAAAGGCGCGATCGAAGATGAGATTAAAAAACATACCGCATAGGCGGATAAAAGAGCGGGGAGAGATATGAACATCACATCGGGCATAATAGAAATCGATCTTCACGGGATGAGGGTCGAGCCGGCATTACAGAAAGTCGTGAGCGAAGTAAACAAAGCTCCGGGATCGGTCTATATCATAAGAGTGATCCACGGTTATCATGGCGGGACCGGCATCAAAGAAGCGATCAAAGATGAGTTCTCGTACGGCAGGAACGAAAAGGTAAAGGAAGTAAGAGCGGGAAATAATCCCGGCATTACCGAGCTTGTTTTAAGGAAACTTTAAACAGAAAGGTTATTTGTCTGCATAAAATATCTGGGAAGTAAAGACGATGACTGATAAGGACATATTAAGGATCGCTATGGAACAGTCCGCAGTGGACATAGGCGCCGATGCGGGAGATTTTCTCTTAAATGAGAACGTGGTGGTTTCCTATGATCCGGGAGAGGGCGTAAAAAGCTATTATAATAAGCCGATCTCATGTAACTTTATTTCATACGGCAATAATATAGTGGTCGGGGCGGCAGATGAGATAAGGGACATAGTAAAAGATTATATAGACGGTTTTATATTCTATCATTGCTTTGAGACCCCGAACATGCGCTGGCTTAATGAACGTATAGAGCCTTTCGGCCAGACGGTATGCTTTATGGCTGAATACTATCTGCCGGATCTTAAGCTCTTAAAGAAGCGCGAATGCGGTTATGAGCTTAAGATACTTGAAAAAGAGGATTTTAAGGATCTTTACAGGCCCGAGTGGGCAAATGCCCTTTGCATGGAAAGAAAAGAACTGGATGTCCTTGGGATAGGGGCTTATGACGGGGGTAATCTTATCGGGTTTGCCGGATGCTCGGCCGATGCCAAAGAAATGTGGCAGATAGGAGTTGACGTACTTCCAAAGTACAGAAGACAGGGAGTTGCATCAGCGCTTACATCAGGGCTTGCTTTAGAGATATTAGACAGGGATAAGGTCCCGTTTTACTGCTCGGCCTGGTCAAATATAAGGTCTGCCAGAAACGCCGTAAAGAGCGGTTTTTTACCTGCATGGGCTGAAATGACGGTAAAAGACATAAAAAAGGTCGACGAGATAAACGGGTGATGAGAAAAAATCAGGTGTGATAATAAAGGTTGCATAAATTGCCAAATAGTGCTACAATACTAAAGGTGGGCGCATTAGGTGCCCCTATTACAGATTATATAACGGGGTGAGATACATGAAGTGTTTAATATGCGGCGGGGAATCAGCCGGAGAAGTATGTAATCAGTGTATAAGACTTGAGAAGATATTATTCCAGAAGGAATGGTCTTTCAAGGCAGGCATCATAGGGAAAAACGAGGATCTTCGTGTTGCCGTATCCAATTTAAGGATCAGCGGTCGTCTTCCCATGTCAGATAATCCCAAGGGTCTTAATACGAGAATAGATAATGTTTCTCATTATCTTATGAATGTTAAGAGTGTGGAAGAGACGACTTTTTCAGGTAAGAAAGCCGTAATGGTCCAGATCGTTAATTCCGACACCAACTTTACCAGATATTTATATCTCCCCGGACTTGATGATATAGGCGGATTTACTACCGCTATCAAGGATGCAAAGGAAAAGGCAGCCAACCTTACCGAAAGGATAAGACAGCAGAAGGGCTTAGCTCCCGCTCAGGTAGGCGCTCCTTCGATCACTACGGCAGGCGCCATCGCTGCAGCTACCACAGCTACATTCCAGCCCAATCCCATAACGGCTCCCAGACCTATCACGGCTCCCGGTTCCGTTACAGCGGCTCCCGCAAAGCAGAATGATGATAACTTCAGCACAGTCGCACTTTCCGGTATGGCTGATGACTTATCCGAATTCGAGACCAAGATCAAGAAATTAAAAGTTCTTCGTGATAACGGTATCTTAAGCGAAGACGAATATATCGCAGAGAAGAAGAAATTAGTCAGCATCTTCTGATGTGACAGGAGGACCTGTGACAGGGTACCGGGTACATTGTCACATTTTAGCGGCAATATCGTAACATAAATGATAAGAGGGCTATCGGGCATATCGCCCGGTAGCTTTTTAAGTGTGACTGAGTCACACTCAAAGAGGGATAAATATGAGAGGGATAGACACAGAGGTCCGCAAACAGCGTAAAAGGATCTTTAAAGAAATAGCAAACCTTGCTTATAATTCCGAAAACCTCACAGACGACATGGAGGCGCTTCCCTATGTCATAGTAGATACCATAGATCCCGATATGAGGGAGGATATCTACAGGCAGCGCGCCATAGTAAGAGAGCGTGTGCGTCTCGCGATGGGCATGTCGCTCCGTCCCGAGGATGCTCCCGTACATGTTTCTTCCGGCGTCGAAGAGACGAATATCGCCGAGAAATATTACGAGCCGCCTCTTATGCAGGTTATCCCTTCTGCCTGCAATAAATGTCCGGAAAACGATTATAAGGTTACAGACCGCTGTATGGGATGTACGGCTCATCCCTGCCAGGAGGTATGCCCGAGAGGGGCGATCTCTTTTGTAAACGGCAAGTCGGTCATAGATCAGGAAAAATGTATAAGATGCGGTAAATGCAAAGCCATATGTCCTTATGATGCGATATCGCACCAGATCCGCCCCTGCTCGGCAGCCTGCGGAGTCGGTGCCATTAAGAGCGATAAATACGGCAGGGCATGCATCGATGATTCACTCTGCGTTTCCTGCGGTCAGTGCATGGTAAGCTGTCCTTTCGGCGCCATTGCCGATAAGTCCCAGATATTCCAGCTTATCCGTGCGATACAGTCGGGCCGCAAGATAATTGCCCAGATAGCTCCCGCATTTGCGGGACAGTTCGGAAAGGACGTTACTCCCGGTAAGTTTAAGGAGGCTCTTAAAAAGCTTGGCTTTGCCGAAGTATATGAGACTGCGATCGGTGCCGATATGGGCGCGATGAGCGAGGCAGAGCACTATGTAAATGAAGTTGCAACGGGGAAACTCCCCTTCCTTCTTACAAGCTGCTGTCCTTCATGGGCGATGCTCGCAAAGAAATTCTTCCCCGAGACCATAGGAAGTATATCAAATGCCTTAACACCGATGGTCGCTACGGCCAGGGTCATAAAAAGAGAGCATCCCGATGCCGAGATCGTATTTATCGGTCCCTGTGCGTCCAAAAAGCTCGAAGCTTCCCGCCGTACCGTAAGAAGTGATGTGGACTTTGTCATAACCTTCGAGGAACTGTCGGGAATGTTTGAAGCAAAGGGCATAGATCCGGCAGCCATAGAGACGGATGAGGTGATAGCTGATGCCACGGGAGCAGGCCGCGGATACGGTGTTGCGGGCGGTGTTGCCGATGCTATAGAAAGATGCATCAGGGAATATTATCCCGATGTAGAGGTTAATATCGAGCATGCCGAGTCGCTTGCCGAATGTAAAAAGATGCTTATGCTTGCAAAGGTCGGCAAGAAAAACGGATGCCTTATAGAGGGTATGGCATGTCCCGGCGGATGTGTCGCCGGAGCCGGTACCTGCATCGCCATAGATCAGGCGGCAAAGGCACTTAATGCATTTAAGAATGAAGCCAAAAAGGCACTTCCTTCACAGGATGCCATGAAACAGGAGGAGATAGAGTAATGAAGATCAGAACGCGTTTTGCACCGAGCCCTACAGGAAGGATGCATGTCGGAAATCTAAGGACGGCGCTTTATGCATATCTTATCGCCAAGCATGAGGATGGCGATTTTGTTCTGCGTATAGAGGACACTGATCAGGAGAGAGAGGTCGAGGGAGCGGTTGACATAATTCGCCGCACTCTTATTAAAGCCGGGATGAACTGGGACGAAGGTCCCGATAAAGACGGCGGCGTGGGCCCCTATGTCCAGAGTGAGCGTCAGGCTCAGGGCATCTATCTTGAATATGCCAAAAAGCTTATCGAAAAAGGAAATGCATATTACTGTTTCTGTGATGAGCATCGCTTAGAGGAATGCAAAAAGACGATAAAGCTTGAAAACGGCGAGACCAAGGAGATCAGCTTTTACGATAAGCATTGTCTTTCTTTATCCAAAGAGGAGATAGAGAAGAATTTAGCCGAAGGGCGCCCTTATGTCATAAGACAGAATACTCCGAATGAAGGAAAGACTTCGTTTGTTGATGAGATCTACGGCGAGATAAGCGTTGATAATGCCGAGCTCGAGGATATGATCCTGATAAAGTCCGACGGCTTTCCCACATACAATTTTGCCAATGTCGTAGACGATCATTTAATGGGCATCACCCATGTTGTACGCGGTAATGAATATTTATCTTCATCACCCAAATACAATCTTTTATACAAGGCTTTCGGATGGGAGGTTCCGGTATATGTCCACTGTCCCCTCATAACCGATGAAGAGCATAAAAAGCTTTCGAAGCGAAGCGGCCATTCTTCGTTTGAGGATCTCGAGGAGCAGGGCTTTTTACCCGAGGCCATCGTTAACTTCGTAGCGCTTCTCGGATGGAGCCCCGACAGTGACAGGGAGATCTTTTCATTAAAGGAGCTTGCGGAAGTATTTGATTACAGAAGGATGAACAAATCCCCTGCGGTATTTGATTTTAACAAATTAAAATGGATGAACGGCGAATATATTAAGGCCATGGATTTTGACCGTTTCTATGAGGCGGCACTTCCCGTTATAAAGAGCGTTATAACAAAGGATCTGGATCTTAAAAAGATTGCCGAAGCCGTTAAGACAAGGATCGAATTATATTCGGATATAACTGCACTCATCGATTTTTATGAAGCGCTTCCCGAATATGATCTTTCCATGTATGAGCATAAAAAAATGAAGACCACGAAGGAATCTTCGCTTACGGTATTAAAAGAAGTACTTCCCGTTCTGGAAGCACTTGAAGATTATTCAAATGATTCTCTTTATGAAGCGCTTACGTCGTTTGCTTCTAAAAAGGGTTATAAGAACGGATATGTACTCTGGCCCGTAAGGACAGCGGTATCAGGTAAACAGATGACACCTGCGGGTGCTACCGAGATAATGTCTCTGCTTGGAAAGGATGAGAGCTTATCTCGTATAAGAAAGGGGATAGAATTACTTGGATGAAAACAGAATAAGCCCCGATGAGGGGCAGATGAGGGCCATTTATCATTTAAACGGCCCCATGCTCGTGCTCGCCGGGCCCGGCAGCGGCAAGACCTTTGTGATAACGGAGAGGATCGTACGCCTTTTAAGAGAGCATAAGATCCCGCCTCAGGAAATACTGGTCATAACATTTACAAAGGCAGCCGCCCTGGAGATGAGACGGCGGGCAAACATTCTTGATAAGCGTTCGGCTTACGTCAATTTCGGAACATTTCATTCCGTGTTTTACCAGATGATCAAAAGTTCATACCCGAACAGGAAGCTTTCCCTTATCCCGGAAAAGGAGCGATACGGCTTTTTTAAGGCTCTGCTTTTAAAGGGGGATAAAAGGGAGGACAGTATATCCGATGAGATAGAGGAAGAGATAAAAAAGATAAGCCTCTATAAAAACGGAGAGGGTAAAAAGCCCGAAATATATGATGATTATGAGCAGTATCTTAGCGAAAACGACAAGATCGATTTTGACGATATGCTCAGGCTTGCCCATGATCTTTTAAAGAATGATGAGGAAAAAAGGAGATACTGGCAGGGGAGATTTAAATATATCTTAATAGATGAGTTCCAGGATTCAAATCCGCTTCAGTATGATACTTTAAAGCTTCTTATCGGAGAAGAGAAAAACATTTTTGCGGTGGGCGATGACGATCAGAGCATATATTCGTTTCGCGGAGCAAAGCCCGGACTTATGAAAAAGTTTGAAGATGAGCTTAATGCCAAAAAAGTGGTCCTTAATGTAAATTACCGTTCCGGGGAGAATATCGTTTATGCGGCGGATAAGTTCATAAAGAACAATACCGACAGATACGATAAGGATATAAGGGCGATAAGAAAAGGAGGATACATGCCTGATATCTGTTTTACAAGGGACAGGTATGAAGAAGAGGAGCTTATAAAAAAACAGGTAGGGGAATTTAAGAAAGATCATCCCGACAAGACCCAGGCGGTGCTGCTTCGGACCAATAAGGAAAAAATAAGGTATGAGCAGATATTTAAAAATACGAATGAGGA
>OCVV012831562.1_pt1 | contig 22968 bp, 18 predicted proteins | sample 1539721 | NCBI WGS metagenome assembly OCVV01 (sample SAMN02144230, study PRJEB22623) | gut metagenome | biome: sheep rumen | host: Ovis aries | place: New Zealand
TCTCTGCACAGAATGCCATACGTTTTACGTACTTTGCTAAGAAGAAAGACCAATAATTATCTTCGTGTATGATACCTTCTTTAAAGAATAGATTGTTCTTTGTTATAAGTTCTCGTCTGATAAGTCTGTTGGCAGCTGTCACTGGTATTTTGTCATAATCCAACAGCGAACGTTTTATTAAACTTCTGTCATCTGAGAACTCAGGGAAAGAATGACAGCCAAACTGCTCCATGTCATTATTTTCCCTAATATATAAGGCTGGCAATAAATCCACTCCTTCATACTTGTCTGCCATTCTCAGCAGTGTTTCGATGCATGCTGGTATGATATAGTCATCGCTGTCAAGAAAATAGATATATTCTCCTTTCGCTTCGCGTATGCCATTGTTGCGTGCGGCAGAAAGCCCTCCGTTTGTCCCTCTGTGTATAATGCGGAATGTTACTTCACCATTATATGTGTCAATAAACTGTTGTGCTATGCAGATGCTGTTGTCTGTTCCGCAATCATCAACGATGATACATTCTATTTGCGACGATACAGTCTGGTTGGCTACCGACAGCAGACATTCCTCTATGTAAGGTTCTACATTATATACGGGAATTATGATAGAAACACGTTGCATCATTGTGCTTGTAGTAAACGGTAAATCCTTTTTCTTACAGCTGGCTCATTGATGGCTCGTTTGAATGCCGATAGAGAATGTAGGTCGCTACCTTGGTAATAATAAAGCCCTTCTTCGAGAAGAAATTCCGCACGCTCCTTGGGTTCAGGACCGTATGCACCGCTGAGTGAAGTTATATTCAGTTGGAAACGTATGCCTTGATCGTGAAGTGTGTAGTAATCGTCGTAATCCATATAACGATAACGCTCAGGATGGGCAAGAACAGGTGTCAGTCCAGCTTTGCGTATGTCCTGCAAAATCAGCTTAAAGCGATAAGGTGCCTGAGCGTATGATGTCTCAACAAGCAGTTCGTTGCCTTTGTCACCGTATGTTAGTAAATTCCCCGTTTCCAGACGTTTTACAAACAATGAGTCTATCATGTTCTCTGCAGCGAGGTGTAACTTCACCTTGTTATTGCTTTCCGTTTTTGCGTAGGTATCACACAATTCTTTGAACCTTTCTTTTAATTCCTGAGGTTCATTAGGCACGTCCTCCATTATGTGTGGTGTCAGCCACACAGTGCTCACTCCTACCTGCTCATAGAATTTCAGTACAGCAAGCGAATCCTCCGTAGAGCGGATACCGTCATCTACCCCAGGAAGGATATGGGAATGACAGTCCGTCCAACCTTTGAACAAATTTGTATCTATAAGTGAATATTTCTTTGAGAATAGAAACATTATTTGTATTAACTTATCAATTCTTCTATCCAGTTGTCAATCCTAAGTTTTTTAAGATATTCCATGAACTTATATTCTGCGTTGCGATTGATAAAATCAATGTCAATAATAGGATTTTTACGGTCTATTACCTGTATGAAGTTAGAATCATAAAAAGGCATTTTACTTATATAGCTATTGGTGGTGATGACCTTCTTGTTTTGTGATAATGCCCAAATCAGTCTTGGTGTAGGACCCGCCTGTATGCTCATGTCAGTATCTAATACGCATTGTGATTTGGCGATTACCTCGTGCGTTTCTTCCATTGAGAAAGATTTCTCTGTTATGAAAGGGTGCGTCTCTCGTCCTGTAATAATTCTCAGATTGCGTATAGTTTTTTTGTCACCTTTGATGAAAGCCTTGATGTATTGTTTAATTAGCGTTGGTCTCCAAGAAGAATTGCGTCCACATACAATTCTAAAGAAGTAACTCAGTCTGTGTTTTTCTAATTGCTCTGCTACGTATTCTGCAATTTGCAGTCTGTCATCATGATGAGAACCAATGAGTGAAACAGAATATTCTGTATGATATGTCTCTGTCGTAGGAACCCAGTAGAACGGCAGAAAACTAATCAAATTATTGTTTATGCTGTCATTATAGTCAAATGAGTAAATCTTGTCAAAGAAACGGAAGTTACGACTATATTCAAAGAAATTCAGTGTGTCCCACAGATATAAAATAAATCTTATGTTAGGATTACGACCTATTAGTTTATTATAGACGTAATCTCCAAAACTCAGCCCATTAATACATAGGCAAATATCATATTTTTCAGAGAAGATATTATTTTGAGTATCTATTTCGTCCCAATGTTGTTTTAGTATCTTCTTGTTATTGAATAATATATAGTCTATCACTTTCTTTAGTATGCTCTTACCTCTATAGCCATTATCGTGAGGCAAAAAGTCATCAGCGATAAATCTAACACAATGCCCTTGCCTGCGTAGTTCCTCCTCTATTGGTTTTTGTAAACCGAAATTTGTTGGCGAAATAAAAAGGATAGTCATTGATAATATGAATTACTTAGAAGAGTATCCTTCGCCATAACCAGACGAGTATCCTGAACCGTAATAACCATAGCCACCATAGCCATATCCGTAACCATAACCATAACGGTAGCCATAACGACGGTAACCGTATCGAGAGTTAGCTGTCAATGTTCCATTTAGAATTATACCCATATTGTTGTATTTCTGTTCGTCATAGTACTCCTCAATGATGTTAAGGAACTCAAGTTCCATAAGTCCTACACGAATTACAAACAACGTAATGTCAGCATATTTGGATATGATACTTGTGTCTGCCACAATTTCTACAGGCGGACAGTCAAAGAATATATAGTCATATTCTTTACGCACTTCGTTAATCAGTTGTGCAAACTTGTCATATGCCAGTATCTCGGCAGGGTTAGGAGGCAACGTGCCTACTGGCAATATCCACATGTATTCGCTTTCTTTTGATTGTATGACCAAGTCATGCCAATCGCTTACCGTGCCGTTGATATAGTCTGACAGACCAACTTCTGGTTTCTGTACGAAAGAAGAAAGGTTGCGACGACGCAGGTCAAGGTCGATGGCAAGTGTCTTTTTCTTTTTCAGTGACATGCACAGGGCAAGGTTGTATGAGATGAATGTCTTACCAGAACCTGGATTTGCAGATGTGGTCATGATAACATTCTTTTCCTTATCTTGACCGATGATAAACTCAAGATTGGTACGTAAAACGCGGAAAGCCTCGTTGATAACATTGCGTGAACCGTGTTTTACTACTACGCGCTCACCCTTATGCAGTTTATCTTTACGGCGATGGTGTACATGTTTACCAAGTATCTTGCCTTTAATCTTCTCAAACTTATATTTCCAGTCTTCGATAAATTCCTTGATAACCCCTTCAGTCGTCTCGTCAGGGAACTCGATCTGCGGCAACTCTCCCACGAAAGGCACAGAGAGCTTCTCAACATCTCTGCGACCGCGTACCTTTGAATTGAGGAACTCTCTGATAACTATGAATGCCAGTGGCAGTCCCAAACCTATAGCCAGTGCTATCTGCTTTATCTTGTCGTCATCAGGAAAAGACTGACGGTTAGAGCCTCCTGCAGGTTGTAGCACACGCGTGTTGTAAGCTGCAAAAGCTTGGTTCATTTGGTTTTGCTCGCGCGTCTGTAATAGGAATGTGTATAGTTGTTCCTTAATTTTTCGTCGGCGTTCTATGTCAACGTATTGTTTCTGTTTGCCAGGCGTTTCTGCAATCTTAGCATTGTTCTTCTCATCATTAACGTGCAACATCTTGATTTGTGTATTTATTGTTGCTACATGGTTATCTATAGTGACAAGAATACTATGTTGCAAAACTCCCAGTTGCCTGTCAATGTCAGTTATTAGAGGATTGGCTTCGGTTGATGCTGATATTATGTTGATGCGCTGCATGACGAGTGAGTTGTACTGACCTACCTGTCCTGACAATGTACCACTGTTGATGCCTGTTGGCAGTGCTAATGGTTGTGAGCGATCTTTAATTGCAGATACGTAGCCACGATAATACTTCACCATGGCCAGTTCGTTTTCATACTGTTCGCTCTTGTTCTCATACTCCAGTGCACGCCCCATGTAGCGTGCTCCTTCTGATGAAGAGTTCAGAGTGTGGTTTGAAATCTGGTAATTGCTGAGCTCACTCTCTACGTCGCCCAACTCCTGTTCTATTGATTCCAGACGCTCATTGATAAACTTATTCGTGGCGACGATTACCTGATTACGGTTCTCAATCCATTGCTCGTTATAAACTGCAATAAGCGTGTTTAGCACATCGTCAGCTCGTTCTATGTTTACGTCGTTCAATGCTATGTCGATAACAGATGAAGCATCGTTGGAATTGTAAACATTCAGTTTGCTTACAAACAATGCCGTAGCGCTTTCTAAAGGGCGTTTTGTCACCGTAATTTCGTCTTTCGTTCGTTCGTTGAAAGCATCGGTTTTCTTAACCGTCATGGTGCCGATAGGTGTCTTCACGGGCTGGTTGAAGCGTGTGTTGTATTTCTTTTCATTATTGCCACTGAGCCACTTTATGGTCACGTTGTTGTTGTCTTTTACCTTTAATGCAAACTCAGCATAGGCATCGTTGGCACCATCAACCTCAACACTTACAGGCAGACTGTTAGCATAGAGTGTTGTGTTGCGCAGTCGTCCTCGTATTTGATATTCATAGTCAAGGTGCAGTCGTTCCACTACTTTTGACATTAGCCCAGGCTTACGCAAGGTAATCATCTCGTTGTTGAGCGCGGTGTTGGAGTTATGTCGTCCGTAGCGTGTACGGGTAAAGATATCGTTAAGTGCTTCGGTATTAGCATCTTCTTTTACGATGATTGACGTGCTGCGGGTATATATGGGTGGTGTCATGCGCAGATAGATGAGGGCTGCACTCCAAGTCACGGCCAGGCATATCACAAACCAAAACCAGTTGCTTATGCAAAGGCCAACGATGTCCATTATGTTAAGTGGCAGGCCGCTATCCTCCTGCTGACTTTTCTTCAGTTTGCTTGTATTCTTCTTTGTTGCCATATGTCTTTATTTCATAATTCATAATGCACAATTCATAATTGCCATGCGGTTTGATGGATTATGAACTATAAGCATGTTGAATTATTGTTACATATAAGATTATGAATTATGCATTGTTAAAAGCTTTTTATCAGCGACCAAAGCGACAATCCGCCTACACCAGTGATACCAGTCCAGAATCCCCAGGTGTGGAACATGTTGCCGAGGTTCGTGGTACTGCGTTTCGTCTTATTATTGGGTTCTATATAAACGATGTCATTTTGATGCAGGTAATATGCAGGCGATTCATATACATTCTTCATTTTTGTTACGTCAAGTTCATACTGACTAATAACTCCGTCTTCCTCGCGTACTACGAGTATGTTTGTTCGTATGGCATTAAGGTTAATGTCACCTATCAGTGCCATAAATTCAAAGAAAGTTAGTTTGTCCTTATCTATATTTACTCGTCGCCCACCGTTTTGTCCGAGCAGTGTAATATATAGTCCAGTGTATTCTACCTTTACCAATGCATCATCAACCAGACGAGTTTCGCGCAGCATGTTTTGCAAACTGTCAGTCAACTCCTGACGGTCGAGTCCAGCAACGTGCATCTCTCCTAATACGGGGAAGTCGATGTTTCCATTGTTGTCAATGAGATATTGTCCTCCACCCATGTTAAACTGGTTTGACAGAGTGCTATTTCTCGAACTGATATTTATGCTTATCTTGTCTCCGGGGCGCATTTTGAATGGTACCGATGTTATGTTAAACATAGTGTCCTTCAAAGCAGTTGTTCCTGGTTGTTTATCTTGAAAATAAGCTACGTCTTTAGGAGTGCAAGAGAATATTACATTCATAAGCATAGCTGTGATAAAGATAAGTGTGTATGACGTTTTTCTTTTCATATTATTATTAGTCATTTTACAATAAAATATTTCCTCAAAGTGTATATAATTCTTTGAGTATCCGTTTGTTATGATTGATATTTGTAAGCACTTGGGAAAAAAGTGCATAATTTTCTACAAAGTTAACTCTTTTTTTTGGATTAAACAAATTTAATAATAAAAAAACGCAGTGACTGCCTTGTAATTTTTTAATATGCATAACATCGTAGATGTTTTTGTTATCTATAATCCGCTGATGCGCTAATCCTATTGAGAGGGATTGGAATTGTTGCAAAAAAGTGACGCTAAACGTTTGATAGTAACGTTTAGCGTCTTGTTGTGGTGCGCCTGACAGGACTCGAACCTGCACATCGTAAGACACTAGATCCTAAGTCTAGCGCGTCTACCAATTTCGCCACAGGCGCATAGGTGTTTATGCGTTTTTTGTTTTTGCGAGTGCAAAGGTACAAATAAAAATTGAAATATGAAAGAAAAATGTAAAAAAGTTGCAAAAAAATTTGGCAGTTACAATAATTATTACTACCTTTGCACTCGCAAAAGAAAACAAGGGACTAAGATTGGTGCGTTGGATGAACGGTTTAGTCTCTGGTCTGCAAAACCAGCCAAGGCGGTTCGACTCCGCCACGCACCTCAACAAATAAACCTCATACATCGTTTGGTGTGTGAGGTTTTTCTATTTATTACGCATTTCTAAGCGTGGTTTCTGGGGTCAGCGGATTTCTGTAATAGTTGGTGAGTACTATTGATATCCACCGAAATCTGTTTATACAGTAGAGATGTCAATGAGTTGATTGACTATTGCATAAATAGTAAGACCTGCAGTAGTGTGAATCTGTAGTTTTCGAGCGATATTGCGTCGGTGGGTAATTACGGTGTTGGGAGCAATATAAAGTTTTTCTGCAATTTCTTTATTAGTTAATCCCTGTACGACACCTATTATTACCTCTCTTTCACGGTCAGAAAGCGGTTCTGTTGCTTCATGAACTCCAAGCATACTCGATAGTTTTACCGTTGCATCCTCAGCGTCGTGCTGTTCTTTAAGAGCTTTTATAGCAGGCAAGAATATTAACTCTTCGACTTTTGCATGTAATTGCAACCATTCCTCCAGATTGTAGATGTCATACAAGGTGGCGGTTAACATATTGTTGCGTAAAGGGTCAGACGGCAGATATTTGATGATGATGCTCTTGAGTTCCTTTAGCTTGTCATTGGTTTGTCCATGATGTTTTGAAAAAGTCTCAATACTATACTCTTCTTTCTTCTTGCCATTAACCAAAGCCTCAACGTATGGGAACAGAGTCTGTTCCTCAAATTTCATGTGGTGTTTGATGAATCGTGCATACTCATCAAAGATTTTGAGTATGAGTCTGCCAAGATTATTATCTTCGTCAAGTGCTTCCGTTAATTCTCGACGAAGGAAAGGCAGTTGGAAGTCTATATAGTATTGATGTGAAGCCTTCAAATATTTCAGCAGAGTCGGAACATCAAGCCTTTCTATAGTGCTTTGCGAATGGTAGTCATTTATTGTTAGGTTAACTACAGCAAGAAAGGTGAAAGTGTCCACTCCTTGTTCTTCACATACCTCTCGCACAGTCTTATCGCCGAATCCCAGATTTATGCCAAATGCTCCAAGACTCTGTAACACATTGTAGTTGTCACGTATCAACGACAGCATTTTGTCGTTGTCTTCGTACATTTTCAGTTTCTTCATATCTGCGTGGAATAATTTTTCCGTACAAAATTACATCATTTTCATCAGGTATGCAATACCTATATATAGGTATATTCGTGTTATGTACTGATTTTATGAAGATTGGCAAATTTAAGCATCAGAGTTTTCTGTCCGGCATTGATGAAATCAACAGTAGCCTTGCAACTCGGCCCACTACCTTCCAATTTTACAATTACGCCTTGTCCGAATCTGTTATGTGCTACAGCATCCCCTATTTTAAGTATTTCTGTTGGATTTTGTGTATTTTGTTTGGATGTTGACGTGGCAGGTATCGCTTTCTCTATTCTGGTGAAGTTATTTCTTGGTTGGCTCTGGTAGGTAGTGTTCTTAGTCTTGAATAATCCTTGTCGGTTGTATGATTGCGTTTGCCCTAAAGACTGTACATTGTTGAACTTTAATAATTTTGTGTCTATTTCTTTTAAGAAACGACTTGGTGTACACCATTCTTGTTTTCCATATCTGAAGCGTATTTTTGCGTATGTCAGATGGCAGTATCGCTCTGCTCTTGTTATAGCCACGTAGAGCAGACGTCGTTCTTCTTCAATTCCGCGTATGTTTCCTGATGACATGGCGGAGGGGAAAATGTCCTCTTCCATCCCCACGATGTAAACACATGGAAATTCCAAACCTTTTGCACTATGCACGGTCATTAGTGTCACTTGAGGTTTGTCGGTATCTTCTGTTTCGCGGTCACTGAGCAGTGATACCTCATGCAGGAAATCAACAAGTCCCTCAGGTGCATCTTGCTCGCGTTGCGTCTCAACAAATTCTTCCATTGATGCAAGGAACTCTTCCAGGTGTTCTTGCTTTGACAGGTATTCAGGATCGGTATTTGAATACAAATCCTGAGATATTCCACTTTGTTTTATTATTTGTTCGCCCAAATGTGCAGCATCAGCGGTTGACAGCTGTTCGCTAAATCCTTCAATCATCATACGGAAGGCTGTCAGTTTGTTGAGCGTTCCTTTTGATAATTCTGGTAGCATCTCCTCCAGTTGACACAGAACCTGCCATGCGGTCATACCCTCTGAACGTGCTTTGGATAACACTTTCTGTATAGTCGTGTTACCTATTCCGCGTGTTGGGTAGTTGATTACGCGTAGCAATGCTTCTTCGTCTTCTGGATTCACTGTAACTCGGAAGTACGCAATTAAGTCTTTTATTTCCTTGCGCTGATAGAAACTCATCCCTCCGTAGATACGGTATGGTATTCCCGACTTGAGAAACTGTTCCTCAAACGAGCGGCTCTGTGAGTTGGTGCGATAAAGAATTGCAAAATCAGAATAGTTTAATCCCTCTGACAATATACGTTGCTTGATGGATTTACTAACGAAGAGTGCTTCTTCACGGTCACTGCTTAACTGCGTGATTTCAATGCGCTCCCCCTCATCGTTCATACTATACACGTCCTTCTTGATCTGCCTTTGGTTCTTTGCTATCAGACTATTGGCTGCGTTTACTATGCAGTGAGTAGAACGATAGTTCTGCTCTAACTTGAATAGTTTTGTGCCTTCGAACTGTGTCTGGAAATCAAGTATATGGTCAATGTTTGCACCTCGGAATGCATATATGCTTTGTGCATCATCGCCGACAGCGCAGATGTTTTTGTGACAGCAGGTCAATAGTTGTATTATCTGTTGCTGCGCATGGTTGGTGTCTTGATACTCGTCGATTAGAATGTGGTTGTATCTTTTTGAGTAGTTACTACAGATGTCAGGATTATTCTTAAATAACTGATAAGTTCGCAATAATAAGTCATCGAAATCCATGGCATTGCTCATTATGCACCTGCGGCTGAATTCAGTGTATATCTTATGTAGCATTGGCATACCAGATACAGCGTCGCGTTCTACAGCTTCGATGTTATCTTTATACTCATGCGAAGTGATGAGATTGTTTTTTGCCTCGGAAATGCGTGCGTGAACAGCGGCTGCACGGTAAATCTTGTTGTCGAGTCCTAATTCTTTTATAATACTATTGCATAATGAGCGTGAATCAGCCTCGTCGTATATAGTAAAGTTACTATTGTAGCCGATATGATTTGCTTCGCGACGTAGTATTGAGGCGAAGATGGAGTGGAAAGTACCCATACGGAGATAACGCTCAGTTTCTTCATTCGTGAGCTTGACAATGCGTTCTTTCATCTCCTTTGCAGCCTTATTGGTAAACGTGAGAGCCATAATCTGTGCTGGGTGTACTCCCTGCGTTAGCAGATAGGCAATCTTATATGTCAGTACTCTTGTCTTTCCAGAGCCCGCTCCAGCAATAACCAATTCGGGACCATCGGTATATACGACGGCTTCTCGCTGAGCTTCGTTAAGTTCGTTGAGAAATTTTGGGGTATTATTGTTAATTGTCATTGGTTGATTTCTTTCTTTCTTCTCTTTCTTTCCTGTTCTTTTTTTCTATAAACTTTATGCCATTGGTTATAATACGTTGCCGCTTGCGCATATAGTCAGATGGCGTTTTGCTTGAGAATTTGCGTGGGTTGGGTAAGGTGGCTGCAATTAGCGCACATTCGCGGCGTGACAGTTCCTGCGGTGTCTTCTCGAAATGATATTGTGCAACAGCAGCTATGCCGTAGATGCCGTCGCCCATTTCTATCGAGTTGAGATATACTTCCATGATGCGCTCCTTGCCCCATACAAATTCTATTAGTACCGTGAAGTACATCTCCAATCCCTTCCTAAGCCACGAGCGTCCTGGCCAGAGAAATACATTTTTTGCTGTTTGTTGGCTTATTGTGCTTGCACCATGCTTCTTGTCGGAATGGCGGTTATGCTCTGCTGCCTTTTGTATGGCGTCGAAATCAAAACCGTGGTGCTCAGTGAATTTAGCATCTTCGCTTGCCATGACAGCTCTTGCCATGTCGTCAGGTATTTCGCTGGCAGGTATCCAACGGTGATGTAGCGTGATGTCTTTTCCAGCCTCAGCCTGTTCGTAGCATCGTATGAACATCAGCGGAGTGAACCATACAGGCATGACTTTGAATAAAACTACCGCCAGAATCGTTGTCGTGAAGAAGGTAATAAGTGTGATTTTTATAAGTCTTATAAGGAAATTGACTACAATCATTTCAGTAAATCAGATGTGTGTTTAGCTAAGATTTATCTTGTATTATGCTTGTTTTTGTAATATTCACTTTGCAAAGGTAACTAAATTTTTTTATATTAAAAGTGTTATACATTATAAATAAGAGTAAAAACCGTTATTTTGTTGGTGTTATTTCATCTTTTCATGTTTTTTTTGTAACTTTGTAGTCGATTTTTAAGACGATGTGTCAAGAAGAAGTTTGAAAAAGAGAAATACTAAGTAAACTTAAACATATAATAACAAATGGAAAAAAGCGCATTACAGATTGCCCGTGCTGCCTACCAGCCTAAGTTACCAAAGGCGTTGCGTGGAGCATTGAAGGCCGTAGAAGGAGAACCTACACAGTCAGTTGCAGATCAGGAAGAAGTAAAGAAACTTTTCCCTAACACGTATGGTATGCCATATTTGAAATTTGAGCCTACTAAGGGTGAGATGGCAAACACAGCAATGAATGTTGGAGTAATACTTTCTGGAGGTCAGGCTCCTGGTGGTCACAACGTAATATCTGGACTGTTTGACGGAATAAAGAAACTGAATCCTGCTAACCGCCTGTTTGGTTTTATCCTCGGTCCTGGCGGATTGGTAGATCATAACTATATGGAACTGACCGCTGATATTATTGACGAATACCGTAATACGGGTGGTTTCGACATTATCGGCTCTGGACGTACCAAGCTTGAGAAGAAAGAACAGTTTGATAAGGGATTGGAAATATTGAAGGCTCTGAATATCAAAGCCTTGGTAATAATAGGCGGTGATGATTCTAATACTAACGCTTGCGTGCTGGCGGAATATTACAAGGCTATTGGAGCAGGCGTACAGGTTATCGGATGCCCGAAGACTATTGACGGTGACTTGAAGAATTCTGAGATAGAAACATCCTTTGGGTTTGATACGGCTACAAAGGTATATTCTGAGGTCATCGGCAACATTATGCGCGACTGCAACTCTGCTAAGAAATACTGGCATTTTATCAAGTTGATGGGTCGTTCTGCATCCCACGTTACTTTGGAGTGTGCATTGCAGACGCATCCTAATATAACGCTTATTGGCGAGGAAGTAGAGGCAAAGAACCAGACGCTTGATGATGTGGTGACATACATCGCTGATGCTGTGGCAGATCGTGCTACACGTGGTATGAACTATGGTGTGGTACTTGTACCGGAGGGTCTGATAGAGTTCATCCCTGCTATCAAGGCTCTTATCGCCGAACTTAATGATATGCTGGCTGCTAACCAGAAAGATTTTGAGATGATTGCTGATTCAAAGAAGATAGAATACGTGCTACAACATCTCTCTGCCGAGAATGCTGCAATCTTCCGCTCTTTGCCTGAGACGGTAAGTCGTCAGTTGGCTCTTGATCGTGATCCTCATGGAAATGTGCAGGTATCACTGATTGATACCGAGCAGTTGCTTGCAGAGATGGTCGGCAGAAAGCTCGAACAGTGGAAGAAGGATGGTCTTTACCATGGCAAGTTCTCTACTCAGCACCACTTCTTCGGATATGAGGGACGCTGTGCGGCTCCTTCAAACTTCGATGCGGACTATTGCTATTCTCTGGGATTTAATGCCTCTATGCTTATAGCTGCTGGCAGGACGGGCTATATGTCATCAGTAAAGAATACAGCAAAGCCTGTTGATGAATGGATTGCAGGCGGTATTCCTATCACAATGATGATGAATATGGAAAAGAGAAGTGGTGAGATGAAGCCCGTTATCAAGAAGGCACTCGTAGAACTTGATGGCAAGCCATACCAGTACTTCGTGGCACACCGTACGGAGTGGGCTCGTAACACCTGTTATGTATATCCTGGTCCGATACAGTATTTTGGTCCGACAGAGGTGTGTGACCGTCCAACTATTACGCTTACGCTGGAACATCAGAAATAATACAGAAGATATTTATATACAGCATACGTAATTGGCAAAACGTAAAAAAAATAAGAATAAATCCTCTCGTCTGCTGAGCAATAAAGCTTGGTGGGCGGGAGGACTTTTTGTTGCTGCTGTATATATACTGGTGTTTTATTTCTTTTTCGTTGGTCCCACAGGATTTCGCTGGCATGCTCTTTACGGAGACGTGAATTATCCCGAGGGCTTTGAGATTCAAGGCATAGATGTAAGCCATTATCAAGGCAATATCGATTGGGAAAAATTACGTAATGCCATGATTGGCAAGGCTCCTGTAAGGTTTATTATAGTGAAGGCTACGGAGGGCGCAAGTGTGGTGGATGAGAAGTTTAGTGACAACTTCAATAATGCACGTGAGTATGGCTTTATCCGTGGAGCGTATCATTTCTACAGTGTAAGGTCGGCGGCGCGTGACCAGGCTCATTTCTTTCTTGAGAAGGTTAAGCTTGAGGAGGGTGACCTGCCGCCAGTGCTTGATGTGGAACACAAGCCAGAAGAATTGACAACAGAGGAATTTCAGAAGGATGTGTTAACGTGGCTACATATTGTTGAAGACAAGTATGACGTAAAGCCAATAATATACACATACTACAAATTTAAGCAGCAATACCTATCTGACAGTCGTTTTGATGATTATCCCTACTGGATTGCCCATTACTATGCAAGCAAGTTGGAGTATAAGGGTGAATGGAAATTCTGGCAGCATACTGATGCAGGAAAGTTGCCAGGAATAAATGGATATGTGGATTTCAATATCTATAACGGTTCTTACTACGACTTGAAACAGTTGACTATAAAATAGTATTCAATACTGATAAAAATCCATAACCGCATATACTTTCGCAATTTGCGAAATATATATGCGGTTATTCTTATATTACTTCTGCTATGTATTCAGCGATATGCGAGTTTTATTAGCGCAATCTGTCAGCAGAACGTACAAGGTCATCATCATGTTTTATCCCCTTGTGTGCCAGCCAAAACAGTATTATGCTGACGATGGGTAGGCATAACCCGAATTGTATCGTCGTGCCCCCAGTGCCTTCCACGTATGCTACCAATGCACAGATGGCGCACCAGACTACAAGAAGCAACTGGCATAAACGGCATGAAAGCATTTGACGCTTGCGGTGCTTATAGTCGAATATGGTGACGAATGATATCAGAGCTACCGCGATTGAGATAATTGCAAGTGATGTCATCCAACCAAACGTGTAGTTGTGTGTGTTCGGATTATAAATCAGTGCGCAATATACCTCGCGTGACATCCCTTGCATTCCAGTAGCATCAGATGATATTTCTACGGGCGCTTTAAGAAGAAGCACTGGTAATGCCTGCAAGGCAATAAGCAGACTGGTTGCCAGTAGCAAATAAATTGTTTGTTTGCGTTGCCACATTAATAGTCGTCCTCCTCGTCGTTACGCTTGTCCTTAGAAGGGTCGTGCCAATAGATGTCATGATCGAGGAATTCCTCTGTAGCTATGAGTGTCGGTTTTGGCATCTTCTCATAGTAACGGCTGATTTCTATTTGCTCGCGGTTTTCGAACACCTCTTCCAAACTATCGCTGTAGTTTGCGAACTCTGCCAGTTTCTTGCTGAGTTCCTGCTTTATCTCCTGCGAAATCTGGTTGGCTCGCTTGCCAATGATGGATACACTCTCGTAAATGTTGTCGGTACCCTCACAGAGATCCATAATGTTACGTGTTACGGTGTTTGTTGGTGCTTTTGATTTCTTGTAATCCATAATTGTTATTATAAATTTCTTTTCTTACTCTATTGTTTCAAACGCATGAGACTATGTTAGTCAAACGATAATTTGCCTTCGTTGTAGCGTTTGCATTTCTCTATGTATTTCTCTGCTACTTCTCTTTCCTTGGAATTGGGGTATTCATTTAAGAATCCGTAGCATTCGTCTTCTGCATCTTGGAAACGCTCTGCCTGCTTCTCCTTTACGCTGTGTGCAGCAAGTTCGAATTTGCTCTTCATTATGAGTGAGGCAAATTCCTCGCGCAGTGTGGTGAAAGGGTAGTCTTTCAGTGCATTCTGTGCGGTAACGATGCATGCCTCATAGTTATTGCCTCCGCTTCCTATGCAGTTGCCGAAGTATGTTCCAAGGTTGAAGTATAGTTTCGCATTCAGGTATTCCTTCTCTACGAGCTTGTCCTGTAGCTCATATATTCTTTTCGTAGCCAGATTTTTGCGTTCGCTGTAAGGAAATATGTCCATGAAGTCTTGGTAGGCTTTGATGGCCTGCAGGGTAGGGGTCTGGTCTAATCGCGGCTCAGGCACGTTGCCGTACAGGCTCTCACCAATGAAGTAGCAGGCTTCTTCTGCATATTGACCTTTGGGGTAAGAGGTGAAGTATTTTCTGAATACTTCGGCGGCAGCGTCATAGTCCTTCATCTTGTATGCTGACATGGCATAGAGGAACAGACATTCTTCTCCGTTTTCTGTTCCTTTCATTAGTGTGACCATTTCGCCAAACAAGAGGTTGGCACGGTTGTATTTGCCCATGGCATACTGTTCCTTGGCATACTCATATCGATAACTGTAGTCGTTGGTACGGTACACATAGTTAAACTCCGACACACAACCCGAAAGTAGTATGCCGAATACTGCTGCAAATACGAAAATTGAGATATTCTTTTTCATTCAAGATGCAAAGTTACACATTATTATTGAAACTGACAAACGCTTTTAAGACTTTTTCGCAAAAAAAACATTTTTATACATATTATGTTGCGTTTCTTGCCAGAAAGCAGTGATTTCCGTTCGTTTCGTAATAGCTATGCGATTGCATGGTTATCGCTATCTGATTACAGTGTAATCGCTATCATATTACATGGTAATCGGATAGCTTTTGCTGAATGTTTGAGTTGATGATGCGTTTCCCTACCTTTTTAAGCCCCGTGGTCCCGATGCGTTGGGGGCGTTGTAGGTGCCTCTGTCGTTAATCTTATATGTATAGAGGTGCTCGTCGTAGTCTTCGACATAGAGTACGGAGTATCCGTTTTTGTGTTGCACTTCCATATATTCCACTTTCTTTGGCATGGCTATCTTGCTATATATCTTGCCTGTGTTCTTGTCTAGCATGAAGAGATAATCTTTCTCGCTGGTGAAGCCATAGGAGCAGAATACGTAGTTGTCGTGAAGGATGAATATGTCGTTACTAACGAGATAGTTCGTCTGCCATACGATGCGTCCTTCATATATGTTGTAGCAATACAGCTTGCTTCCTTTTCCGTTGATTTCCTTTGCATAGCTCGGACAAGCCATGTTGAATAGCAGGTTGCCGTTGTCGCCATCCCAACGTACGTCCTGTACTTCACAGTAGCGGTTGTTTGCTATGTCGCATAGGTTGTAAATACCGGTGACTTCCTTGTTCTTGTTGTAAAGTCCAACGATGAAGTCGTAATCTGAGCCGCTTGTGGGTTTGCGATACATGGTCATCCAGCCGATGTCTATAGGTTCGGCTATAAGCAGTTCATAGTTATCTCCTGCCACTGCTGGCAGGTCATTTGTCTGAATGTCAACACGCAAACGGTAGAAGTAACCGTTGGGCTTGTTTTTCATGGTGACAATCTCGTCACCCCAATTCGAACCGTATTTTTTTATCAGTGACAATCCTTGTGCATTGGCTACGATAGAAATAGCTGTGACTGAAAGTAAGAATAAGATTTTTTTCATAGTGTTTCTTGGTTAGTTGTTATATATGTTTTCTGTTTATAGTTTGCTACCTTCTAATCTCTTTGGACATAGGTTGTTGAAGATACACGTATCGCACTGTGGCTTAATACTTTTACATACGTATCTGCCATGGAGTAGAAGCCAGTGGTGTGCCTGACTTAATTTATCGCCTGGGATATGTTTTGTAAGTTCCTGTTCTACCTTATATGGCGTGTTATGTCTATTGTTTACCAGTCCCATTCTGTGGCTTACTCTATATACATGGGTGTCAACGGGCATAGCTTCTTTCATAAAAGCCACAGCCATTATGACGTTTGCGGTTTTCCTGCCTACACCAGGCAGACGCAGAAGGCTATCCATGTCGTTTGGCACTTCGCTGTTGTAGTCGCTTACCAGCATCTGCGAAAGTGCGACAAGGTGTTTAGCCTTGGCATTAGGATATGACACACTCTTGATGTATTCGTATATTTCTGTTTCATCGGCTTCAGACATCAGCCGTGGAGTAGGGTAGGCTTTGAACAGTGCCGGTGTTACCATGTTTACGCGTTTGTCGGTGCATTGCGCCGACAAGACGACTGCTACGAGCAACTGAAACACAGAACCGAAATCCAGTTCTGTATCAGCAGATGGCTGCGTGCGGGCAAACAAATCTATTATAGCATCGTATCTCTGTTGCAGTGTCATGATAACAAAAAAAAGTATGATTACTCTTTGACCAGATTATGTAGCCAAATGGTAATCATACTTTTATCGTGAGTTAAAATTATAAGTTCTACACTATAGATGTCAGAGCGAAGCGATTACTCGCCCTTCTCCATTTGTGCCTTGAGGGCTGCAAGTGCGTCAAAGTCACCGAGAGATGTTGCAGCTGCAACGTTGTTGATTTGTGCAGCGTCATCCTTCTTCGCACCGCTACGCTTGGTTGCAGTGCGCTTCTTGTCGGTCTGCTCCAATTCCTTCTCTGGCTCGAATGTGCGTGAGTGAGAAAGGATTATGCGCTTGCTATCCTTAACGAACTCGATAACCTTGAAGTCGAGTTCCTCACCCTTCTGTGCCTGAGTGCCATCTTCCTTAACGAGATGCTTAGGAGTTGCGAAGCCCTCACCACCCTCGTTGAGTGTGATGACTGCACCGCGATCCATAATCTCAGAAACAACACCTTTGTGTACAGAACCTGCGGTGTAGATGGTCTCGTATGTATCCCAAGGATTGTCCTCAAGCTGCTTGTGACCGAGTGACAGGCGACGGTTCTCCTTGTCTATCTCAAGTACAACGACCTCGATAGGAGCACCTACCTGAGTGAACTCAGAAGGATGCTTAACCTTCTTTGTCCAAGAGAGGTCAGAGATGTGAATCAGACCGTCAACACCCTCTTCGAGCTCAACGAAGATACCAAAGTTGGTGAAGTTGCGAACCTTGGCGTTGTGCTTAGAACCAACAGGGTATTTGTTCTCGATTTCTGCCCATGGATCCTCTTTGAGCTGACGGATGCCAAGTGACATCTTGCGCTCCTCGCGGTCGAGAGTGAGGATTTCAGCCTCTACCTCGTCACCAACCTTGAGGAAGTCTTGTGCTGAGCGCAGGTGCTGGCTCCAAGACATCTCAGATACGTGGATGAGACCCTCAACGCCTGGTGCTACTTCAACAAATGCACCGTAGTCAGCGATAACGACAACCTTACCCTTGATGCGATCGCCAACCTTGAGGTTAGGGTCAAGTGCATCCCATGGGTGTGGAGTGAGTTGCTTCAGACCAAGAGCGATGCGCTTCTTCTCATCGTCGAAGTCGAGAATTACAACTTTAATCTTCTGGTCGAGCTGTACAACCTCGTGTGGATCGCTTACGCGGCCCCAAGAAAGATCGGTGATGTGTACAAGTCCGTCAACACCGCCGAGGTCGATGAATACACCATATGATGTGATGTTTTTAACAGTTCCTTCGTAAACCTGACCTTTCTCAAGTTTAGACATAATCTCCTGACGCTGTGCTTCAAGTTCGGCCTCGATGAGAGCCTTGTGAGAAACGACAACGTTACGGAACTCCTGATTGATTTTCACAATCTTGAACTCCATAGTTTTGCCTACGAATACATCGTAGTCGCGGATAGGATGAACGTCGATCTGAGAACCTGGCAGGAATGCCTCGATTCCGAACACATCGACAATCATGCCACCCTTCGTGCGGCACTTGATAAAGCCCTGAATAATCTCTTCGTTGTTGAGAGCTTCGTTGACGCGGTCCCAACTCTTGGCCATGTGAGCCTTCTTGTGTGAAAGGACAATCTGACCTTTCTTGTCTTCCAGATTTTCAACATATACCTCTACGGTATCGCCTACTTTCAGGTCTGGATTGTAACGGAACTCTGAAGCAGAGATGATTGCATTGCTCTTGTAACCGATGTTTACAATCACATCCTTCTTGTCCATTGAAATTACGGTACCATCTACCACTTGGCCTTCAGATACCTTGTTAAGTGTTGCATCGTAAGAAGCTTCCTGAGCCTCCTTACTTGCGTTTGAAATACCGCCGTTCTCAAACTCTTCCCAGTTGAAGTCGTCGAGTGGCTGTACGTTTTTAAAGTTAGACATAATGTTAATTAAATTGTTAGCGAATTGTCTTCGTTGACAAATCGGGTGCAAAATTACAAAAAATAATTGAAACATAGAGAATTGTAATACATACTTTTGATAAATGAAATGTCTTTTTAGTTTATTTTAACTAAATTTTCGATTTATTGTGTGGCTATTGGTGTGTTATTAAGAATAAAAGTATTACTTTTGTGCGACAAAATTTTATGACAATGAAAACGAAAGGTTTGTATTCTATCGGATTGACCGCCATAGTATTTGTTATAATCGCGGTGGTGGCTTTATTTCTATTCTATCCCATAAATAAAGGTAACGAAACGACTTATCTCTATATAGATAAGGATGATAATGTAGATTCTATTGCTCGTAAGATGTCGGTGGAATGTAATTGTTTAGGTGCTGCTACTGTTATGACGCTCGCACGTCATACAGATTATGCAGAGAACATACTTACCGGGCGCTATGAGATAGATAAAAGCGTTGGTTCTTTGCTGTTCTTTCGAAAGATGCGCAATGGACAACAAAAGCCTATAATGCTTACGGTGAAGTCAGTTAGGACCAAGGAACAATTGGCAGAGAACCTGTCAAAGAAACTCATGCTTGATAAAGAAGACTTACTTGCATATATGAATAATAATGATTCATGTAAAAAGTATGGTTTAGATACAGCTACTATCATTACGCTTTTTATACCAAATACCTATGGGGTATATTGGAATGTCAGTGCTGATAAACTCCTAAAGAGAATGTATTCAGAAGCAGAGAAGTTCTGGTCGAAGGATAGGTTGAATAAAGCTTCGTCGTTGGGCTTATCAAAAGAAGAGGTTATGACATTGGCGAGTATCGTAGAAGAAGAGACGGCTAATGAGGCAGAAAAGCCCCGTGTTGCGGGAATGTATTACAATCGTTTGCGTAAACCGATGCCTCTGCAGGCAGACCCTACGATAAAGTTTGTTCTTAAGGATTTTGCAATAACGCGTATATATCATAATATGCTCTTTGTTAAGTCGCCATATAATACATATATGAATGAGGGATTGCCCCCTGGTCCTATTCGTGTGCCGAGCGTGGCAGGAATAGATGCAGTACTTAATCTGGAACATCATGATTATATATATATGTGTGCGAAGGAAGATTTTTCGGGGACTCATAACTTTGCGATAACCTATGAGGAACATCTGCAGAATGCGGCGCGCTATAGTAAAGCCTTGAATGAGCGAAATATCGGTAAATATGGAACCAACAAAGAGTAAAATAGCTGTGTTTGACTTTGACGGGACACTTACCACTCGTGATACCATGTTTGATTTTATTGGTTTTGCGTGTGGGAAGTTTCGTTTGTATGTCGGCTTGCTTCTCTTTGCACCTGTTATCGCTGTGATGTTTATGAAGATAATAGATAATAATAGATGCAAGCAAATGTTACTCTCATGGTATTTCAAAGGAATGACTTATGAAAGATTTAAGAACTTGGGAGAGGCTTATTCCACGCGAGCGAAAACATTGTTGCGTGGCAGTACGTTACATTTGCTGAAACAGCGTCAGTATGAGGGTTGTAAAGTCTATGTCGTTAGTGCCAGTATAAAGGAATGGGTGGCACCAGTGTGTAGAAAACTGGGCGTTGCCGATGTGCTTGCAACTGAGTTTGAAGTTGATGCGGATGGAATACTCACAGGACGTTTCTCTGTGCATAATTGCTTCGGACAAGAGAAAGTGAACAGGCTGCTGAAAGTGGAACCTTGTCGTGAAAAATATTATCTATATGCGTATGGCGATAGTCGTGGAGATAGGGAGATGTTTGAATTTGCAGATGACTTTCTGAAAATAAATCGATGATTTTCTTCTGACATTCTTTTTTTTTTTGTAACTTTGCACTTGTGAAAATAAAACAGATTATAATTATATTACTGACAGTATTGTATAGCGTACCGTCAGAAGCTGTGCTTAAGGAGGATAGTCTGGTCAACACGTTGCGTATATTACGCAGTGAGTTGACTAAGTATCATGATGACTATGGCGAAAAGCAGAAGATGATGCGCATGGCGGGTCAAAGTGTGTTTAAGACACTGATGGAGACAATGCAAAACTCTAATCAAAATGCTTTGATGCTTTATTCACAGCGTGATGGCTATGTATTTGACTTGACATACGCTTGCCATGAAGCAATAGAGCAGTATAAGGAGTTTGAACGTCATCTGATACCATTCACTAATTATGTAGAGAAGAGTAATAGTGAAGTGGCTCGTTTCGATAGTTTGATACAATGCTTGAAGTCTATGCCTGTCATGATGCTTGATGAACAGAGCAAAATTGACAGGAATGTTTGTTTGGCTTTGGCTGTAAACACTCGTCGAATGGTTGTTGAGGATAGAGACCAGTTGGCAGAATACATCACTTACTACAAGATGACGGAAAGTCGTCTGAAAAGTCTTAATGATTATGCCAATGCACGTTACGGTGAGATACAGAACAGTATTTTCAAGAACGGGGGAGAGAATTACTTTCGTATATTGTCGCGATTTGGAAGCTACCTTGCAGAAACAAAAGAAAGTGTAGATGATAAGTACGTGGCTTATAGCAAGGTGCGTTCACAGTGGGATAGCCGTTGGATAGTAGGTTTGTTCATGGTGATATTGTTCTATGGTTTCGTAGCTATTGCCTTGAACCAAATTATCGTACGTTGGCTTATATCACATTTGATAAGCAAAGGGAAACTGTCTCGTATATCAGCATGGTTCATGGAAAAGCGTAAATGTATTATTTATGCTTCTACGGCTGTGACTTTTGCCATTATTCTCGGAATAGTACAGGCATTGAGTAAGCAGAACTTTATCATTATGGCATCATCCTTATTGGTACAGTTCGCATGGTTGTTGAGCGTTATTATCATCTCGACGCTCTTACGAGTCAAGGCAGAGCAGACAATGAAGACATTGTATGTATATATGCCGTTGCTCGTAAATGGCTTCATAGTCATTAGTTTTCGAGTAGTTTTGATACCTAATGCGTTGGTAAACCTCATATTCCCTCCAATATTGTTAGTGTGCAGCTTGTGGCAATGGCAAGTGTTGCGTAAGGTAGAAGGAATAGAGAAAAGTGACCGTGGATATGCGTATTTTTCCCAGTTCGTATTTGTAGTGTCACTAATCAGTTCTGTCATTGGATTTACATTGTTGTCAGTCCAAATACTTATATGGTGGATAATGCAACTGACGTGTATCTTGACAATCACTTGCTTGCGTGATTGGTACAGGGAATACTCTAAGGAGAAGAAACTTCTTGAAAAACCTGTGACAGATACATGGTATCATGCCATTATCTATTGGGTGGGTCTCCCGTCAGCAGCCGTTATTTCTGTAGTAGTGAGTCTTTATTGGGCAGCGGATGTATTTAATCTGTCAGACTTGACGATGACATATTTCACTCGCAGGTTTATTGATACGCCAAACTTCAAGGCAAGTATATTTAGTATTGCGCAGGTTGTTATATTGTGGTTCGTATTCAATTATCTTAACCATACAGCGAAAGCATTTGCAAAGGTCTATTTGGAACAACATGACAAGACGAATGCTGCGCAACGCTTCATGATGGTAAAGAATGTAATGCAGATTATCATCTGGGGCGTATGGTTCCTAATAGCAATGGCGGCTTTCCATGTATCCAACACTTGGCTTGTAGTAATATCTGGAGGTCTTTCTACAGGTGTAGGTTTCGCATCAAAGGATATATTGGAAAATATATATTATGGTATATCATTGATGACAGGAAGAATTAAAATAGGTGATTTGATTGTGTGTGACGGCATACGCGGACGTGTTTCAAGTATCTCATACACATCGACAACTATAGATACTATCGATGGTTCTGTCATCGCATTCCAGAACTCTCAACTGTTTACAAAGAATTACAAGAATATGACTCGTAATCATGGTTATGAGTTGCATATCCTTGATGTCGGTGTGGCTTATGGTACAGATGTGAAACGAGCAAAAGAGGTAATATCAACCGCCGTAGCCCAACTGAAATGTATAGACCAGCGAAAGGGAGTTAAGGTGGTGTTAAAAGAACTTGCAGACTCCGCTTTGGTATTCAAGATATTAGTGTGGGTCAATGTGTTTACACAATATGTTGATGAT
>OCVV011232728.1_pt1 | contig 22960 bp, 25 predicted proteins | sample 1539721 | NCBI WGS metagenome assembly OCVV01 (sample SAMN02144230, study PRJEB22623) | gut metagenome | biome: sheep rumen | host: Ovis aries | place: New Zealand
TAGCCGTCGTCTGAGCGGTAGCCGTCGTCTGAGCGGTAGCCGTTATATCCATAGACAAAAAAAATAGCACGGTCGCCGTGCTACCGTGCTATTATGTTATTCATTATTTGAGATGTTTAATCAGTTCGTTGAAAGTATCGCCGTCGTTGTCTTTCAAGTATTTGAGAATTTTGGTCGATATATTCAACCTATGACGTGATACCGTCGCCGTTGTCACGCTCAATCTTTCAGCGGTCGCCGTCGTTGTATATCCTTTCATAAACAACGATAACAAACGCCTTTCGGTCGCCGTAAATGGTATATCTTTCAGCTTATAAAAGAACGCTTTTAAACTTTCGCCGTTGCATATACCGCCGTCGTCGTCAATTTCAATATAATCGATTAAACTGTTTGGAATGGTACGATAGAAAGAAAGGCGGTCGCCGTCGTCGTCGATTATATAGTCGTCGATTGATATGGTATTATTATCAAATCCAAAATCGTTTTTGTTTGCGCTTATCTCAGCTCTTACGGCTCTATATATGCGCTGAATAGGTGACGCGTCAACCGTCGTCAATAGGTCGCTTTCGTCGACTTTCGCCGAAAGGCTAAAAGTCTTTTTTTTGTGCTCCGTCGTTGTATAGACTTTTTCAGTCCAACCGTTTGCAAGGCGGTCGCCGTCATTGCAAACAGCGTTACACTCAATCAGTATTTGCATATAAGCGGTATCAATAAGAGCGGTATAATCTGAAAGGCGGTCGCCGTCGTCAATAGATTTATTCCTTTCATTGTATAACCGTCTGATTTTTTCATTGCAACCGCTATTGTTTGATGTGCCTTTTTTACCTGCAGGGTCGTAAACAGTACGGAGAACGGAATTTACAACGATTTTAGAGAGGCTTTCGGCACTCTCCAAAAAAAGAACGTTGTTTCGGTAGTTTGCGCCGTCGCTTATAACGACGCTTTCAAGGTTGTCTAATACACCTTTCATTGTTTGGTTTGCTTTCATTGCTTTCAAATCCTTTCAAATAAATATATAGTACGGCGGTCGCCGTCGTGAAATATAATATCATACTATGCTAGAAAAAGTCAATACTTTTTTTTAAAATATTTTTTTGCGTTTTTTAACACATTATAAGTAAATTATTATATATTATATATAGCTATAATATTATATATTCAACTTTAACTTTTACCGCTTTGTCAAGTACGGCTGTTTTTTGGTATTTACCGTAAACTACAATTTATATTTATATCAAGTCGCTCCATCTCCCATGCCCAACTTCCATTCCAAACTCATCCAACTCAAAGCCCTGAAACCGTTGGTATTACTTACTTTTTCAATGTTTAATTCTATTTTTAACTACCACATAAACCCGTAGATTTATTGCTAAATTTTAAATTAGTTCTCATTGAAAATTCCTGCAAATTTACCTCAAAATCCATAAAATAAATATCTATTTTTAATATAGTAATATTACATTATATTGTTAACAATTTGTTTACAGAAACCATATTTACAAAAGATTTAATAAGTAGTATAATGTGTATAATGAATACAGAAAATAAAACCGTTTGAAAGGAATTTAACTAATATGTCAGATAATAATGTAATTAATATTAACACACTTAAATCCAATAGAAGAGCTGTAGAGGGTCTCATATCTCCTGCTTCAGAAAAAGTAAAAGAAGAAGTAGTTGTAAGTCATGCTGCTGAACCTATCAAAGATCCTGATGATATATTAAGAATCTCTGAGTATTTGATCCATAACAGTAGATATAGAGATAATATGCTCTTTATCTTAGGTATTAACTTTGGATTAAGAATAAGTGATTTACGTTTATTAAGATTCTCTAATCTTATAAATGATAACTTTACGTTTAAAGATAATTTTCCTGTATTTGAGATAAAGACCAGAAATACAAGAAAAAAGAAAAAAAACAGATATATTACAATTAACAATTCTGTTATGGATGCAATTACTCTGTATTTACAGAATACTCCAAATGTTAAACTGAATGATTATCTGTTCCGTAGCCAATCCAATAATGGAAGTAGTAAGAATGAACCTATTACGCTTCAGGCTGTAGATCAAATGCTTAAAGGTATAGCTAAAGATTTAAAGCTTAATATAAAGATGAGTACGCATACACTTCGTAAAACTTTCTGTTATCATCAAATGTTAATGTCTAATAATGATACGAGAAAGTTATATCTACTTCAGCAAATGTTAAATCATTCATCTTTAGCTCAAACTTTGGATTATATAGGTATTACTTCAGAAGAAATAGCTGAAGCTTATCTTAATCTTAATCTTGGATTAAGAAAAGACAATAGCTTAGTTGATAGTAAAATTATTGAATTGTCTGATTATGCTTCTTAATACAGTTTCTCATTTGGATAATAAAATGTTTTCCGTAGGAAAATGCTCAACCTGTAATGTTGTGTATATCTAACTCCAACCCTCTTCCTTAAAAGGGGTTCATCTGAAACCCGTTGTGGCGCAGGGGATTTCGGGATATGTTTGAACCTATCTGAATATTTTTCTTCAGCGAATTCTCAAAATTCAGCATTTTAAATCTTATTTAGAACAATATTAACGTTTTATTATCCAATAAAGAATATTTACTGTTTTAATTATAAATAGTCTCAATATAAAAGGGGGTGAACTATTGGTAAAGAAGATTACTTGTGAGAACTGCGCATACTATTCATTATGCGGTTGCGATGAGATCTGCGACGGCTTTGAAGGTATTATAGATGAATATGATGATATATACACAGATATGGTAATTGAGGATAACCGAAATAAATATTATAACGACTTCTTTAATTACATAGAAAACTTCGATGACTGATATCGAAACTCAAATACAACACATTGATAAGGGGGTATATAACTGTCTAAACAGTTAGTATGTCAGAAATACATATTTAAAATCAACAGCAGCAGATTAAGGAAATCAAAATGGAATCTCACTCTGCCGTTACCTGAAGCAAGGCGTAATGACGAGATCATAGCTCTCGCCGACAGCCAGATACTCAGATGGATAGACGAGATAAACAATATAGAAGATGCGGACGTTAGAGCTAAACAATTAAAACAAGAAATCAAGTATATTAAAAAGCTGCCAAACTCCGCAGAGAATCGTAAGCGAATAAAGAGGCTATATGAGGATTTGGATAATATTCAATTCAAGCCTGATTATATGTGTCTTATTATTGACAAAGAAAAAGATTATTACCGAGCCTGTAAAGGCTTTTCAATAAACGGAATTAAATATAAGCGACTGCTTGGAACTGTAAACGGCGTTAAGAATAGTACAATAGTCTTTGTCAGTGAATCAATAAAAGACGAGCTTGTCCGAAGAATAGAAAATGGTCGCAATCCCGACGTGCCGCTTGTCACAGCAAAATTGGAAGCTTACAAGGCTCTGACCTGCAGTGCATCAACTCCGGTATCGTTTCCTTCCGGGGTTTTAGTGGTTAAAGATTACGAGACTGAATTTAATTCAGATATAATTTATCTTTCAGATGAAAACTCCGAGGAGCCTGTTATGGAATTTAGGAAAGATGAACATATAACGATTGATGCCTGTGACGGTTTCGGTTTAATATCTCCAAGTCTTGCAGAAAGATGGAGCAAAGAACTTGGATTAGATTATACCGTAAGCGGCTGCAACACGAGGTTTGCATTTGAAAAAGGTATGGTGTTTACTTTTGACTTCGTTGATTTCGCCGAAAAGAAAGCCGAAACATATATAGTAAAAGATGCTTGGGGAAACGATGTAGATATCCGTGATGTCGAACTTATACTGACAACTTCAATGGTTAAGTTATGGGATAGCTATTGTAGCTGCGAGGATTATATAAATATATCCAAAGCAAATCATTATACATTTGGAGTGGCAAAAACCTGTCCTAAAGAATTAGAAAATGAGAGAAGTCTCAATTATCAGTTTATTCAATCTTATGATTTACAGGATAGTGATATCGAGGATTTAATCTCTCCGACTATTCGGGAATTTAAAGATGTTTTAAGTGGCGACTGGCGTAAGGCTGTATTATTCTTAAAGGGTTCATCTTTAAATAAGCAGAATGTAAAGAAGTTAAGCAATGACTATATTAAGGCAATAATGATTGAACCTGCATTATTAGACGATCCTTTTATTCAAGATAATATATATCAGCTAATAAAAAATAAGATTAACGAAGCGAAGGTGGGGGTAATTAAAGTTCACGGAAATTATTCCATCGTTTCTGGGGATCCTTATGCTTTATGTCAGAATATATTTGGATTAAAGGTGACAGGGTTATTAAAAGCCGGAGAGATATATAACCAATATTGGGCTGACGCAGGGGCTGACAAGCTCGCCTGCTTTCGTGCACCGATGACTTGCCATAACAATATAAGGTTCGTTCAATCTGTTTTAAACGATAATACAAAATACTGGTATCAATATATGAATACCTGCACGATTTTCAATGTATGGGATACTGCCACCGCAGCACTCAACGGCTGCGATTATGACGGTGATCTGGTTATGTTAACCGATAATGCAGTATTAGTAAATAAACTAACTCCCCTGCCAGCTCTTATGTGTGCGCAGCGCAGAGCGGAGAAAAGAATATCAACCGAAGATGATTTTATAAAATCCAATATTGAAAGCTTTGGTAATGATATAGGACAGACTACAAATTGGATAACAAGTATGTACGAAGTCAGAGCAAAGTTTTCACAGGACAGCGAAGAATATAAGATTTTAACATATAGGATACAATGCGGGCAGTTGTATCAACAAAATGCCATAGATAAAGCTAAAGGAATTGTTTGTAATCCTATGCCAAAAGAATGGCATGATAGGCATTCAGTAAATTGTATTCATGACGAATCAAAGAAAAAGTTATATCGCTCAATAGTAGCTGACAAGAAACCATATTTTATGAGGTATATCTACCCTGCCTTAATGAAACAATATAATTCATTTATAAGAGACACATATAGAAAATCACTTAGTGAGTTTAAGAAAACTGTTTCAGAGATGATGATTATGCCGTATGATCAATTATCCGAAAGGCAAAAAGATTTTCTTAGATATTATTCTTATAAGATGCCTGTCGGAATTGAAGATTGTGTAATGAATAAGATATGTAAGAGATTTGAAAATGAATTTGACGGGTACGTTGTTAAAAATAAAGAAATAACAGATTTTGATTATACGATATTAAAAACAGAGGCTGCATATAATCAATATCAGTTTAGAGCAATTAAAACACTTTATGAAAAATATAACAACCAATTAAAAAGTTATACTGTTCTCTCAAAATACGAAAAGACAGACAAAGCAACTAATTCTACCAACATACATCTCATCGACGAAGAATTTAAAAAAGAATGTAGCAAGATATGTCCAAATGAAGAAGTATTATGTAATATCTTATTGGATTTGTGTTATACAAAAGTCGGAACAAAGAGATTTGTTTGGAATATCTGTGGTGAAACAATTATAAATAATTTATTAGTTAAAAATAACAATCGTATATTTTTCCCTGCTTTAGATACAAACGGTGATATCTATTATGGCGGAAATAAATATTCAATTCAAGAAGGTGAGGTTGATATATGTCAATAGTATTAGACGAATATACATGGGCACAGGATGCGATCAGTAAAAAAGAATTAGGAAAGAAACCGATTGAGACTCTTAGCAGAGTAGCGAAATATTATACATATAAAGGATATAATAAAAACGAAGTAGGAAGACAATTAGAGAATTTTATTTTACAGTGTGATCCAGAAACATCTATTTTAAAATGGGCAGACAAGATTGATGCTATAGTAAAATATAATACAAAAAAAGAACTTATTTTAATTGACTATATATCTATTACTGAATCGGAATTAGATGTAATTATTAGTCTTAAAAGTAAAATGGAACAAAGACTTGCATTTGTGTTATTATGCTTAGCTAAATATAATATGATAATAAATCCCGAAAGTGATTATTGGGTTAACTATAAGATAAGTGATATAATGGCTATGGCAAATATAAATACATCTGTCAAGCATCAATGCGAGTTATATTATAACCTTAGAGAACAAGGATTGATAAAGTATTCTAAGAAGGTAGATAGTCTTGCAGTGCACATCTTATTTACAGATGATGATAGTATCGAAGTATTAAAGATTTCTGACTTCCGTAATTTAGGATATCAATATTTACAATATCGAGGCTTTCCGGGAATTATTAACTGCGAAGTATGCGGTATTACAATGAAAACAAATCCTCTAAAAAAAGGCAGAAAGATAAAATATTGTCCAGAATGTGCATTAAAGATGAAAATCAAGAAGACAAAAGAAAACTATTTTAAGCACATTTCTTGATTTATAAATACATAATACATATTAAAATATCATCAAGTTTCGCATCTTTGAAATAATTACCCCCCAAATCCGTTGTGCGACAACGGATTTGGGGATTTTTATGTGGTGCAATATATGGAAGGGGATTTAACGTTTTATCTCTTTCTAAAATAAATAAAGAAAAGGATGATTTTTAATTAATGATTGCTATCAATAAAAACGAAGCATCACTATTAAGGGAATACTTCCCACATGTACATGTAACCAGAACAATGAAACAAAAGTCTGGAAGACATCACTATTATTGTGAAGAAAACAAACGAGCAATGGCGTTTTTGCAGAATGTAAAAAGCGGACACTCCCCTGCTGTTGCCATGACAATGATTTCAAAAAAGAATGTCCAAAGAAAAAATGTATTAAGTAAGATTGATAGGGAGGGATAAATATAGATAATAATCCTCTATCAAAAAGACCAGAAGAAACAGAGTTTGAATATCATAAAAGATTAGTTAACGGAAAACTTGTTGATAAAACATTGTCAGATTACGACTATACAGAACTATCTCCTTATGTATACGGTAAAAAATATTCATGCGATGTAGCAAGAAGAATGATGTACGGTAGCAGACAAACATTAGAATTAATAGATTCAGAAAGACTTTCTGATTCACATAGCGGAACATTAGCCGAAGATATTGATGCCAAACTATTTGAACTCCGTAAAGAACGTCAAAAGTTTTTCGATCAACGAAGGGAATATAACAAATTAGCAATTCTTGAGGGTCGACAAGAACATCTATATGAATCATTAAAAGAGTCAGCTCAAAATTTAAACGATACCGTTGGTGAATTATTTAACGGAAATGAACTTCCACTTTATTCGTGTACCGATAGTGAAGCAGTTCTATTTTTTGCCGACTGGCATTATGGATTAAAAACTGAGAATGTATTTAATAAGTACAATAAAGAGATTTGCAAAGAAAGAGTTATTAATGTCGTTAGTTCTGTTGCGGATAAATTATTACTACATCGATGCAGTAGATTACATATCGTTGTTCTTGGGGATCTTTACCACGGCGCACTGCACACAAGCGCTAGGGTAGCATCCGAAGAACTTGTTTGCGATCAAATAATGCAAGTTTCTGAAATTCTTTCCCAAGCAATCGGAGTTCTTAGTAAGTACGCAGAAGAAGTTGTTGTTTATATGACGTATGGTAATCACGGACGGACAGTTCAAAATAAAAAAGATAGTATACATAGAGATAATATAGAACGATTAATTCCTTGGTGGTTGACCGAAAGAATTTCAAATATGGGTCTTAATAATGTTAAAGTAGCAGAAGAGGAACAAACGGAGTTCTTATTCGTGAATGCCGCAGGTCATAACATCTGTGCAAGCCACGGCGATTTAGACTCAGTTAAAACATCGCCGAGATTGCTCTCAACGCTATTTCAAAAGAAACTTAAAAAAGATATTGAGTACATTGTTTTAGCAGATAAACACCACAGAGAAAGTTTCGAAGAACTTGGAGTAGTTTCGTTAATTTGTGGCGCATTGTGCGGCAGCGATGATTATGCAAACGATAAAAGATTGTATGCTACTCCCTCTCAATTACTATTGATAGTGAATAAAGAAGACGGTGTAGATGCTGAATATAGAATAAAATGCAATTAAAATATAATACGATTAACATCCATAAACTAAACCTGAGAGAGTCGGAAGTATCTGACTCTCTTTTAAATTATTTATAGGAGGGATTTGCGATGGGACGAAAAACGCAAATGAATAATATTACTAATCCTGAGTTGCTTTCGCAGGTCAATCCTGAGAATATTCAACTTTTAAACGATTTTGTTGATTATCTTCGTTCTATTCAAAGAAGCGAAGAAACCATAAAAGGATATATAAATGATATACAAATTGCTTGGGTTTGGAATCTATTACAGAATGATAACAGATTCTATTGTGATTGGACTAAAAGACAAATTATTAAATATCAGAACTGGTTAATCAATGACAATCAAAATAGTCCTGCAAGAATAAAGCGGCTCAAGTCTGCTCTGTCAAGTTTAGGAAATTTTATCGAATCTGTATTGGACGATGAGTTTCCAAATTTTCGCAATATAATAAATAAAATTGAAAGTCCTGTTAATCAACCGGTAAGAAATAAAACCGTTTTATCAGACGAACAGATAGTGTCGCTTTTAAACTATCTTACCGAAAAAGGAAAATATGATAAAGCCTGCGTTCTTGCTTTAGCTTTATATTCAGGAAGGCGTAAGTCTGAACTTTTAAGATTTAAAGTCGACGACTTCACAGATGAACATCTGGTTTGCAACGGTGCATTATATAAATCTAATCCAATAAAGACAAAAGGACGTGGCGTTAACGGAAAACAGTTAGAATGTTTCTGCTTAGCCAAAAAGTTTAAACCATATTTAGATTTATGGTTAGCTTATAGGGAAAAAGAAGGTATAAGGAGTGACTGGTTGTTCCCTAAAAAATCAAATTCAAATGAAACATTATGTGTATCAACTTTAAATAGTTGGGCAAAAACATTCAGTGAAATCTTAGGAATTGATTTTTACTGGCACGCAGTTAGGCATTTAACTGTTACAAATTTTAAAAGAGCAGGAATACCAGATACGGTAATACAAAAATATATCGGATGGGAAGACATATCCATGGTGCCAGTCTATGTTGATTTAAAAGCAGACGAACAGCTTGGTATGTATTTTAATGAAGATGGCATAATTACTCCATCAACCACATCTTTATCCGATTTGTAATAGGAGGAAAAATGTATAAGAAGGATTTAGTTGCTGCGATCACGCAAAAATTGCGTGATGAAAATAAACGAAAGTCAGTACATCTGAAGAAAACTATTTTTCACATTACTGACGAGGATGGCAATGAAGCCGATTTCGCTGTCAGGCAGCAAGACAAACAAGTAATATATACCAACGAAGACGTTGCCAACATGCTTGATGCTCTAATGGATGTAGTTGTAGAAGCTATTAAGGATGGAGAGACTATCGAACTAAGAGGATTTGGCACATTGGGTTTATTCCGTCGCGCTGCAAGAAAAATGAGAAACGTCCATACAGGCGATTTTTTTGATTTACCTTCCCAAGATTCTATTAAATTTCAACCGGGATATGCCTTGCGTATGGCGGTTAAATTACACAATCTGCTTGAAGGCGAAAAATCACTCGACGAGCCATTAATTCTTTTTGAAGATGGTGATATAGATGGCGATTGACGTTGATACAACAAGTGTGTCTTGCAGAAAATGCGGTCGCAGATACGGTCGTATGAAAGGATATTTTGCGGTTTCGTATGGTGACTTATATAAAGGAGTTGGATACCTCCCCTATTGTAAAGACTGCGTTGATAAGATGTACAACAATTATTACAACATTATTCAAAATAAAAAAATGGCTGTAAGACAGATGTGTAGAAAGTTAGACATCTACTGGAATCAACAAATTTTTGATATGGCTGAAGCCAAAAGCACAACCAAAACTATAATGACAAGTTACTTAGCTAAAGTAACCGCAACTCGCTATGCAGGTAAATCGTATGATGATACCTTAAAAGAAGAAGGTAAACTTTGGGAAAGTGTTGGCATTGAAGATAATGGAACGAACAGCCAAATAAACAGTAACGGAACAATAGAAGAAATCACTCTTCAAAATATTCCTGAAGATGTAAAAGCCTTTTGGGGTACGGGATATACAGCAGATATGTATATGGCTTTAGAACAAAGAAAGAACTATTGGATGTCAGAATTCCCAGAAGGATACAAATTTGATATAGGCACTAAGATTTTAATTAAACAAATTTGCGCATTGGAACTTGATATAAATAGAGATAGAGCTGCCGGTAAATCGGCAGATAAAAATATAAATACACTTAACACGTTATTAGGCAGTCTTAATATAAAACCAGTCCAACAAAAAGCAGACGAGGCATCCAGCGGATTAGATTCCACACCTCTTGGCGTGTGGTTATATAGATATGAAAATGAGAAGCCGCTACCTGAAATTGATGATGACCTAAAAGATGTCAATGGATTAAAGAAATATATTTTCACTTGGTTTGGTCACGTTTGCAAGATGTTAGGAGTGAAGAACACTTACACTAAATTATATGAAGAAGAAATAGCTCGCCTAAGAGTAGAGAAACCCGAATATGACGACGACGATGATGAAACATTACTAATAAATTCATATTCATAATGTGTGATTTAAAATGACGAGGTACGAGCGCGTATTAAACGGCGCGGCATATTGGGGCGCTTTTTACAGATATAATCCAGATAAATTTGTAGAAGACTATCTTCATATAAAGCTAAAAAAATTTCAAAAGATATTACTTGTAATGATGTTTTGGAGCACAACATTTGTGCTCATTGCTTGTCGTGGATTGGGTAAATCATTTTTGAGTGCTATATATTGTGTAACAAGGTGTATATTATTTCCGGGCACGCAGGTATGTATTGCTTCGGGCACACGAGGACAAGCAATAAATGTGCTAGAGAAAATTAAATATCAGCTAATGCCAAAGTCAGCAGAACTCAGAGCCGAGATAGACGATAAAGAGACTAAGATTAACGGTACAGACGCTAAAATTGTTTTTCATAATACCAGCGTTATAAAGGTAGTTACCGCTTCTGACTCAAGCCGTGGTAACAGATGTAATGTTCTAATCTTGGATGAGTTCAGACTAATTAACAGAGACACAATTAATACTATTCTTCGTAAGTTTTTGACACTAAAAAGAATGCCCGATTATAGATCGCTTACGGAAGAAGAGAAGAAAAAAGAATATGCAAAAGAGAAGAACTTGATGATGTTTTTAAGTTCTGCATTTTATAAAGACCATTGGTCTTATTTAAAATGTGTTGACACATTTAAAGCTATGTTAGACGACACAAGACGCCAATTCATTTGCGGATTTCCATATCAACTATCTATCGAAGAAGGATTGCTTGACCCAGAATCTGTTGCTGATGAAATGTCAGAGTCAGACTTCAGCGAGATTAAGTGGATGATGGAAATGGATGCAATGTGGTATGGATCAGGAGAAGACGCATTCTTTGATTTTGCTACATTGTCAAAGACGCGCAGGATACGGTATCCAATGTATCCTAACGACATAGCTTATAAAATAAACAATAACGCTTCTATAAAAATAATTCCAAAGCAAGATAAGGAGTTGCGGATTTTATCTGCTGATATTGCTTTAATGCCGAGTAAGCGTAATAAAAACGATGCTGCGGCAATTTTTATAAATCAAATGCTCCCGACCAAAGCTAACAGATATATAAATAACATTATTTATACTGATGTTAACGAAGGATTCAGGACGGAAGAAGAAGCATTAATCATTAGAAAATTGTTTGACGAGTATGAATGTGATTATATTGTGCTCGACACTAACGGTCTTGGATTAGGTGTATACGATAGTTTATCTAATGATATAACCGATCCTGAAACTGGTCAAATATATCCAGCTTTATCATGTTGTAACGATAAGATAATGGCAGAGAGATGTACGGTGGTCGGAGCACAAAAGGCAATTTGGTCTATTAAAGCCAGCGCAAAGTTTAATTCAGACGCTGCCGTGTTGTTAAGAGACGGTTTTAAAAACGGAAGGATAAGACTATTAGTAACAGAGTATAACGCTGATGAAGCACTTTCAGAATTAAAAGGTTATAAATCGTTAAGTCCGGCGGATAAGACTAAGTTACAATTACCTTACATATATACAACATTATTGATTGACGAGTTAACAAAACTTAATCATGACGAATCAAGCGGACAGATCAGAATAACCGAACGCTCTGGTATGAGAAAAGATAGATACTCCAGCTTATCATACAATTATTATGTTGCTCTACAAATCGAAAACAAAGAAAATAAAAAGCAATCACTTGAAATTCAATCTGATGAGTCGTTTATAGTAAAGGCTCCAAAATATAAAGGAAGGGCGGTGAATAGTTTATTTGGAAGATAACGATAAAAAGCAATTAGATATTGATTTTCAAAACGTCGATGATTATGTTAGGTTATCATACGATATTAACAAGTTTAACAAACTTGTTCTTAACGACTTAGAAAGCCGTACACCTAACAATCAAGCGTTTTCACTTTTCACTAAAGATGACATCAATAAATATTTAACAGATCCTGCTGGTTGTGAGGAACAACTTCGTAAAGCGGTAAATTATATGTATGGAGCCAGTCCTCACTTTCGAAGACTGATTCAGTATTTTGTTACATTGTCAGATTTGTCTTATGTTGTATCCCCTCATAAAATAAACCCACAAAAAGCAAATATAAGAACAACATCGTTAAACTACAGAAAAGTGCTCAAAACTTTGGCTGCAATGAAAATAAAAACACAATGTCCAGAAATGCTAACGATATGTTTAAGGGAAGATATATATTATTGTACAATGTGGGTTAACAGTGAAGATATTATTTTTCAAACTTTACCACCTGACTATTGCAAAATATCATCGATTGAAGCTAACGTGTTTAATGTAGCTTTCGACTTTTCTTATTTTAATTCAAGAAAAGGTCTTCTTAATTTTTTCCCAGAGGAATTCAAACTTAAGTATGATATCTATACTAAGAACCGAATAGACAACTGGATTGAGTTAGACTCGCCAACTTCATTTGCAATAAAATGTAACAAAGACACTCCCCTATATGCGTTACCTCCATTTGCTGGAATTCTTAGAGAAGTATATGATATTGAAGATTATAAACAGTTAAAGAAAACAAAGACAAGTTTAGAGAATTACGCAATGTTAAATATGAAACTACCTATGAACAAAGATGGTGAGTATTTACTTAATTATAAGAAAGCAAAGTCATTCTGGCAAAATTTAGATGCGGTTCTTCCAGAAGAAGTCGGTTCTGTTCTTAGTCCGATGGATATCGAAATGATCAGATTTGAGAAGTCAAATACCGGGGAAGTTAACACAGTTGCAGAAGCAGAACAAAACCTATTTTCTGCCGCCGGAGTTTCATCTTTATTGTTTAATAATTCCAAAGCGTCTGCAAACGCATTACTCCTATCTATTAAATCAGATCAGGGAATTACATATGGAATAGTTAAAAGCATTGAAGATGCAATAAATAGATACATACAATCCCAGTCTTACGGCAAATATTTCAAAGTTACATTTCTTGATGTATCTCCTTACAATAGGAAAGAAGCCGGGGACGCATATCTAAAGGCTGCTTCATATGGCATGCCAACAATCTCAATGTATGCTGCTTCTCAAGGTTTAGATCAGGCTGAACTTGATTCTATGAGTTTCCTTGAAGGAGATATATTAAAGTTAGTAGATATGTTTAAACCGTTACGAAATTCTGCACAATTAAGCTCCGAGGATTTAGAAGAAGATAGCCAAGGAAGACCACAGGCAGAGGACGAAGACTTAACTGATTCAGGTGAGCAAAGCAGAGAAGATTCTGATGACTGGGGATAAATTAAAACAAGAATGAGAGGAAATGAACATGGATAATAAATTTATTTATGTGTTCACAGACGATGCAAGAGATAAATTGTTAAGTATGGGGTTCAAATTATTAAAACAATCCCCCGGAAAAACATACATATTTGATTCAACTAATGTCGATTTTAGTATCCACGATATAAACGATATTAGTTTTATTACATCAGATACTCTTACATTTTAAAAATATAACCTTCTTGTTGTAATAACAAGAAGGCGTTTATTTTTTTTGGAGGTTGAGATGAGTTTAGTAAATAAAACTAATATACAAAATATTCAATTCAATACATCTATCACTAATTTTTGTGAGGTTAATTCATCTTTCGACTCAGCAATATTGAGAATCTGTTATATAGGAGAAAACCGTAACGGTTCCTACATATCAAAAGAAGCAATAGAAAAAGCAATAAGTTCGATATACAACTGTCCAATTGTTTGTAGTTATAACAGGGAAACAGATTCGTTTGGCGGTCACGATGTTGAAATAGTTGCAACGCAAGACGGAGATTTAAAGTTAATTAACGCTACACAACCGATAGGATGTATTCCTGAGAGTGCCAATGTATGGTTCGATACTTATGAAGAGGAAGACGGTTCTGTACACGAATATCTTTTCGCAAAGGTGTTGCTTTGGAAAAGACAAGAAGCATATCAAAAATTACGCAAAGACGGCGTAGCGAAGCACTCAATGGAAATTAAAGTTTTACAGAATCATGATGAAGATGGTCTGTATTGCATAGATGATTTTGAGTTTACAGCATTTGCAATTATTGGAGTAGAGCCGTGTTTCGAAGGCTCTGCTATCGAAATGTTTTCTAAGAATGAATTCAAGCAAATGCTTGATGAGATGATGAGAGACATCTCGTCAAATTACAACACTATCAACACTTTCTTTAAAGTTGATAATAAAGAATCACGAGATTTAACGAAAGGAGGAAGTAACATGGACGATAAGTTAATGCTGCTTGCAGAGTATGGATACAGTGTCGATGATTTATCTTTTTCTATTGAAGAAGCCTCGCTGGATGAATTAAAAGAAAAATTAGTAGAAATGTCTAAGGAAGACAGCGAACCTGATAGTTCTTCAAACAAATTTGAACTTACAACAAATTTAATAGACTTGCTTGCGAGAGCACTTTCTGATGCAGTTTATTCAACATCGTGGGGTGCTGAAAAAGGTAGATATATTTATGTTGATTCAGATGTAGAAAAATGCTTAGTTTATGTTTGGGATATAACCGACTGGCTTTTATACGGATTTAGTTTTACTGCAAATGGCGATGCTGTTGATATTGATTTTGAAAACGGTAGACGTATGAAATATGCAATCGTCGAGTTTGATGAGGGTGATCAAAGTTCTCCTTTCGCTCAGACTTACAATGAGATGCAAAAAGAAATTGAAGACTGTAAAGAGTATGTCAAAAAATATGAAGATGCAGCGTCTCAGATTGAACAGTTAGAATCTAAAATATCCGAACTTGAAGAATTTAAGTCCAACACAGAGAATACAGAGATTAGAAACAAAAAGAAAAATATATTGTCTCAGTTTTCTGACCTTAGTTCTCTTGAGGCGTTTGAAGTAATTCAAGAAAATATTGATGATTACGATGAAGAGACATTAACAGAGAAATTATATGCCTTACGTGGCAGACAGCATACAATTAAATTTAACTTAGATAAGTTAAATCCCAAGATATACTTAAACGGAGATAATCAGAGTTTCAAACACGATGATGATCCCTACGGCGGAATTGTCGAGTTCTATAAAGATAAATAATTAGGAGGAATTAATAATGAGTTATGCAGTAGTTCGTACTGACAAAATGACAGGCACAGATGTAAGATCTGAACTTACTTCTGTACGTTATGTTGCAAATGATGAATTCGCAGCAATTGAAAACGGTAATGTAGTTAAACTTGATGGATTAGAGACTGATTCAAAATCAGTAATTACCTCAAGAGAAGTTTATAAAGGTATTGCTCCCACAGCAGACGCACCGATTAAAGATGTTGTCCTTATTGCTTCTCCTGAAGTAATGTATGATGAGCGCAAGAGAGAGTTAGATCAGTTTATTAACGAGGCTGGTACTATTTCCAGAGGCTACCATCTTCATACCAATGATGTATTCTCTGTAACAATCGAAGCGCTTGATAGTGAAAATACGCCCGCAGTTGGCAACCTTGTAGAGCTTCAGGCTGGAACAAAACTTAAGGTTGTTTCAGAGGCAACAGAAGGTTCTACACAGATTGGTAGTATCATCGACATTAATGTTGTTGGTAGATATACATACTACGCAATCAAAGTAAACTAATTTTGAGGAAAGGTGGTATTAATATATGGAAATGGTAGATATCGTAAAATTAGCCGTTGATGGTTATCACGGTAGAGTTGAAAAATATTCTGTAACAGATTCACAGGAAACCTTACGTAAAGCTCTCATCGATCTTAACGGTGGCAGCACCAAACTTGATTACAAAGCTATTCGTGACGGCAAATGCAAAGGTTTGTTTACTCTTATTGAAACGATTCTGAGTAAGACAGTAATGGAAGGTCTGTCTGAAGATGATTTCTTTATGGCACTTGTTGAGTTTAGAAATCTTGCTGAAGGCGATCAGAACTTATTTATAGTTGAAGATGATAACTTATTTGTTATTGACGATACAGCAAATGGTACACAGGGTGTACGTCGTCAGAGACTTGGCGGTTCTTCCGAGTTATCAATTCCTACAACTATGAAGACGGTTCGTATTTATGAAGAGCTTAACCGCGTTCTTTCAGGTAGGGTTGACTTTAACCATCTTATTGATAAGGTAGCAGAATCATTCAGACAGAAGATTCTTAATGACATTTATACTCTTTGGGATAACGTTACAGCTAACGATCTAAATGGTGTTGAGTATTATGTAGCTGGTGGCTCTTATAATACAACTGCACTTCTGGATCTTATCGAGCACGTAGAAGCAGCATCTGGTGGTAAGAGTGCTACTATCGTAGGTACAAAAGCGGCTTGTCGTATGCTTGCTCCTGATATCCAGTCAGAAACAACAAAGAACGAATTAAATGCTATTGGTTATTACGGTTCGTTCTATGGTACTCCTGTTCTTGCAACAAAACAGCGCTACGTTCCGGGAACAAAAACATTTGCGTTTAAAGATAACGTACTTACCATTGTAACTGGAGATATCAAACCGATTAAGTTTGTTTATGAAGGTGACCCGCTTATCATCATGGGCAATCCGCTTGCTAATGCAGACTTAACTCAGGAGTATTTCTATGGTGAGAAATACGGTCTGGGTCTTATTCTTGCCGGTGGCAACTCAGGTATTGGTAGATACGAGACAGTTTAATTATATTTAATTATGGTGGACGGCTATGCGAATAACCGTCCACTTTGAATAAGAGGAGAAGAAATGAAAACTGAAAAAGAAAACATAGTAGAAAAAGAAAAGCCTATTGTTCCAAAAGATATTGATATATATCAGATGATTACAGTTAGAAACGGGTTCCAAGGGAAACTTATATATACAAGTTCGAGAACAGGAGAAACTTTCGTCTGGGATAGTTTTGGAAGCGAACAAGAAATCGAGCTGAGAGAGTTAAGAAACGCTAAGAATTCAGCTAAAGGTTTTTTTATCAATAATTGGTTTATGTTTAACGACGAAGATAAATGGGTAATTGATTATCTGGGTATGAGTATGTATTACAAAAATGCTATTAAGCTTGATGAGTTTGATAGTATATTCAAACAGAAACCCTCTGAAATAAAGAAGACCGTTTCTAAACTTTCCGAAGGGCAGAAGCGCTCATTGCTTTATCGAGCTAAGCAACTTATTGCCGCAAAAGAAATCGACTCGTTAAATGCTATTGGTGCGTTAGAACAGGCTTTAGGCGTTGAACTTATTGAACATTAAAGGAGGTATCTATGAGCATCTCGTATGATGTATTTACAAACTCCTTTTTAAGTAAAATCACAGAATACGATTTTCTCGAATTAACAAAGGAAGAACGAGAAAACGTAGTTGATAATTATATGTACAAATCTATTAACGCATTCAAAGAAGTATGTCAGTATGATTTAATGAGTCACCGAAATATTAGTGAACGGCAGTTTGATATTGATATACCAGAATCAGATATCGAAGAAATCGCAGATATTGTTTCCGAAGGTATGGTAGCACAGTGGATAAAGCCTTATGTATATAATCAAGAACAATTACAAAATGTTTTAAATACAAGAGACTTTACGACCTACTCCCCTGCTGAATTGTTGATGCGTGTTAATGGAACTTATAAAGACGTTCAAAAGAATTTTATCAATATGATTAGGGAGTATTCATATCGACACGGAGATTTATCTGTTCTCCATATATAGTATATGAATTCTAAACTAATTGAGAATTATTTTGAATATTTAATAAACCATTTCTTTAAGATACTCCCGCTTAAAGAAGGAAAAGAAAACACTTTGCCTGTGTATATCGAGAGTTTACAGGCAGAATTATTAGGGTTTGAAAAGTTATTCAAGTCGCTTAATTACAATGGCTCAATCGTAACTCTTATTTCTATTCTGCAATATCTAATTGACAGACCGGATTGCCCTACCCATGTTGTAAAAAGAGAAGTCTTTAAGGCAATTTCTATTTGCGAACATCTATTAAAATCATACCGAGGTGATGATTAATAATGGATACATGGGATTTATATCAAGCAAGAAGAAGAGCATCCGGTGAAACAAGAAGAGAAGCAGCAAAACAAAGAGAGATAAGAATGTTGAGCAATAAACGAGTCGATAACCTATCGTATTTTAATGTAGATATAGATGATGTGCCTCGTCTTGTTTCGATAATAAATCGTGACAACTTAAATGAAAAGACGATTTGTTCTATGCCTAACGAATTTTTAGATTGCGGAGCAACTGTATTTTGGATGAATAATCACTGGCTAATTACTGAATTAGATGCTAACAATGAAATATATTCCAAGGCAACTATGGTTCAATGTAATCATTTACTCAAGTGGATAGACGATAACAATGAATTTCAGGAACAGTGGTGCATCGTTAGTGACGGTACGAAATTAAAACACACATTAAAGTGTGTAATAGTTTGGTTCGTTGGAAACGGCGAACAAAAAGAATTCCTTTAATTGCTGGAAACCCCTTAGAGCCTTACAAACTACAACATAGATTTGAAACAAAGTCAGGTGTGAATGTTTAAAAATTGTAAGGATTGGGCAATCAGCAGCGAAGCCTCGAACAGAGGAACGTTCAACGACTATCCCGGACGTGGGAGTAGGGGCAAGCGCTCCGAAACAAGGAACCCTAACCCGCTAAAGCGGTATGGTGAAGATATAGTCTGCGCTTTATAGAAATATGAAGATGCGCGTAATGGCGCTGAATAGGTTTTGCGAACCTAAATTGTGCAAACAAAAGTATAGTTACAGGAGGTGTTAATATAGAAAAAGTATGGACGGTTTATATGCACGAGAATAAACACAATCTTAAAAAATATGTTGGCATTACTTCTAAAGAAAATCCGAATCATAGATGGAACAACGGGCGCGGATATAAAGAAAATCCTCATTTTTATTCTGCAATTTGTAAATATGGATGGGACGAGTTTAATCATCTTATAATTTCCTCTGGTTTAGATGAAAATACAGCAAAAAAGATAGAGTGCGGTTTAATTCAACTATGGAACACACAAGACAGAAGATTCGGATATAACGCGACGGCTGGCGGCGACGGAACTCCAAATTTCCACCCGTCTGAAGAAACAAGAGCAAAGCTTTCAAGAGCCAGAAAGAAAGAAAATTTGTCAGTCGAAACTTTACAAAGAAGATCAGAGAGTCTTAGAGGAAGAAAATTTTCCGACGAACACAAAAAGAAAATCGGAGACAGCAATAGCAAAGCAATAAAAATGTACGACAAAGATGGGAATTATATCTCATATTTTCGAGGCGCAAGAGATGCAGAAATACAACTCGGTATTTCTCATTCACATATCTCTCAATGCTGTCACGGTAGGCGTAACAGTGCCGGAGGATATATTTGGAGGTTTGCACAATAATTTGAACGTTACGGATTTAACAGGCGAATACGAAGATAGAAACTATGTAGTAACAAGAGGCGACTCTCGTTTATCGTTAATTTTGCCAAGAAATGAAAAAACAATAAAACTGGATAGAAACAATAGATTTCTTATTGATGATGAAGCAAAAGAAATTAAAACCGCTTACGCACTTACAAAGCCTCTTATGGTTAGTTCAGTATACGGTAATAAAGGTGTATTTGCATTTGTTCTACAAGAAGTAGTTTCTACGGACGACGATAATCATTTATTAGGAATTGCAGATTATTATAAACATTTTCCAAAAGAAGACGTGAATCCAAATCCGACTTCAGGAAAGAAGGTGTGGATCTGATGCATTTAGACGAATTCTTTAATTATAAAAATCGATTTATGAAAGATATTTTATCTGATGAAGAGATAGTAAAACTTATAAATGATAATTATTCAACTGAAAACTCGGAAAAACTTGTGTATAAGCAAGTGTTTCCGTATGAATATGTTCCTGAAACTGTAGAAGAAGGAAAGACAATCGTTTGCGTTGATGTCGATATATTAAAAGCGACAAGCAAAACTTTCTACCTTCCAGTGTTGAATGTTTGGATTTTTACTCACAAAAGTTTACTGCGCCTACCCGAAGGTGGCGTGCGTACAGACAAACTTGCTTCCGTTATATGCGAGAAACTAAATGGAAGCAGATTTTATGGTCTTGGTGAATTAGAGTTGTATTCAGTAAAAAGGTTTGCTCCAATGACTGACTTTAATGGCAAATGTCTAACATTCCATGCTCGTGATGTAAGTAAGATATTCGATCCAAATAAACCAATTCCTGTTAACAGAAAGAGAAGTGCTGTTGAAGAATGATACAGAACTTTTTGTATATTGATAATGAAATAAAAATTAACGATAAGATATCAATACATATGCCGAAAGTAAAGGAAATAGTTGAAAATGAAAACTTATATTACAACTTAGTTTCAATTATTGTTGCTATGCCAATCGACATGATGGTTATGCTTGATGACGCTGGTATTGACTTTACAACAATTAATGAATATGAGTTATTTCTATTGATGTTTCCTCAACTAAAAAGTCAAGACACTCACCTTATCTTCGGCGACTTAGATTTAAGTAATTTTCAATTAACTATAAATGAGCAAAATGAAATGCCGGTTTTATACGATCCTGAAAATGATATCTTGATTGACAGAGGAATCTATGAACAAATAACTTTCACCCTAAGAAAAATAAATCACTTAAAAAAAGATAAAAGAAAGCCGGGTAACGAAGCGGCGAAAAAATACATAATTGAAAAAGAGCGTAAAAAATTAAAACGTAAAAAAGAACAAGAGTCTACGCTCGAACCACTCATAGTCTCAATGGTAAACACTGAACAGTATAAATATGATTTTGCAGGGACAAAAGAACTTACCATTTATCAATTTAACGAAAGTGTTAAACAAGTAATCAAAAAGGTAGACTATGATAACAAGATGCATGGTGTCTATTCAGGCACTGTTAATATAAAAGACCTAAGTTCAAATGATTTGAACTGGCTAACACATAAATAATAAAATTGGAGGAAATGTTTTATGAAAATAAACGATCTTATAATCACAAGTCTTGACTCTATCACGGCTTATGATGTCACTGGTACAGACTATCTCTATACTCTTGAAGAGCTTCAGGACGCAACTATCGCTCAGACGGAAGACAAAAATGACGTTACCGGTAAAAATGGTAGAAAAATCACCAGCCTTAAGAGAAACAAAGCTGTTACTGTAAGCGGCAACAATGGTACTCTTTCTGCAGGTCTTCTTGCTTCTCAGACAGGTAGCGAATTAGAAGAGAAGAATGTATATGTTCAGTGGACTGAATATGTAACACTTGCCGAAGCTGATAAAGCTAAAACAACTTATAAAGCAGCCGGTACATCTGGAGATGAAATCGACTGTGTTTACGTCAGAAATTCAGACGGTTCTCTCGGTGATAAATATACACAGGGCGCATCTGCTGCCGCAAAGGTATTTACATACGATCCCTCTACTAAAGAACTTACATTCGCAGAAGGTTCTTTAGCTGCTAAGTCAGAAATCCTTGTAATCTATCATAGATATGTTAAAGCACTTACATTTGATAATGAGAGTGATAAATTCTCTGGCAAGGCTCAGCTTTACATTGATGCAACAGCAGAAGATAAGTGTGCAAATATTTATCATGTTCAGTTCTATATTCCCAAAGCTGACTTTAACGGTGAATTTAGTTTAGAAATCGGTGGAGATCAGTCAGTACATAACTTCGAAGCTGAGGCTCTTGCTGGCGGCTGTGTTAACGGCAGTAAGTTCTACACATTCAGCGTATTCGGCGATAATGCTGACACTGACGTTACTGGTGGTTGAAGGGATGACTCCAATCAAGGAGTTAACCCGCCTGATTCAAGCACTGATATAGATGTACCGTAAGTCTATAGGTAGCGAATATGATTATTACAAAAACATGCCGTAACTGCGGCAAAACATACGAATACTGTAACTCATTTAGGGGAACATCTCTTTTTAGATGGCAAGACGTAGCATGTTCCCCTGAATGTGGATACATATATTTTAAACAAATACTTGAGTCCAGAGGTCAAGACGCATCGGTTCTAAATCTACAAGGAATCAAGCAGGAACCTAAATACGAATATGATCCTATGCTTGATGACGAAGATGAGGACGATGATTTCTATGAGGATGAATTCGATGACGACTATGACGATGAAGACGAAGAGGATTTCTAAAACTAAATAAAATTCTAATTTGGCTGCATCACTAATAACGATGCAGCCTTTTTTATAAAACAGATTTTTTATAAATATATAAGTGTGTTTTTATGTTTAATTAAAAATATACCGGAAATTTAATATACAAGTATATAGAATATGTCTATAAAAAATAAAATTTTAAGAAAACGAAGGAGTAATGTTAATAAATGAGTAATAAAAAATCTGATTCATTAACAAACAAATATACG
>OCVV011361443.1_pt1 | contig 22955 bp, 19 predicted proteins | sample 1539721 | NCBI WGS metagenome assembly OCVV01 (sample SAMN02144230, study PRJEB22623) | gut metagenome | biome: sheep rumen | host: Ovis aries | place: New Zealand
CGCGTCTCCTTGTAGCGGCGGATGAGCACCTCGTCCGAGCAGTCCAGAAACAGCAGCTTCACGGAAAGCTCGTGCTCCCTCAGCTGGCGCAGCGCGTCGAACATCTCGTCGAACAGCCCCTGGCTGCGCAGGTCGCACGTGACCGCCAGGTGCCTGCCGACGCCGGAGTTGATGCCCACGACGTTCGCGATGTCCAGTATCAGCCGCGGTGGCAGGTTGTCGATGCAGTAGTACCCCATGTCCTCGAACACGTGCATCGCCTGCGTGCGGCCCGATCCGGACATGCCGGTGATGACCACGATGTCGGGCACGCGGTCCAGCCGCGCGGCCTGCCTCATGCTCTGCGAGCGTTCCGTCACGTTACGACCCCTCCCCGCGCGCCGGCCGGCGCGCCGTCTGCTGGCGAGAAGAGCGCGCAGCCATGGCCGCAGGCGCTTCTCGCCCGTGCGCGGCGCCTTGGTGGCACCGCTACCAAGAGCTTACCCCTCGGGCTGGACATCGTGCACGACGGGGTCCCGGTCCACACCCGGCGCCTGGGCCGCGTCCTGCGTGCGGACCGCGTCGTCCTCCCACGCGCGAAGCGTCTGCCAGATGTCGCGCGCGACGGACTCCGGCACGCCCTTCACGGCGGCGATGTCCTCCACCGAGGCCGCACGCAGGCGCTTCATGGAGCCAAAGTGCCGCATGATGGCGCGGCGGCGCTTTGGGCCGACGCCCTCGACCTCGTCCAGGATCGACACGGACTGCGCCTTGGTGCGCAGCTCGCGGTGGAACGTGATCGCGAAGCGGTGGGACTCGTCGCGCACCTGCTTGATGAGGTAGAGCGACGCCGAGCCGGACGGCAGCACCACCGGCGTGTCGTCCCACGGGACGAACACCTCCTCGTCCGACTTCGCGAGGCCGCAGACCGGGATGTCGAGCCCCAGCTCCTCGAGCTGCGTCATCGCGGCCGTGAGCTGCGGCTTGCCGCCGTCGACCACCAGAAGGTCCGGCGCGGCCGCCGCAAAGCGCACGTCCGCCATGCGCTCCGGGCTGTAGCGGCGCCCCAGGACCTCCTGCATGCTCACGAAGTCGTTCGCCTCGTCCAGGTCCGCGCGGATCTTGAAGCGGCGGTACTGGGACTTGTCGGGGCGGCCGTTCGTGAACACGACCATGGACGCCACCGTGAACGCGCCGTGCAGAGTCGATATGTCGAAGCACTCTATGCGCATGGGCGGCGCGTCCAGGGCAAGGGCGCTCTCCAGCTGGAGAAGTGCCTGGTTCGTACGGTCGTCCGCGTATCCCGTCCTCACCATGTACCGGTTGAGGGCGTGGTGTGCGTTCTTGGCCGCCATCTCCAGAAGGCGGCTCTTCTCGCCCCGCTGGGGGCGGTGTATGCGGCAGACGCGGCCGCGCTTCTGCGTGAGCCACTCGCCCAGAAGCTCCGCGTCGGGCAGGTCGACGGCGAGGTCGACCTCCGCGGGGATGTCGGAGGTCTCGTCGTAGTAGCGCTTCAGGAAGCCGGCCTCCAGCTCAACCTCGTCCACGTCCATGCCCTTGTTCAGGACGAACTCGCTCGTGCGGATGGTGCGCCCCTCGCGCACCACGAACACGCAGGCGCAGCTGATGGTCTCCTCGCGGAAGAAGCCTATCAGGTCCAGGCTCACGCTGGAGGGGAACGTCACCTGCTGGCGGTCGTCCAGGCCGTTTATGACCTCGAGCCGGTGCTTCAGGCGGCCGGCGCGCTCGAACTCCAGGTTCTGGGCGGCCTCGCGCATCTGGCCCTCGAGCTCCTCCACGATCTGGCTGCGGCGGCCAGAGAGGAAGTTCTCGACCTGCCGCACGTGCGAAGCGTACTCCACCGTGTCGATGGCGCCGCAGCACGCGCCGGGGCCGCGCCCCACGTGGTAGTCGAAGCACGGGCGCCCGCGCTTCGCGAGCACCATGTTGGCCACGGCGACGTCGTCCGGGTGGCTCTGCAGGTAGCGGCGGCAGCGCTTCCACTCCGCGCACGTGGAAATGCAGATGGGCACCGCCTTGCGCAGCGTGTCGATCGTCTCGCGCGCGGCTCGGGCGTCCGTGTACGGGCCAAAGTAGCGCGTGCCCTTGCGGTGGCGCTCGCGCGTGTACTTGATGGCCGGAAACGCGTCAGACTCCGTGATCGCGATGTACGGGTAGCTCTTGTCGTCCTTGAAGTCGACGTTGAAGTACGGGTGGTACTGCTCGATGAGGTTGCGCTCCAGCACGAGCGCCTCGTGCTCCGAGCCGACGACCACGTAGTCGAAGCTGCGCACCACCTGCATCATGAGCGGGATCTTCGCGCGGTCGTCCGTCAGGTTCACGTACTGCAGCATGCGGCTGCGCAGGTTCTTGGCCTTGCCGACGTAGATGACCTCGCCCTTGCCGTCCTTCCACAGGTAGCAGCCAGGGCTCGTGGGCACCTGGCTCACCTGCTCCGCTATGGAGGGAAGCCCCAGCGCCTCCGGGCGCGGGGACGCTCCCCCAAGGTCGGGCATGTGCGGCGCGGGGTCCTTCACAGACATGGGCGCGCCCCGCTAGAACGAGGTGTCCGTGGGCTCGGGATAGTACTTCGCGAACTTGCGGATCTGGTTCTTCTCGGTAAGCTCCACGTCCAGGCGGCGGCGCAGGCCCCAGTCCGCGTCGTAGCGCTGCGGGTCGAACACCTTGCCGGCCGCCACGAGGGAGTTCACCTCGGCCAGCAGCGTCTCGTCGCGCACGTAGCGACGCAAGAGCGATATGGGGACCAGCGTGTACAGGATGGTGTCTGCAACGACGCGCGGCTCTTCTCCCCTGCCGTCCACGAGGTCGAGCACCGCGACCTCCATGGGGTTGACGCCGCCGGCAAGGTTGTAGTACGAGTTGCGGCCGATCCTTGGGTTGCAGTCCAGAAACAGCTCGCGGCCGGTCTTGGGGTCGCGCTTGATGTCGAAGTTCGCGAATCCGCGGTATCCCGCGTCGGAAAGCATCGCGGCGGCCCTCTTCCACTGCTCCGGGTTCTGGCGCGTGATCATGGAGACGGGGTTGCCCAGCATCGCGGGCGCGTGGTCCTCAAGCAGCACCTGCGCCCCGCCAAGCATGAGCGGCTTGCCGTCGCGGCCGATGTAGATGGTGAGCGAGTCCATGTACGTGTCGTCGCCGCCGATGAGCTCCTGCACCAGGAAGTCGCCCGCAAAGCCGGCGGCGCGAAGGTCCGCCCACAGCGCGTCCAACTGCGACTGCTCCGTCATGTAGTAGACCTTCTTGAAGCCCTGCACGATGAGGTGGTAGTAGTCGGCCGAGACCGCGGGCTTCGCCACCACGGGGAAGGCGATCTGCGTGGGCGCGATGGGCTCCGTCCCCGCCAGGTGCACGACGTCCATGGCCGGCACGTCCAGCCCGTGCTCGCGGCAGAGCCTGGAGAACGTGGCCTTGTCGCACACGGCCTCGAAGGCGTCCCGCGGCGGGCACAGGCACGTCACGTTCTTGGGCAGCTGGGCCGCGATGTCCTCCAAGAGCTCGATCAGCTGGTCGGTGTTGCCCACCAGAAGCACGCGCCTGCCGGCGTTTGCCTGCGCGATGGCGCTCACGGCCGGCACCACGTCCTTGGGCTCGAGGCTCGCCACGGTGCGCGGCTCGATGATGCGCGAGTGCTCGATGGCGCCGATGAAGCCGGTGTTGAGCGCGATGGCACGCACGCCAAACGCCTGGTGGAACTCGCGGCAGAGCGCGTACGCGCCGATGTCGCCGCCGATGACGACGGGGACGATGTCGCTGCGGGTTGCCTTTTGGCCAGTCTGCATTAGATCCTCCAGCTACTTACGCTTGCGGCCAAAGCGCGCAAGGATGGTGTTGACGGCGGCGGCCTCCGGCGCCTTGAGCGCAACGGCGAGGCCATACGTCACGAGCACGGCGGGCACGCCCGCTGCGACGCAGTACAGGATGCTGCGGGACATGGAGCCAAGCCACGGTCCCACGAAGCGGTTGAGCAGGGCGAGAAGGACCACGGCCACGGCCGAGCCCGCCAGCCCAAAGACGATGGAACGCATAAACGACGCGAACATGGAGCGAAGCCCGAGCGGGCCGAGCGTGCGGCGCAGGTTGAGGTAGGTCACCACGTCGATCGCGATGAAGAACAGAGTGGACGAGAAAGCCACGCCCGCGAGCCCCAGCACGCCCGTGAACGCGAAGCAGAACGCGATCTGCACCACGGCGGCCACGATGGACGCGATGGTCAGGAAGATCATCTTGCGAAGCGACGAGCAGATCTTCTGCAGGTACGTGCTGATACCGTAGAACGGCAGCGCCGTCGCGAGCCAGCTGAGGTACAAGATCGTGTCCTTCAGGCCCGCGGAGTCGAACTTGCCGGCCGCGAGGATGGTGATGAGGCCGGGCGCAAACACCACGAGGAACATGGCGAACGGCACCAGCATGAACACGATGCGCTCCGTGCCAAAGCGCACGGCGCTCTTGAACGCCTCCATGTCGCCGCCGGCCACGTAGTCGGAAAGCTCCGTGAACAGCGCGATGGTGATGGGGATGGCGAACACGGAGTACGGGAGCATGTACCACAGGCGCGCGTAGTATGCGATCGAGGCGCCAGCCGCGGTTATCTGCAGCGCGGACGACGTCTGCACGGCGACCGTCGGGAACGACACCACGGTAAGCACCAGCGTGGGAACGCCGATGGAGAGCGTCTCCTTAAGGGCGGGGTCGTGCAGGTCTATGTGGAAGCGCAGGTGGATGTTGTGCCGCCTGATGGAAGGCAGCTGCACCAGCACCTGCACGAGCACGCCGAGCGGGTTGCCGATGGCGAGCGCGAGCACGGCGAGCGACTTGTTGGTGGGCACGAGCAGCGCGTAGATCAGAAACGACGCCGTGCACACGATGTTGTTGAAGATGGGCGCGGCGTTGGACCACAGGTAGTCGCGCTCCGCGTTGAGCACGCCGGAAACCAGCGAGTCAAGCGCGTACAGCACGACCTCCACCACGAAGAACCTGAACAGGTACGCGGAGAGGTTCGCGTCGAAGTCGGCGTTTGCCGAGAAGGACTGCGTCCAGATGATGAAGCCCGCGAATATCCACGACAACACCGTGACCACGAGCAGGATGACCGTGACGATCGATATGAGGTTCGACGCGTACTCGTCCGCGCCGAGCCTGCCGAGCCGCTTCTTTACGGACATGTACACCGGCAGGAACGCCGTCATGATCATGCCGCCCATGACGAGCTCGTACAGCTGGTTCGGCAGGTTGTTTGCCACGGTGTAGCAGCTCGCGAGCGCCGTGACGCCCAGCGCGTACGCCTGGCCCCACGTGCGGAAGAAGCCCGTGATGCGGCTGATGATGACAAGCACGCTCATGAGCGCGGCGCTGCGCCCGACGGCGGCCTGCGTCGCTGCCTCGTCCTCCGCGGTCGCGGTGGCAGGCTCTTCAGGCTCCTCCACGGTCACGACGGAGTCAGCCGCGACAACCGGGTCCGCTGCGGATATGCGCTCGAGCCGCGTGGTGACGGCGGCGGAGCTCCCGCGCATGTGGCGGGCCGGCTCTGCAAACCCGCCCACGCTCACGTGCGGGTCGGCCTGGCTCGTGCGAAGATGCTTAGCCATGCGGGCCTACCTATCGGACTCTGCCGCACCCTCCGCGGGGGAAAGCTCGCGGAAGAAGCAGCTCCTGTGGCCCGTGTGGCAGGCGGGGCCCGGCGAGTCCACCTCGACGAGCAGGGTGTCTGCGTCGCAATCGACGAGCACCCGCTTTACCTGCTGCACGTTTCCGCTGGTCGCACCCTTGTTCCATAGCTCCTGGCGACTGCGCGACCAGAACCATGTCGTACCGGTCTTGAGCGTGAGGGCGAGCGACTCCTCGCTCATCCACGCGACCATGAGGACCTCGCCCGTGTCGTGCTGCTGCACGACGGCGGGAACGAGGCCGCGCTCGTCGAAGCGCACGGCGACGTCTCCGAGCGGGACGAGCACGCTCTTCTCGCCTGCGTACGTGTGCTGGCAGTTGCCTTCCTGCGATGCGGACATGGAGCCTCCCTAGCCGCGAACCTTGTTGAGTATCTTCTTTCCGGCAAGGAGCGACTTGTAGAACGTGGCCCTGACGGGCAGGTCGCGGTCGGGCGAGACGTGCCTGACCTCCTTGCTGAACTTGGTCTTGAACGTGTTGAGGGTCATGAGGTCCGGGAACTCCTCCGAGCCGATGCCCATCTGGTCGTAGTCGACGCAGCCCATCTTGCCGAGCGTACAGCACTCGAAGAAGATGAGCCCGTCCGTGGCGAGCGCACGCTCCTTGCCCGAGCGGCTGGCGCCGTAGTAGCGCACGGCATGGCGGCCGGATATGGTGGCCATGGTCCACGTGATGACGCGGCCGTCGACCCTGCCTGCGAAGACGCGGCAGTGCTCGGGTCCAAGGCAGCGGATCGTGTTCTCGTAGTCGTCGATCGGCGCGGGGACGAAGCCGTCGCGCTCGCTGGTCTCGACCATGACGTCGTAGTACTCCGAGAAGGACTTCGCGGCGAGCTCGGTCTCGTCCGCGTAGGTGGCGGGCGTCTCGCGCAGCGCCTTGCGCACGTCCCTGCGGCCGCGACCCTTCATGCGCGCGAGGATGTCCTCGTCGGTCCCCGTGATGTCGATCACGACGGTCGTGTCGTACGGCTTCATGGAGAGCGTTGGGTGGCTCACGTCGAGCTCGTGCTCGATGGCGAGGCGCACGAACACGACCTTGCGGTCGCGGGCGGAGACGAAGTCGCGCAGGGCCACCATGGCCTCGCGCTCCTCTTCCTCTGTCAGCTCGCGCGCCCAGACGGGTCCGTGGTGAGAGCGAAGGTAGTGGTAGCCGTGCGTCTCGTAGTCCGTGAAGGCCGCGACGCCCAGCGTTTCTCCCCCATCATCCTGTATGGCGACGCAGCCCCAGAACGTGCGGCCCGGGACGGTCTTTTCGTAGCTCGCCCACTCCGGGGTCTGCTCTATGGGAAGCTCGAGGCCAAGGCGGTCTGCCTCGGCCACGAGCTGGTCAAACGTAAGTTCCTTAGCTTGCATGCATTCTCCAGCCGCTTGCAGCCCAAACTTCTTGCATCAAGCCATTTTAAGATGCGGCAGGCGGCGGGACGGCAAATGCGCCGTAGCTTCATAAGTGTTTCCACAAGATGCGCCATGGGCGTCGGGCGCGGTCCGGCGGCGTCACGAGTGGGCGACGGCCGGTCGGGCGACCTCCAGACGCGATGCCGGGCGGGCGCGGCGAAGGTCGCGCAGGCGCACGACGGCCTTCCTGGCAACAACGAGCGAGCGGTAGAACGCCTTGCGGATGGGGTAGTCGCGGTCCGGGGCGACGTGCGTGACCTCGCGCGCGAACTTCGTCTTGAACTCGTTCAGGCCCAAAAGCGACGGGCAGAGCGAAGACCCTATCGCCATGAGGTCGTAGCTCGTGACGGAGCCGCCGCGAAACCTTCCCAGCTCGCAGCACTCGAAGTACAGGAGCTTGTCCGTCACGTGGCGGCGCATGGTCGCCGTGGCGGACGCGGCGTAGTAGCGCGTTGCGCGAGAGCCGGACACCGTCGCGAGCGACCACGTGACGACCCTGCCCGCGGCGTCCCGCCCCGCGTACAGGCGACAATGCTCGGGACCCAGGATGCGCAGCATGTCCTCGTAGTCAGAGGCGGGCGCGGGGCGAAAGCCGTCGCGCGCACCGGTCTCGCACAGGACGTCGTAATACTCCGAGAAGGACCTCGCTGCGAGCTCGGTCTCGTCCGCGCAGGTGATGGGAGCCTCGCGCAGCGCCTTGCGCACGTCCCTGCGGCCGCGGCCCTTCATGCGGGCGAGTATCTGCTCTTCTCCCCCCGTTACGTCAATCACGACCGTGGTGTCGTACGGCACGATGGAAAGCGCGTGCTCGCAGCAGCCCAGATCCGCGTCCACGCAACAGCGGACGAACACCTGGCCCTCCCCGCGCTTGCGCACGACCGACCTGATGGCGTCCAGCGCCGCGCGCTCCTCCTCTGGCGATGGGTTGCGCAGCCACACGGGCCCATGGCTTGCTCGCAGGTAGTGGTAGCCGTGCGTCTGGTAGTCGATGAGGCTCACGTACGCGACGGGGTCGCCGTCGCACAGGATCCTGAATGCGCCCCATGGGCTGCGGCCGTCCACGGTCGCCTCGTAGCGCGCCCAGGCGGCAGTCTGCTCGATGGGCAGGCAGAGGCCTTCCGCCCGTGCCTCCCTCTCGAGGTCTTCCAGCGTCAGCTCGACTGCTACCATACGGATGCTCGAAGTCATGGCGTCCCCCCTTGGATGCGATGGATGGCGCGGGGCTTGCCTCCCGCGCCTGGGGACCATGCTATGACTCCAAGGCGGCTCCAAGGCCGTCGCAGCATCATCGAAACGCAGTGCGCACAAGGCGAAACGCAAGCTTATGGCAGGCAAAACGCAAGCTGAAAGCCTTATCGACCCGCGCGACGCACGCCGGCCCTAGAAGTCCAGGCGCACGGGGATGCCCTGACTGGCCATATACTCCTTCACCTGGCGGATGGTGTAGGTGCCGAAGTGGAACACGCTCGCCGCAAGCACGGCGTCCGCCTCGCCGTCGATGATGCCCTCGGCGAAGTGCTCGAGCTTGCCGACGCCACCGGACGCAATTACGGGAATGGGCACCGCGCGAGCCACGGCACGCGTGAGGGGTATGTCGAATCCGTCCTTGGTTCCGTCGCGGTCCATGCTGGTGAGGAGAATCTCACCGGCACCGCGACGCGCAGCCTCCTCCGCCCACGCAACGGCATCGATACCCGTGGGCTTGCGGCCACCGGCGGTGTACACCTCCCACTTGTCTCCCTTACCCTCGACGTGGCGGGCGTCTATCGCCACGACGACCGCCTGGCTTCCGAAGGCGGACGCCGCTGACGTGATGAGTCCTGGATCTCGCACCGCTGCCGAGTTGACGGACACCTTGTCCGAACCGGCGGAGATCATCTTCCTCATGCCCGCGACGTCACGAAAGCCGCCGCCCACCGTATACGGGATGCGGAGCTGCTCGGCGGCACGGGACGCAAGCTCGACGGTGGTTGACCTGTCGTCTGACGTAGCCGTGATGTCCAGGAACACGACCTCGTCCGCACCCTCCAGATCGTAGGTGCTCGCGAGCTCGACCGGGTCGCCCGCATCGCGCAGGCTCACGAAGTTGACGCCTTTGACGACACGGCCGTCCTTCACGTCCAGGCATGGGATGACGCGCTTGGTAAGCATGTGCGAATCTCCTCTCAGGCTCGACGCACAGCGGCGGCGAGCGCATCTTCGAGCGTGAAGCTCCCCTCGTACAGGGCACGACCCGTAATGGCGCCCTCGATCACGTCGGGACCCAGGGCCGTAAGCGCGCGGATGTCGTCGAGGGTCGCGATGCCACCCGACGCGACGACGGGAAATCCCGCCACCTTGGCGATGTGCCTGTAGGCATCTGCGTCGATTCCCGTCTGCATGCCGTCTCGCGAGATGTCCGTGAAGACGAGGTGCCTGTAGCCGAGGTCCGCGAGATGGGCGACGAGCGTGTCCGCCGCGATTCCCTCCCCGTCGCGCCAGCCGTCCACGCGGACCTCGCCGTCGCGCGCCGCAACGTCCGCGACAACGTGCTCGGGGAACAGGCGCGCAGCGTCCGCCGCGAACTCCGGGTCGCGCACGAGCGCAGTGCCGATGGCGATGCGCTTCGCACCGGCGTCCACCAGCCTGCGCACGGCGTCCATGTCACGTACGCCGCCACCCGTATCGACGTCTATCACACCCAAGGAGCAGATGTCTGCGATGGCCCTGTGGTTCTTCTCGACCGCCTCCGCATCCTCGCGAAACGCCGAGGAGAGGTCCACGACGTGCACCCATCTGGCTCCACGCGCTGCAAAGTCCCTCGCAACCGCGACAGGATCGGTCGAGTACACATCCATCTGCGAGCGGTCGCCGCGCCTGAGGCGGACGACCTGCCCCGCGACGAGGTCTATGGCAGGAAAGAGAATCATGCGCTAGCCCCTGACGATGTCGACGAAGTTCTGCAGGATCTTGAGGCCGGCGCGCGAGGACTTCTCCGGGTGGAACTGGACGCCAAACACGTTGTCCTTCCAGATCGCCGACGCAAAGGAGCGCGTGTAGTGCGTCCGCATGATGACGTCCTTCTCGTCCACGTCGTCCGCAAGCGCATATGAGTGCGTGAAGTAGAAGTTCGCGCCTTCCGGGACGTCCACCAGAAGCGGGCAGACCCGACCGCTCTGGGTGAGGTATGCCTGGTCCCATCCCACGTGCGGGACCTTCAGCTTCTTCGACTCTAGGCGCGTGACCGAGCCTTCGAGCACGCCGAGGCCCGGCACCCACTCGCCGCCGAAGGACGAGTTCTGCGCATGCTCCGTGCCACGCTCGAACAGGAGCTGGAGGCCCAGGCAGATGCCGAGGAACGGGACCCCGTCCCTGATGGCTCCCACGACCGCGTCGGCTTGGCCCGTACCCCTCATATACGCGAGCGCATCCTCGAAGCTGCCCACGCCGGGCAGGATGATGCCCTGAGACCTTCGGATGTCGGACGGGTCGTCCGAGACATACGCGGAACCACCTGCGGCGCCGAGTCCCCTGACGACGCTCTGGAGGTTTCCCTTGTGGTAGTCGACGACGACTATGTCTCCCCTGATCATCACAGGCTCCCCTTCGTAGACGGCACGCCCTGCACGCGCGGGTCGATCTCAACGGCGCCGCGGATGGCACGTGCAACGGCCTTGAACGCGCACTCGAGGATGTGGTGCGCGTTCTCTCCCGCGATCTCCCTGACGTGGAGGGTGATGCCCGCGTCGCGCGCGAATCCCTGGAAGAACTCGTGGCCAAGCTCGGTGTCGAACGTGCCGACCTTCTGCGCAGCTATGGGGACGTCCCAGTACAGCTCACCGCGACCGCTCACGTCTATCGCCGCAAGCACCAGCGCCTCGTCCATGGGGACCGTCACGTCCGAGAAGCGCGTGATGCCGCTCTTGTCACCCAGTGCCTGGGCAAGGGCCTGGCCAAGCACGATGCCCACGTCCTCGACCGTGTGATGGTCGTCGACCCATGTATCGCCTGTCGCATGGACCGTGAGGTCGCAGAGCGAGTGCCTTCCGAGGGCACTCAGCATGTGGTCGAAGAAGCCCACCCCCGTGGAGATGTCACACACACCCGTTCCATCCAGGTCAAGCGTCACCGTAATGTCCGTCTCCCCCGTCTTGCGGGTGACGGTGGCCGATCTTGCCATGCTATTCCCCCTTCAGAAGTTGTCGCAGCGCTTCGAGAAGAGCATCGTTCTCATCTGGCATCCCCACGGTGACGCGCAGGCAGTCCCTCAGCCCCGGGGCAGACGAGAAGTCGCGCACGAGTATCGAGAACTCGTCACGCAGGCGATTGCGCACCACATGGGCGTCGGGCATCCTCACGAGCAGGAAGTTTGCCGCGCTCGGCCATACCGTCACGCCGAGGTACTCCATGCTGGCAAGCTCGTCCAACAGGCGCTCGCGCTCCGACGCGATGCTTGCGATCGCAGGTTCGAACGCCTTTCGGTTCCTCACGGCCGCAAGTCCCGCGGCCTGAGAGAACACGTTCACGGAGTATGGCTGCCTCACGGCTGCAAGGGCGTTTACGACGGATGGACTCGCCAGCACGTAGCCTATGCGCCCTCCCGCGAGGCAGAATGCCTTCGACAGCGTGTGCAAAACCGCAAGGTTGTCGTACTCCGCTAGGAGCGGTTCTGCCGTGGACCCGTCCGGCGAAAACTCCATGTATGCCTCGTCCAGAAGGACTACCCCAGGGCACGCCTCGCAGAGCCTGCGCGTCTGCTCGATGGGAAAGAGGTTTCCCGTCGGGTTGTTCGGAGATGTCACTACCACGATGCTCGCGCGGGAGGCAGCCTCCACCAATGCATCCGCATCGCACTCGAACGTCTCGGGGTCGCGCGGAACGTCCACGACCGTCGTCTCGACGAGCTCTGCGTACAGGCGGTACACCGAGAACGTGGGCTCGCAGGTCACGAGCACGTGGTCGCGCCCGCCAAAGGCGAGGAAGAGGTTGAACAGCAGCTCGTCGCCGCCGTTTCCCACGATCACGTGATCTTCCCCAACGTCATGCCAACGGGCGAGCTCGGACCTGAGCTCATTCGAGAGGGGCTGCGGATAGCGGTTCGTCACCGCATCGCAAAGCCCCTTGTCGACGGCCGCCTTGACCTCCGGTTGCATTCCATAGGTGTTCTCGTTCGCCGAGAGGTTTACCCTCACCTGAGAGAACGCCGGGTCATAGGGCTCGAGCGCCGCGGCCGACGGCCGCATGACGGCACGAATCTTGTCTGAGATGCCTTGAGGCACGATGCTCCTCCTCACGTCCCATGTTTCTGCCGTCGCTAAGCCTAGTCCCTGCCGCCTTCAAGGTTGGGGACACCCGGCTCCTCAAGCTTACGCGGCCACGCGGTCGCCATCGCATCCGCACACGCGGCGGTAACGTCAGAGAAACGCTCCGTTTTCTCTTCGAGCAACTTGCGGCGCATTCCGACGGAAAGGGCGTGCGCCCACAGGCCCTCCGCCTGGGCGAGCGCCTGCACCGCCGGACCATCCGCCGCAAGTCCCTGCGGCGTATACGAAATGACACTCGAACGCTTCTGGAAGTCATAGACGCCAAGAGGGTTCGAGAAGACTGCGGTGCCACCGGTCGGAAGCGTGTGGTTTGGCCCGGCGACATAGTCTCCCAGCGGCTCCGACGACCAGGGCCCCACGAATATCGCACCCGCATTCTGGATGCGACCGAGGAGGTCGAACGCCTGCGCACAGTGAAGCTCCAGGTGTTCCGGCGCAATCAGGTTCACCGCGTCGATCGCCGCGTCGAGGCTGTCGGTGCTGACGACAAGGCCGTGCTCGAGCGAGGCGCGCGTGATCTTCTCGCGTGGGCTCTGACTTGCCAGGATGTCAACGGCCGCCTCGACCTCCTCCGCAAGCGAGGGTGCGTCGGTAACCAGGTAGCACGTGGCAAGAGGGTCGTGCTCCGCCTGTGCCATGAGGTCCGCCGCCACGACGGCGGGATCCGCCGTCGCATCCGCGAGCACGCAGACCTCAGACGGCCCTGCGACCATGTCGATTCCCACGTCGCCGGAGACGTAGCGCTTCGCCGCCGCGACGTAGGCGTTTCCGGGCCCCACAATCTTTGCGACCTTCGGGATAGACTCCGTTCCATAGGCAACCGCGCCTATCGCCTGCGCGCCGCCTACGGCATACACCTCGTCGACGCCGGCGACTGCCGCCGCCGCGAGCGTGTACGCCGAAAGCGAACCGTCCCTCTGGGGCGGGGTTACCATGATCACGCGCTGGACGCCCGCGACCTTTGCCGGCACGGTATCCATGAGCACCGTGGACGGATACTGCGCGCGGCCGCCGGGAACGTACACCGCGACGGAGGGAACCGGCGTCACCTTTACGCCGAGGATGGTGCCGTCCTCCCTCGTCGTGAACCACGACTGCTCGCGCTCACGCTCGTGGAAGTCGCGAATCTGACGATAGGCGCGCCTGAGGGACTCGAGGAACTCGGGGTCGACCATGTCGAGCGCGCCTTTAACGACCTCGTCGGGGACGCGGAAGCTCTTGGGGCAGGCACCATCGAACTTCAGGCAGAAGTCGCGGACCGCAGCGTCCTTCCCCTCCCGGACTGCGTCCACAATCTGCTGGGCGGAGTCCATGATCTCCTTTGGCAGTGCGCCCTGACGCATGAGATCTTTCTGCTGAAGTCTCTGCTCACCGGAAAGCGTTACGTTCCTCATGGGATTCTCCTTACTGGTTTTCCGCGACGACCTGGGCAAGTCTTGCCGCGAGGTCGCGGATGCGAGTGTCATAGCGATATGCCGCCGGCCCCGAGAAGAACCGCGCGGTGCAGTTCATAACCTCGTCCACTATGACGAGGTCGTTCTCGGCGAGAGTTGTTCCCGTCGCCGTAATGTCCACGATTCGGTCGGTCATGCCGACGATAGGACCAAGTTCGATGTTGCCATGCAGCTGCACGATGTCGACCTGCTGACCAATACGGTCGTAGTAGCTCTGGGTAATCCTGGGATACTTCGTCGCAACGCGGACCGTACCGCGCCAGCTATATGCATCCTCCGCAGCGCCGGCCTTTGACTTCGGCTCCGCCACGACGAAGCGGCAGCCGCCGAAACGCAGGTCCACGAGCTGGATGAGGTCATGGTTCGCCTCGAATATGGAGTCGTAGCCGCAGATGCCGCAGTCGGCGCCACCATGCGCCACGAAGGCAGGCGCATCCTGCGCGCGGACAATGACGTACTCGTAGTCACCTTCGCGAACGATGAGCTTGCGCCCCAGGTCGCGAAGGCCATCCGTGGGCAAGCCGGCCGACTCCAGCACGCGCACCGCGTCCTTGAAGAGCGAGCCCTTTGGCACGGCAATCCTCAGTGGCCTCTCCGACAGGCTCACATCAGAGCTTACGACGCCGCTCTCGCCCTGCTCACCCAGTATCTCCTGCAGACGCTCGAGGGAGAGGGCGAAGCCGCAGGACGCCACGTTCGGCCTGCCGAAGTTCGCGAGTACTGCATCATAGCGGCCGCCAGAAGCAATCGAGGCGGTAATGCCCTCGGCGTAGCCCTTGAAGATGATGCCCGTATAGTAGTCGAAGGAGTTCGCAATCGAGAAGTCGAAGGTGAGACGTCCTTCTTTGACGAGGTCCGCAAGCGACGAGACGAGCGCGCGCAGCTCACTCGTTCCCCGCTCGGCCACTGGTATGCCGGCTGTATCGAGAAGTGCGTCGGCCTCCTCGATTACACTCGCATCGCCGGCTAGGCGGGGAATCCTCGTCAGTGCCTCACGGACGGCCGGGTCGAGCTCGGTCGAGCTGACGAGCTCGTCCAGGCTCACGAGGTCGGACTCGTGAGCGAGCCTCAACGCTCTCTCCTCGAACTCGCTCGACGGGGCCCGACGGGCAAGCAGTGCCTTCAGAGGTGAGACGGAACCGCAAACGATGCGCCAGGCTGGCGCCTCGAGCGCGTCAAGCGTCTCGGCAAGAAGAGAGACGACCTCGGTCTCGGGAAGGGCACCGCCGCCATCTGCACCGAAGTACTCGACGCCAAGCTGAGTGAACTGGCGCGGCTGTCCCTTGAGCGTCGACTCCTCTCGCACGACCGGAGCGGCGTAGCGCAGGCGAAGCGGGAGGTCGTCCGCACTGGTCCTGGCGGAAACCATACGCGCTATGGGAAGCGTAAGGTCGGGCCTCACCATGAGGAGACTGCCGTCGCCATCGAAAAGCTGGAATGGAGAGTCCTGGAGCTTGCCTCCAAGCGAGAGCAGGTTCCTGTCCTCTATAAGGGGTGTCTCGACCGGAAGGTACCCATGGCGCGAGAAGCACTCGCGCACCGTACCAGTAATGCGTTCTCGCGCGAGCGCCTCCGTAGGTAGAATGTCCCTGAAGCCACGTGGGGTCACTGCCGACATCGTCCCGTTCCTCTCGCCCGCGCGGATCGACTCTACGTTTGCACCACGCGACTGAAATAGAGTGCCTGACTTGAAGTGCGAGTACTTTATCACACTAAAGTGAACCTAGGTGATGCCCAAGAAAACGGTAACGCCCGTGAAACGTATTGTGTCAGGGCGGCACAAACGGCCCGCAAGGACCTTGAGAGCCGTTACGCCGTCGCCGGGGTGCGTGTGATGTCCGCGAACGTTGCTCCCAGGAACTCTGCGAGACTCACCGGATTAAGGGTGAGCGAGAGGCCCCTGCGTCCTCCGGATATGCCAATCTCATCGAAGAGCTGGGCGGTCTCGTCGATGATGGTCGGAAACTGCTTCTTCATGCCGACGGGCGTGCACCCGCCCCTGACGTAGCCCGTAAGCGGTTCGAGGTCCTTGATGGCAATCAGAGTGAGGGACTTCTCCCCCGCAATGGCAGCCGCCTTCTTGAAGTCGAGCTCCTCCGCGACCGGAATGCAGCACACGACGTGGTCACCCGAGGGAGCGACGCACACAAGGGTCTTGAACTGGCTGTCAGGATCCTCCCCCGCCTCCTGCGCCATGCGGAGGCCGAGGCCACGGGAGATGTCATCCTCCTCCTGCTCGTGCCACGCGTATGCGACGCCGCCCCTCTCGAGCTCGCGCATCGCGTTTGTCTTCTGGACCTTCTCCTTCTTGGACATCCCATCAACCCCTGTGAGATTCCCGGCGCATGTCTGCCCGAGCGTTGTTGCTACTTTGCCGCAGAGCGAGCTGCCTTCTTGTCACGAAGGGCCATCCGCTCCTTGTCTCTTTCCACGATTGGCTTGAGGTAGCGGCCGGTGTACGACTCCTCGCACGCGCATACCTTCTCGGGCGTGCCGTAGCAGACGATGGTGCCACCACCCGAGCCACCTTCGGGCCCGAGGTCGATCAGACGGTCCGCAACCTTGATCACGTCGAGGTTATGCTCGATCACGAGAACGGTGTTGCCCGCATCGACCAGCTTCTGAAGCACCTCGATGAGCATGCGGACGTCCTCGAAGTGAAGGCCAGTGGTTGGCTCGTCCAGGATGTAGAACGTCTTGCCCGTCTGCTGGCGGTGCAACTCCTTAGCCAGCTTGACGCGCTGCGCCTCGCCTCCGGAGAGCGTGGTCGCGGGCTGTCCCAGGTGTATGTATCCCAGGCCCACGTCGTAGAGCGTCTGCAGCTTTCGCTTGATGCGCGGGATGTTGGTGAAAAACGCCAAGGCCTCGGTCACCGTCATGTCGAGAACGTCCGCGATAGTCTTGCCGTGGTATGTGACCTCGAGGGTCTCCCTGTTGTAGCGCTTGCCATGGCAGACCTCGCACGGCACGTAGATATCCGGCAGGAAGTTCATCTCGATCTTTATCTGACCGTCGCCCTTGCACGCCTCGCAGCGACCGCCAGGCACATTGAAGCTGAAGCGTCCCGCGGAGTAGCCGCGAGCACGGGACTCGGGAGTGGAGGCGAAGAGCGCGCGCAGGTCGTCCCAGAGGCCGATGTACGTCGCGGGGTTCGAGCGCGGCGTGCGACCGATGGGGCTCTGGTCGATGTCGATCACCTTGTCGACAAGCGGCTTACCGTCCTCGTCCAGCAGGCCGTCGATACGCTTGTACGGCCCGCACACGCGCTTCGCATGCATGATCTGGTTTGCGAGGACCGGTGCTATGGTATCCGTCACGAGCGAGGACTTGCCCGAGCCCGAGACGCCCGTCACCACCGTGAGCGTGCCGTACTCCACCTTTGCGGAAACGCTCTTGAGGTTGTTTGCCGTGCAGCCGAAGATCTTGAAGGCACCGCGGCGGGGGTTCCTGCGCTTCGCCGGCAGCTCGATCATGCGCTTGCCGGTAAGGTACGCCCCCGTGAGAGAGTCGGGGTTCGCCATGATCTCCTCCGGCGTGCCAGCGGCGACCACGTCTCCACCCAGCTCGCCCGCGCCAGGACCCATGTCAATCACGTAGTCCGCCGCGCGGATGGTGTCCTCGTCGTGCTCGACAACGATGACCGTGTTGCCCATGTCGCGCAGACTCTTGAGCGTGGCAATCAGACGATCGTTGTCGCGCTGGTGCAGGCCGATGGACGGCTCGTCCAGGATGTACAGCACGCCCATGAGACCCGCGCCGATCTGCGTCGCCAGGCGGATGCGCTGCGCCTCGCCACCGGAAAGCGTCGCAGCGGCGCGACTGAGCGTGAGGTAGTCCAAGCCGACGTTCACCATGAACCGCAGGCGCGCGACGATCTCCTTGACGATGGGAGCTCCGATGAGGTGCTGGCGCTCCGTCAGTTGCAGGCCCTCGAAGAACGAGAGGCACTCGCGGCAGGACATGTCACAAACCTGCTGGATGTTCTTCTCGCCCACCGTGACCGCAAGGTACTCCGGCTTGAGCCTCGCGCCGTGGCACGTGGGGCACGGGACCTCGCGTATGTACTTGTCGAGGTGGTTACGTGTGGTCTCGGACGTGGTCTCCTGGTACTTCTCGAACAGGATCGACCGCACGCCGGAGAACTTCGTGAACCAGAAGGTGTCGCGGCCGTCCCGCGTGTGGTAGTCCACGCGAATCTTCGTGGAGCCAAGGCCGTCGAGGATGGCCGTGCGCGTCTTCTTCTTAAGGTCCTGCCATGGGGTCTTGGGGTCCTCGCCCAGGTGCTTGAGCACGGCCTCGAAGATCTGCGGATAGTAGTTAGAGCGACCGAACAGGTCGCCGAAGACGCCCTCGCCCACCGGCACCGTCGGGTCCTCGATGAGATCCTCCGCGTCCACGATGCGCCTTGTGCCGAGGCCGTCGCAGTCCGGACAGGCGCCATAGGGTGCGTTGAAGCTGAAGTCGCGTGGCTGGAGGTCGTCGATGGAGTGGCCGTGCTCAGGGCATGCGAGCGCAAGCGAGTACTGCAAGAGCTCGCCCTCCGTACCCTCCGGCTCGTCACGGCCGGGCAGAAGGTAGAAGCTCACGCGGCCGGAGGCGAGCTTCGTCGCCTGCTCCACGCCCTCCGCGATGCGGCCGAGCGAGTTCTCGCGGATGACGATGCGGTCGACCACGACCTCGATGGAGTGCTTGTACTTCTTGTCGAGCTTGATGTCCTCGTCCAGCTCGCGGACCTCGCCGTCGACGCGCACGCGGCTGAAGCCCTCGTGACGCAGGTCCTCGAACAGCTTCTGGTACTCTCCCTTGCGGCCGAGCACGACCGGCGCGAGCACGTACGCGCGCCTGCCCTGGCCCGCCTCGAGCACCTTGTCCGCGATCTGGTCCGTCGTCTGGCGGCTGATGGGCCTGCCGCACTCCGGGCAATGCGGGATGCCGATGCGTGCGTACAGAAGACGCAGGTAGTCATATATCTCCGTCACCGTGCCCACAGTGGAGCGCGGGTTGCGGCTCGTCGTCTTCTGGTCGATGGAGACCGCGGGCGAGAGGCCGTCGATGGAGTCGAGGTCCGGCTTGTCCATCTGCCCCAAGAACATGCGCGCATAGCTGCTGAGGGACTCGACGTAGCGACGTTGGCCCTCCGCGTAGATGGTGTCGAAGGCAAGGCTCGACTTGCCGGAGCCCGAGAGCCCCGTGATGACCACCAGCTTGTCGCGCGGGATGTTCACGTCTATGTCGCGCAGGTTGTGCTCGCGGGCGCCCTTGATGACGATGGAGTCTGATGCCATGGAAACCTCTTCGACCGCATCCGTTACGTTCTTCTCGCTCATTAGTGTAGCCAAGACTACCCCATCGGAGGCGACACTAGACGCCTTGGCACCAATTTCATAGAACAAATGTTTGCATGAGTTCGAGCGCGTTAGCCGGGCGAGAAGAACTGCCGCCTTCGCCGCTATGGCAACGTCAGGATCGCCCTGCCCAGCGCCGCGGCCGCGTCGCGCGCTTCCTGGGCGGACAGGCCCTCGTACTGCACGACAAAGCGTGCCGCCCCGTCCGGCGAAGCGGCGTTTTTGCGGTCGTGCGCGAAAGCGGAGAGCGGCGCAAGTGCAACGCCGTTCGCGCGGGCAGCGGCGAGGACCTCGCGCTCGCTCGCGCAACCCTCGACGGCGAGCACGAGGTGGATGCCGGAGTCCTGCTGCTCCACGGACAGGCGCGGGCCGGCGGGGCCATCCGTCAGGCCCTCCACGAACGCGTCGCGCACCCGTCGCATCTGATGGCGGAAGCGGCGGACGTGGCTGGCATACGCGCCGGACTCGAGCGCGCGTGCGAGCGTCACCTGGTCGATCGCGGGGACCGTGGTCGAGAAGAACCCGAGCTCGCGGTCGAAATCTGCGTCGAGCGAGGGCGGAAGCACCAGGTAGGCGATGCGCAGCGCCGAGGCGAGGCTCTTCGAGAACGTCGAGAGGTACATGACCGATCCGGTCGCGTCCATGCTCGCGAGCGCAGGAACGGGCCTTCCCGAGAGGCGAAGCTCGCAGTCGAAGTCGTCCTCCACTACGAGGCGGGAGGCGTCCTCGGCCGCCCAGCCAAGAAGCTCGTAGCGACGCGACACGCTCATGACGCGGCCCGTGGGAAACTGGTGCGACGGCATGACGTGCGCCACCCTCGCCCCGGACGCGCGAAGCGCCTGCGCGGAGAGGCCGTCCGCGTCCATGGGCAGGTGGCACGTGCGCAGGCCCGCGGCGGCATACGTCCTGGCGACAGGCGCATATCCTGGGTCCTCCACGGCAACAGCCTCGTATTTGCGCAGGTAGAGCGCGAGCATTGCGTAAAGCGCCTGTGCGCCCGCCGCCACGACCACGCGACTGGGATCCACGGTCATGCCACGCGCGCGCTCAAGGTGGGACGCGATGGCCTGACGCAGCCGGAAAAGCCCACGCGAGGGCGGGATCTGGTACAGAACGGAATCCGGCTCATGGGCAAGCGCGTCGCGCAGGCTGCGCTCCCAGAGTCGGGCCGCGCCGGCGGATGCATGGGTCGAGCCGTGCGACAGGTCGTAGCGCGGCGGTCGAGGGGAGCCCTCGACCGGAACGGCAGGCTCTTCTCGCCCAGGAGGCGCCACGGGCGCCGGGACCGCGGTGCCTACGGGCAGGCTCGGCAGGCTCGCGACGAAGAAGCCGCTGCGCGGCCGCGCCTCGACGTAGCCCTCCGCCACGAGCTGGCGGTACGCGCCCTCCACGGTGACGACGCTCACGCCCAGGCGCTCGGCCAGCGCACGCCGGGACGGGAGGCGGTCGTGCGCGGCAATGGTGCCGCCTGTGATGTCGTCACGGATGCAGCGGTACAGGTACTCGTAAAGAGGCAGGTCACCGCGGGTGGAAAGGTCGTAGCTCCTCACGGAAACCTCCCATCTGGCATCCATCTGGCCTTATTGGCCCTGCATGTCTGGACCTATTCTGGCCTTATCAATCTAGTACGATTTGGACGTTTTCACAATATCAGACGTGTCCTAACCTACCGGTCATGCAAACGCAGGCAGACGCAAAAGGAGGAAGCATGACCGCAGGCGAGAAGAACGTCCCCACGCCCGGACCGGAGCGCGCCAAGCTCAACCGCGAGCTGGCCCAGATGCTGAAGGGCGGCGTGATCATGGACGTTACGACGCCCGAGCAGGCGCGCATAGCGGAGGAGGCCGGCGCGTGCGCCGTGATGGCGCTGGAGCGGATCCCGGCGGACATCCGCGCGGCCGGCGGCGTCAGCCGCATGAGCGACCCCGCCATGATCCGTGGCATACAGCAGGCCGTCTCCATCCCCGTGATGGCGAAGTGCCGCATAGGGCACTTTGCGGAGGCGCAGGTGCTGCAGGCCATCGACATCGACTACATCGACGAGTCAGAGGTGCTCTCCCCCGCGGACGACGCGTTCCACATCGACAAGACGCAGTTTGCCGTGCCGTTTGTGTGCGGGGCGCGCGACCTGGGCGAGGCGCTGCGCCGCATTGCGGAGGGCGCAAGCATGATTCGTACGAAGGGAGAGCCGGGCACGGGCGACGTGGTGCAGGCCGTAAGCCACATGCGCCTGATAAACGCGCAGATGCGCCACGTGGCGAGCCTGCGGGCGGACGAGCTCTTCGAGGAGGCAAAGCGCCTGCGGGTGCCCGTGGAGCTCGTGCGCGAGGTGCACGATGCCGGGCGCCTGCCCGTCGTGAACTTCGCCGCAGGCGGCGTCGCCACGCCCGCAGACGCGGCGCTCATGATGCAGCTCGGCGCGGAGGGCGTGTTCGTGGGCTCCGGCATCTTCAAGAGCGGCGACCCCGCAAAGCGCGCACGGGCGATCGTGGGCGCCGTGACGAACTACGACGACCCCCAGAAGGTCGCCGCGCTGTCCGAGAACCTTGGCGAGGCGATGGTCGGCATCAACAAGGACGAGATCGAGCTGCTGATGGCAGAGAGGGGCAAGTGATGGCGACTGCGGTGCTTGCGCTGCAGGGCGCGTTCGCGGAGCACGAGGCGCGCCTCGCAGAGCTGGGCGAGAAGAGCTTCGAGCTCAGGGACGCGGACAACCTCCTGAGGCCGTTCGACCGGCTGGTGCTCCCGGGCGGTGAGTCCACCGTACAGGGCAAGCTCCTTTGCGAGCTGGGGATGCTCGACCCCATCCGCGAGCGCATACGCGGCGGCATGCCCGTGCTGGGCACGTGCGCGGGGCTCATCCTGCTCGCGCGGCGTCTCGAGGCGCATGACGACCGTCACACCCCGCGCCTCGAAACGCTGGACGTGACGGTGGAGCGCAACTCGTACGGGCGCCAGCTCGGGAGCTTCCACGCCACGGGAAAGGTGGACGGCGTCGGTTCCGACGTGCCGATGACGTTCATCCGCGCGCCCAAGATCACGCGTGTGGGCAAGGGGGTCGATATTCTCGCCCGCGTGGGCCAAAGCCCCGTGGCCGTGCGGCAGGGCGCCCAGCTCGCCGTCGCGTTCCATCCGGAGCTCGATGACGACCTGAGGATGCACCGGCTGTTCCTTTCGCTGTAGGCAGACGGACCGCGCTCAGCCGGCGTCGCGCAGGAGCGCCGCCCCAAGTACGACGCCGGCCACGAGCGCGTAAAGCGGCACGATGCCGGCAATCGAGGCCGTCTGGTACATGCCGAGCAGGACGGGAAGTAACGTCTGCCTCAGACCCTCGACCGGCGGCAACGCCAGCACGAACATGCCCATGGGCGCCGCCGCAAGCACGGCCGCCGCAACGCGCAAGGCCCGCGGCGCGGGCGACAAGGTAGCGGCATCCTCCCCGCGGCCACGCGCGAGCGTCACCAAAATGCCGACCGCACCTGCCACGGTATAGGTCGCCCCGACCGTCGCCACCGCAACCCAGAACGCCGCCGCAAGCGCACTCCCACCCGCAGCGGACGTCAGGGTCGCGTAGAGCTCGTAGCCCATTCCGGACTCGCCGTACAGGTTCGCCCTCGCGAGTACGACGACCAGCACCCCAAGCACGAGCGCGGCAATGCTCCGCGACCTTACGCCATCTTTCCTTGCAGCTGCCTTTTGGACCGAAGCGTTTCCTCTCATGTCACTACCCCCCCCGCACCCGCGGGAATCGCAATGCCGGACGGAAACCGGATACGTACATTCTACCTGCGGAGA
>OCVV011359826.1_pt1 | contig 22930 bp, 25 predicted proteins | sample 1539721 | NCBI WGS metagenome assembly OCVV01 (sample SAMN02144230, study PRJEB22623) | gut metagenome | biome: sheep rumen | host: Ovis aries | place: New Zealand
GCTCGCCCACTCCTCGTCGTTGCGCAGGAACGTGGCCAGCAGGTGCTCGATGGCGTGCACGGCGGCCGTGTCCATGACCGGCTCGCGGTTGGGTGCGGTCAGGCGCAGGTCGAAGGTGGTGATGACGGCGCCGGACGCCGGGTCGCGGTCGACGCGGCTCACGTAGACGCCGGGCTCCAGGCGAAGGTGGTCGATGGTGAAGCTTGCGATCTGCTCCATGGTGTCTCCTGTCGTTGGGCTCCGGGGGTAGTCCCGCGGAGCGGTTTGCGTTCGTAGTGACGATACTTCATGTACCCGCCGCAGGCGGTGCGACCGCGCGTTCTCCAAAGGCATCACACGCGGTCCGAAACACGGGAGAAACCCACGCCATCCGGTTTCGCATATCATGTTTCCACGACGGTCGGCGCGCGCCGCAAGGACGCGCCGCAATGCGACCCGGGAGGAACCACGGACACCTTCGCACACTGGGCCTGCGCGTGGGCGCAGGCCACAAACTCATCGCTTGCGGGCTCGCGCGTGCTCGTGGACGCGCAGGACCTCGCGCGCGAAGGCGGGGTGCTTGCCCTGCGCATGGCGGAGTGGGGCCTCGTCCCTACGAACGATGCCGTACAGGCGGATTTTACCTACCCCGACCTGCCCAAACGCCAGGACCTTACCGCCGCGGACGCCTGGGCGCGCGCCGAGAGGGGCATGCCCGTCTCGGCGGAGCTCGCGCGCCGGATCGCGGCGGAAGGCCTGCTCGCGGGCATCCACATCGCGCTCAGCCTCATCGTGGAGCCAAAGACGGCCGTCCTCGTGGAGCGCCTTGCCGCGGCCGGTGCCACCGTGGGCGTGTACTGCCACGCGCACGAATGCGACCAGGCCATCGCCAACCAGATCCGCGCCCGGGGCTACGCCATAGAGGCGGACGCCGCATGGACGCCCGCGCAGGAGCGCGAGGGGTCGCTCCGCCTCATGGACCGCATCCGGCCCGACGTCATCATCGACGACGGCGCGAACTTCTCGCGCCTCATGGTGATGGAGCGCCCAACCCTGGCGGCGAGGCTCGTGGGCGTCGCGGAGGAGACCACCTCCGGCGTCCGCGCGTTCACGGCCATGCAGCAGGAAGGCGAGCTGCCGTTTCCCGTCGTGGCGGTCAACGACTCCCGCCTGAAGACCGGCTTCGACAACCGCCACGGCACGGGAGAGACCTGCGCCGCCACGACGATGTCCCTCGTAGGACCGTCGTTCTTCTCCGCCGCCGGAGGTGCACGCGTCACCGTGGTGGGCTTTGGCCCCGTTGGCGAGGGCTTCGCCCGCCGCGTGCGGGCGCTGGGCGCGCGCGTGACCGTGGCGGAGGCGGACCCCGTCCGCGCGCTTGAGGCGAGCTTCGCCGGCTTCGCGGTCGCCCCGCTCGACAGCGCGCTTCCCGCCACGGACATGGCGGTCTCGGCCACGGGCGTGCGCCACACGCTCCCCGCAGACGCTCTCCGCCTGCTGCCAGACGGCGCCACCGTCGCAGTCATCGGCGGCATCGCAAACGAGGTGGCCCTTGACCAGGTGCTTTCCCAGGGCGGTACCCTGCGCCCGGGCGAGAAGGACGGCGTCTCGTGGCTGGACGTGCCCCAGGGGCCCACGCTCAGGCTGCTCGCGTCCGGAGACGGCGTGAACTACGCCGCCGGCCCGGGCAACCCCATCGAGATCATGGACCTGAGCTTCGCCGTGCAGCTCGCCGCCGTGGAGCACCTGCTGCGCCACGCGGGGTCGCTTCCCACGGAGGTGCTGCGGCTGGGTCCCGAGGTAGACCGCCGCATCGCATCCATCGCGCTCGAGACGCGCGGCATCCGCACGGAGAGCGCGCCGTCCACCCCCTCCTTCGTGCCGGACTGGCGCGTCACCCGCTACGCCGACACCGCCGGCACCGCCCCCTCCCCAACAAACCGGAAGAGGCACGCATGAGCGTCACCCTGTACGAAGCCCCGCTGGTGATCCCCGTCACCGGCCCCGTCATCTGCGACGGCGCCGTCGCGGTGCGCGACGGCCGCGTCCTGCACGTGGGCACGCGCGACTGGGTGCGGCAGAAGCTCGCGGAGGACGTGGACGACCGCTCGCAGGTGGAGCTCCGCCACTGGGGCGGCCTCGTCACGCCCGGCCTGGTGAACGCCCACACCCACCTGCAGTACACCGGCATGGCGTCCGTCGGCTCGCGCACGTACGCAAGCTTTCGCGACTGGGAGCTCGCGTTCAACAAGATATACGACAGCCCGGAGCCCAAGCCGTGGCGCCAGTGGGCGCACGACGGCGCGCGCCAGATGGTGGAGGCCGGTACCACGGCCGCGGCGGACATCGTGTCAGACGTGGAGGCTGCCGACGCGCTCGCGTCCCAGGGCATGCACGGCATCGCCTACTGGGAGGTTATGGACTGGAACAACGAGGACTGGCGGCGCAAGGGTCCGGAAGACCTCCTCGACCAGATCCACGCCATCCGCGCCATGGGCGTGACGGAGCTTGGCATCAGCCCGCACGCGCCGTACTCGCTTGGCTCCGGCCCGCTGCTCGACCTGCCGGACATCGCGCGCCAGCTGGGCATGAGACTCCACATCCACCTGGGCGAGACCCCGGCCGAGGCCGGCAAACTGCCGTCGCGCCTCACCAACCAGACGTCGTGGGCGTGGAACCGCACGGAGTGGCAGAGCTTCAACGACCTCAAGCGCGCCGGCGCCGGCGCAAGCGCCATCCAGTTTCTCGACCAGCTCGCCGTCCTCGGGCCGGACGTCCACATCGCACACGGCGTGCACGCATCGCGAGAAGATCGCAGGATCCTGCGCCAGAGGGGCGTCTCGGTCGCGCTCTGCCCGCGCTCCAACCGCATCACCTGCACGGAGGCGGACGCCCCCATCGCGCGCTACCTCGAGGAGGGCAACCCCCTCTCCGTCGGCACGGACTCGCTCTCCTCGAGCCCGAGCCTCGACGTCCTGGACGACGTCGCGTTCCTGTACGACCTCGCCATCAGCCAGGGCTACGAGGAGCTCGACCTCTCGCACCGTCTCATCAGGATGATGACGCTCGGCGGCGCGGAGGCCATGGGCCTCAACTGCGGTCCCAAGCGCATCGGCCAGATAAACGTCGGCGCATCCGCCGACCTCGCGTTCTTCGACGTACCGGTCGACGTCACGTCGCCTCAGGCGCTCGAGGACACGCTGGAGCGCTTCGTCCGCCACGGCTCCGGCACCTGCCGCGCCACCGTCATCGAGGGAAGGCTCGCATATGACCGCATCTGGAGTTAGCCCGTACGCCCAGCGCCTGATCGACGCACTGGACCTGGCACCGCACCCGGAAGGCGGCTGGTACCGCCGCACGTGGCAGTCTCCCATCGCGGCGCCAACCGGCACGCCCGTCGACGACGCGCCAGCAGCCGCTGCCAACGTCGCCGGCGCCGCGGACCTCTCGGAGAACTCCACATCCGCGCGCCCGCTGGCCTCGCTCATCTACTTCCTGCTGCCCGCCGGCGACTCCAGCGACTGGCACGTCGTCGACGCGGACGAGCTCTGGCTCTGGCACGGCCCCGGCGCCGTCACCATCGAGCTCGCCGGCTCGGGCGCGGCGCCGGACCCCGCCCAGCTTAGGGCCACGACTCTGCGCGTGGACCAGGACGGAGCCCTCACGCAGCTCGTGGTCCCCGCCGGCGTGTGGCAGCGCACCGTCCCCTCAGGCGAGGACGCCCTCGTGTCATGCGTCGTGAGCCCGGGCTTCGTGTACGCGGGTTTCAGGCTGGAAGACCGCTAACGGCTTTCGCGCTATGCCGTAAGTGCGCAAATCGGTATCGCGTAGATGCCATCCTCCACGCGGTGCGCGTACTCAGACACCCCCGTTATCACCGCCATGAACTCCGGCGGCCTCACGCGGGCACTCGGGTTCTGCGTCAGCTTGCGGCGCAGGCGCCTCAGGCTCGCTGCGCCCTCCTCCACCTTCGCCTCGCTCGTCTTGATTTCGAACGCGCCCCACCTACCGTCCGCAAGCTCCACTATGGCATCCACCTCGAGACCTGCGGAGTCACGGTAGTACCGCACGGGCACGTCGCTGCACAGCTCCTGCGCCTCCGCATACACCTGAAGGTCGCGCATGCAGAGGTTCTCGAACACAAGGCCAAACGTCTGCCAGTCGGCAAGCAGCGCACCCGGGAGCAGGGCCAGCTGCGCCACCGCGAGGGAAGGGTCCGCCAGATAGCGCTTCGGCTTCGTGTTCACGCGCTTCGCGGAGCGTGCTGGCGGAACCCACCCCGGAACCTCGTCCAGCAGGTATGCCGCCCTCAGCAAGCCGAGGTATGAGGAGATGGTGCCTTCGCTCAAGGGCTCGCCCGCAGAGGAGTCCCCCGCATCCGCGGCAATAGTCCTGTACGTCGCTGCCTGGCCCAGGTTTCTCGCAAGCGAGAAGAGCATCCTCCTCATCAGCTCGGGATCCTTGCCTTGGTCGGGCACCGTCGACATGCGAAACAGCCGCAGGTACTCTCGTGCTATCTGCTGCGCGTCCGCGGCAGAAAGATCAATCGCTTCCGGCCAGCCTCCCCTACAGGCAAGGTCCACCAACTTCTGCGCGTCCGTCTTCACCTGCACCGGCTCGAACTCGCCCGCAAAAAGGCCGGCGAGCGACACCCTTCCGACGGAATCCCCGCTCTCATACAGTGACATAGGCCGCATACGCACCCTGCCAATGCGACCCGCACCACTATGCTGCGGCAGACCGTCCTTCTCGCGCACAAGAGGTGAGGAGGACCCCGTGAGTATGAAGGAGCCCCTGGCCCCCCTCGCGCTGTCTACCTCGTGACGCACGTAGTCCCATATCGTTGGGACACGCTGCCACTCGTCGACGACGTGCGGTCTTTTTCCAACGAGCATCGAGCTCGGGTCATCCGTGGCAAGTGCCAGGCTCTGGTCAACGTAGCTCACGCTGTTCGCGTGCCTAAGGGCCGTCCACGTCTTGCCGCACCACTTCGTGCCGCCGATTTCCACTGCGCCAAATATCCGCAGATACCGCTCAACCTTCTCGTCAACAAGGCGCGGCAGATACCCTTCGGGCGTGATGGACATTCGATACCCTCCAGAATCAGGTCATTCCACACGGGGGACATCTCCCCTGCTAAGACCCATGGTACCGTTTTTCCACCCTGTCCGATGTGGATTTTCCACCCTATCCGATGTGGATTTTCCACCCTATCCGATGTGGATTTTCCACCCAGACTGCCGCTGACTACCGTGAGTCAAGCCCCTCGGCCGCAAGCCTCGCGATGACGCCCATGGTCACGTCCGCGGCAAGGCGTGCCGTTGCCACGAGGTCCGCCTCGCGGCCGTCCAGTTCCTCGTACGGCTCGCCGCACACGTTGCTGATGGAGCGGATCGCAAGGAACGGCACGCCGGCACGTGCTGCCACCTGGGCCGCCGCCACGCCCTCCATCTCCTCGCAGTCCGCGGCATAGCGGCCGCGCACCTCGCGCAGCACATCGGGCTCCGTGCTGAAGAGGTCGCTCGTCGCGATGGCGCCGCACACGTAGCGCGGCGCGTGCGGCGCAAGCGTGCCGTACTTAGAAGCGCTCGCATCAGCGCCGGACTCGCGCACGTTGTCCACGCGCTCGAACGACCGCGCCTCCAACTCCTCCTGCGCAAGGCGCACGAGCCGCGCGTCGGAGGGAAACGACGTGAGGTGAGGCTCTGACTCCGCGATGATGTCCATGTCCGCCTCGAGGCACTCCAGGCGCTCGCCCACCACCACGTCTCCCTGGCCGATCCTGGGGTTGAGGCTCCCTGCGATGCCGCAAAACAGCAGGACGTCCGGCCGGCACGCATCGATGAGCAGCTGAGCGGAGGCCGCCGCGTTGATGGTGCCCATGCCGCCGGCAGCGGCCACGACGTCGAGGCCCGCGACGGAGCGCCTCGCAAGCTCCACGCCGCAGCGACGGCGCGGCTCTTCTCCCCCAAGCTCGAAGAACGCGAGCGACTCCTTGCGAAGCGCGCTGAGCACGGCGACGGTCTTGACCATGTAAGCCCCCTGACGATGTGCCCGGACGCCGCCGGGCGCTGCGATGGCGTTTGTCCCAATGGGATTGCGATGCGGCTCTTGCAATGTGACTCTGCAAGTATAGCCAAGGGCGGCGCCAAGGCGGACGGTGCGAAGCCAAGACGCATGGCACGTCACCATGCAGTCTGGAGGAGGCCCGAAATAACAACATTGCGTAACAAGATGCCGAGTTTTATATGCCATTGCACGGCCCGTAATCCGCCATTTGCTAGTGTGGGGGGCGTACGCATGAGAAGAGCCTCCCCCTTTGGGGACGCGTGAAAGGAACAGCGATGAAGTCCATCACCGATACCGCCATCAGCAGGCGCCAGGCCATCGCACTGGGAGCCTCCGCGTTTGCCACGCTGGGCCTTGCGGCCTGCGGATCGTCCAGCTCGAGCGACTCCGGCAGCTCCAGCAAGAAGAGCGGCGGCGTGAAGAGCCTGACCCACACCGAGGGCAAGCTGACCGTCGCGACCGGCAACCCCGCCTACACCCCGTGGGTGATCGACGACAAGCCCCAGACCGGCAAGGGCTTCGAGGCCGCCCTCGTCTACGCGCTCGCAGACGAGATGGGCTTTGCGAAGAAGGACGTCAAGTGGGTACGCACCACGTTTGACGAGGCATACGCCCCCGGCGAGCACGACTGGGACCTGAACATCCAGCAGGTGTCCATCAACTCCGACCGCAAGAAGGCCGTGGACTTCTCGCCCGCGTACTTCCGCCCGACGCAGGCCGTCGTCCTGCAGAAGAGCAGCAAGTACGCCAGCGCCACGAAGTGCTCCGACCTTGCGGACGCCAACATCGCCGTGATGGTGGGCACCACCGCGTACGACTACGTGAAGGACATCATCAAGGGTGGTAAGGACGAGGGCATCAGCATCTTCGACGACAACTCCGCCGCGGCGCAGGCCGTGACCTCCGGCCAGTGCGACGCACTGGTGACCGACACGCCGCAGGCCGTGTACATGGTCCAGTCCAAGCAGATTGACGACGGCCTTGTGGTGGGCCAGATCCCCGGCACCGAGGACAAGGAGGGCCTGGGCATCACCCTGGCGAAGAACTCCCCGCTCACAAAGTACGTGAAGAAGGCCATGGACGCCCTCGCCAAGGACGGCACGGTCAAGAAGCTGCAGGACAAGTGGCTTGCAGAGTACACGACGGACATCCCCACGCTGAAGAAGTAGGGACGAAGCGCCGCCATCCGACGGCCGGGACCTTGGTCTCGGCCGTTTTTCGTCAACCGTTTTGGCAACCCACCCCAAGGAAGGGGGCTTCCCGAATGTCTGGCTCTACCAAGGACGCCGTGAGCGACGTCGAGCTGGAACGCGAGGAGTACCGTAGGAAGCAGAACGTACGCTCGCACCTCACAAGCGTCGTTTCGTCCCTCGTGCTCGTGGGCCTCGTGGCGTTTGGACTTTCAAACTCCCCGGGCTGGCCTCGAGTACAGCAGTCGTTCTTCTCGCCCGAGTACTTTGCGCAGGCGTGGCCGCAGGTGCTTGACGGGCTGCTGCTTAACCTGCGCGTGCTGGTGGTCGCTGTCATCGGCGTCGCCATCCTGGGCACGGCGCTGGCGCTGTGCCGCATCACCACGTCCGCGGTCATGTTTCCGCTGCGCGTGGTTGCGCGGCTGTACACCACCATCATGCGCGGCATCCCCATGCTGGTCGTACTGTACCTCATTGGCTTTGGCATCCCGGGCCTGGGGATCTTTGGCCGCATCGACCCGGCCATCCTGGGTACCGTCGCCATCATCATGTCGTACTCCGCCTACATCGCGGAGGTGCTGCGCGCCGGCTTCCAGGACGTGCACCCGTCGCAGCGTGCTTCCGCGCGCTCGCTGGGACTCACGTCCGGCCAGACCATGCGCCTGGTGATCATTCCGCAGGCGCTGCGCAAGATCGCCCCCGCCCTGATGAACGACTTCATATCGATGCAGAAGGACGTGGGCCTGATATCGACCCTGGGCGCCGTCGACGCAGTGCGCGCCGCCCAGATCATGGTTGCCAAGACGTACAACTTCACGCCGTACGTGGTCGCAAGCGTGCTCTTCATCCTGCTGAGCGTGCCGTTCATCCTGCTGAACGACTGGTACTCCGCAAAGCTGCGCCGCCGCGAGCAGACGGGAGGCATGGTCTAATGCCAGACATCGCACACGAGGGAACCGCGACCACCCAGGGTGGCGCGCCGCAGAAGGTCCTGCGCATCGACAACGTGGTGAAGCGCTTTGGCGACAACGTGGTGCTTGACCACATCTCGTTCGACGTGAACAAGCACGAGGTGGTCGCGCTTTTGGGGCCGTCCGGCTCGGGCAAGTCCACGCTCATGAAGTGCGTCAACATGCTGGAGCGCGTGAACGACGGCCAGATCTGGCTCGGCGAGACCGACATAACGGACCCCCGCATCAACCAGGACGAGTGCCGCAAGCGCATTGGCGTGGTGTTTCAGCAGTTCAACCTCTTCCCGCACATGACCGTCCTCAACAACGTGACGCTCGCCGCGCGCAAGGTGTTCAAGTGGAGCCGCGCGGACGCGGAGGAGAAGGCCATGGCCCTCTTGAAGCGCATCGGCATGGACCAGAAGGCCCGCGAGTACCCGGACCGCCTTTCCGGCGGCCAGCAGCAGCGCGTCGCCATCTGCCGCGCTCTGATGGGCGACCCCGAGCTGCTGCTTCTGGACGAGGTCACCTCCGCGCTCGACCCCATGCTGGTGGGCGAGGTGCTCGAGATGGTGTCCGAGCTGAAGGACCAAGGCGCCACGATCCTGATGGCCACGCACGAGATGAGCTTCGCGCACAAGGCCGCGGACCGCATCGTGCTTCTGCGCCGCGGCAAGGTCGCGGAGAACGGCACCCCGGCAGACGTGATGGACAAAGCGACCGACCCCGAGACGCGCGCGTTCTTCCACAGCTACAACTCGTAGCGCCGGCCGCGCCGCTCGCAACCGCTAGCAAGCCGCCTCGCGCCTTGGTGCGTGGGGCGGCTTCTTGCATATCGATAATTGCCTGTGTATAGTAACAATTATACAGTGTTGGTATCTTATCCTACGTCTTTGGAGTACTAATGGCATCCAATGCAACTCTCAACACAAAAGTCGATCCAAAGGACAAAGCCCTCTTCTCAAAAACCGCCGAGGCATTGGGGATGAACGCCTCCACGGCACTTAAGGTTTTTGTCCTGAAGTTCAATGAGTGCGGCGGCTTCCCATTCGACGTAAGACGTGCCCCAAAAATCAACTATAACAACCCCTCAGTGCTTCATTCTTCTATCCAGAATGGCAAGTTAGTCGTTCCCACCGCCTGGAGGGACGATGACGATGACTGACGCCGAGCCCCATCCCTACGAAGTATGGCGTCTCTCATTCTTCTTTGAAGACCAGCCCGACGTGAAAAAAGAAAGGCCAGCCATCGTTGCCGTTGTTGATCACACGGACGAGATAGCGCTTGTGGTAAAGGTAACTGGGCATGGCCCTCGGCCAGAGTTCCCAGGCGAAATCAGGATTTCGGACTGGAAAGAGGCGGGTCTCACCAAACCATCAACCGCGCGATGTTCCAAAACGATGACCGTACCTTTGATGTCCTTCCAAAAAGCTACGAAGTATGGCAGTTTGACCGTCAAAGACGCCGTCGAGATAGAAGACACTCTTCGCGGGCTTGGCATCATTGCGTAAGCATTCTTTCTTAGATTGCCTCGCGCGAGAAGAGCGTGGCGCCTGGGCCGCGCCTACCGCGTGAGCGCGTCCAACATCGCGGTGCACCCCAACAGCACGTCGTCGTACGTCGCGTCGAAGTTGCCGGTGTACCACGGGTCCGCAACGTCACGGTCGACTCCCGCCCAGTCAAGCAGGCGCGACACCTTGTGGTCGGGGTCGGCTGCGGCGCGTTCGCGCGCGGAGGTGGGGCGCCAGCTGAAGCCGTAGCCCTTCTCGCCCAGAAGCAGCCGGCAGATGCCGTCCATGTTGTCCTGGTCCATGCCCACGATGTTGTCGAACGCGTCGTAGTCCGTAGGGCCCATCTGGCGTGCGCGGTGATGCCCGCACGGCACGCCCTCCGCGGCAAGCTTCGCGCGGGTTCCGGGGTGGACGTCGTTTCCCAGCTCCTCCCTGCTTGTGGCGGCGGAGTCTATGCGAAAGTCTTGCGCAAGGCCGGCGCGGCGCACGAGGTCTTGCATCACGAACTCCGCCATGGTCGAGCGGCAGATGTTGCCGTGGCAGACAAACAGAATGCTGTGCGCGGGCTTGTGCATGGGGCTCCCATCGGTACGCGGACGTTGCAGACACAGTCTATACTGAACGGAGCAAAGTCGAGGCGGGCGCGTCCCGCACAAGGAGGAACCATGGCAGACACCGACCTGACGGCAGAGCAGCAGAAGCTGCGGGACGACGCGCAGGCAACGTTCAGGCGCGTGCAGTTTGCGCTGCAGATGAAGCACCCCGATCAGGCGCTGCGCATGCTGACACCGCTTCTGGACCGCTTGCAGAAGTCTGCGCAGGAGGAGCCAGACTGCCTGCCCGACCGCCTGGACTTCACGGATCCCGCGCAGGCGTACCTGTACCTCAAAGCGCACCCAGACGTCGACCCCAACGCCGTGAAGCCCACCGTTGCGCCGTACACGGACGCGTACGGCATCCACTCCGCGCTGCTGTACGCGCTGGGGCGCTACGAGGACGCTGCGGCCGCCATCGACAACGCGCTGCGCTTCAACACGGCGGACGCCGGCCTCTACCTGGAGCGAGCCATGTCGCACGAGGCCATGGGCGATTTCGACGCGGTGGAGCGCGACATCGAGGCCGCGTGGCCGCTTATCATTATTGCAACCGACCTCGCGCGGTACCACGCGTTCCGCGCAAACGTTCTGGTGACGCAGGGCAAGTACGAGCTCGCGGCCGCGCACTACGCCGTGTACGAGGACTTCGATCCGGACGACGTCTACGCGGACCCCCACGCGGAGCTGCACGAGCTTGCCCACGCAAGCGGCCGCGGGCACAAGCTCGCCCACCTTTCCAGCGCGGAGGCCGCGCAGCGCCTGAAGCGCGCGGGCGAGAACTACGGCCCGTCCAAGCTCGCGGTCGACACCATGCAGGAGCTGCTGAACGACACACTGAACGCCGGCAAGTTCGACGACGCGCGCTACGTGGCGGCGGGGCTGTGGGCGATCACGCACTTCGACGGCTGGAAGACGCTGCTCGACAAGCTGGACGAGCTTGCGAGCCTTTCCGCGGACGAGCGCCGCGACAGGGCGAACGAGTTTCTGGCCAAGGCCGCCCAGGACGAGAAGGACGGTGACGCCAATGCCTAACGATGCAGCCAACGCCGCGCAGGGTACGGAGCCGCGGGACAAAAACGGCCTGACCGAGGCCGAGTTCCTTGCAAGCTACACGCCGAAGAAGTATCCCCAACCCTCGCTCACGGCAGACATCTGCGTGTTCCGTCGGCATGACGGTGGTCTGCAGCTGCTGCTGGTGCAGCGCGGCGGCCACCCCTACCTGGGACGCTGGGCCACGCCCGGCGGCTTCTGCAACCCGGACGAGACCGCAGACGCCTGCGCGGCGCGCGAGCTTGAGGAGGAGACCTGCGTGTCCGGCCTGAAGCTCGAGCCCATAGGCCTGTACAGCACCCCCGGCCGCGACCCGCGCGGCTGGACCATCTCGTACGCGTTCGTCGCGCTGGACGACGCGGGCTCCATTCCCGTCGCCGCAGACGACGCCGCTCGCGCCGCGTGGTTTGACGTTGCCGCGACGCTCGTGGGGCCCGTGAGCGACGGCGACTCTGTGACGCTTGCGCTCGCGCACGAGGGCACGACGCTCACGAGCGAGTTCACGGCGCGCGAGCAGCCCATCACGCACCGCCTGCGCGCGCAGGACGTCAGGCGCGACGGCCTTGCCTTCGACCACGCGCAGATCGTTGCGGACGCGTGGCTGGCGCTGCAGGGACTCTAGGCCCTTCTCGCCCAGACGCCAGCAGCGCCAGCGAGCTTGACGGCAATGCCGGCACGGGCCGGCGCCGGCCGCGCGCTAGCCCGTGACGCCCTCGCCGTCGAGACCGCCGCGTGCAAGTCGCCGCACCTCGCCCTCGAGTTCCGGATGCTCGCGCACGGCCTCCTCGGTCTCCGCGCGCACGGGGTCGTCGTCCGTGTACGGGTCCGCGTCCGGCGTGTGGATGGCGTTCACCCAATCGTGCTCAAGCACGCCGGCGGCCGCGTCGCTCAGGTACACGGACAGCCGCCCGCCGCCGCAGCCAAACTCCGCCCAGCCGTCCGACCCAATGCGAACGTCCTTCTCCTCCCCTATCACGCAGTGCCACAGCTCGCCGGCGTGCCCCTCGCCCACCAGCATGCGCTTCGCGCCGCCGGCGCGGTCCGTCAGCACCACGGCCACGCCGGAGCCCTCGCGCCCGCGCTCGCCCTCGCGCGTCCAGCCAATGGTGTCCGCGTCGTCCAGCCAGTCGCGCTGGCGACCGTACGCGAAGCGCCGCCTGATCTCCATCAAAAGTGGCAGCTCCACCACCGCGGGGATGTTGCCGTCGTTTGGCATGCCGTACAGGTCGCCGTAGAACACGCACGGGTAGCCGGCCTCGCGAAGCAGGATGCACGCGTACGCGCTCGGCTTGAACCACGGCAGCACGAGCGACTGCAGCGCCTGCCCGGGCTGCGTGTCGTGGTTCTCCACAAACGTGACCGCGCGCACGGGGTTCCACGTGCTCAGCGTGCGATCGAACAGCTTCGACAGGTCGAAGTCCCCGTTCGAGCACGACGCGCTATAGAAGTGATAGTGAAGCGGCACGTCGAACAGGCTCATCGTCGGCATGTCGTTTATGTACGAGACCAGCTCGTCCACACGCGGCGTCCAGTATTCCCCCACCGAGAAGAGCTCGCGCCCGGTGTAGTCGCGCATCTCGGGAAGCCAGCGCTGATAGAACTCGCGACCCATGTGCTTGAGCGCGTCGAAGCGGAACCCGTCGAGCCCCGTCGTGTCCAGGTACCACTTGCCCCAGCGCACGAGCTCGTCGTACACGGGCGGGTACGAAAGGTCCACGTCGCAGCCCATCAGGTAGTCGTAGTTGCCGTTGTCGTCGTGATCCACCTCGTTGTCCCAGCTCTTGCCGTCAAACAGGTAGATCCCGCCGCGCCGCGTGGCGTCGTCCCAGTCCACGCCGTGAAAGCAGCGCCAGTCCCACGTGAACGCGGAATACTTCCCGCGCCTGCCCGGGAAGCAGAACCTGGTCCACGCGCGAATCTTGTGTGGGCCCGCAACCACGCGGTTGCGGTCGTTGGCGGCAACCTCGCGCGCAACCACGTCCTCCGTCGCATCCGCGCCCATGCGCTGGTTCAGCACCACGTCTCCCAGCGCCTGCACGCCCGCGGCCTGCAGCGCCCGAATGCACGCAAGGTACTCGTCCTTCGTGCCGTACTTGGTGGCGACGGTGCCCTTCTGGTCAAATTCTCCCAGGTCGTACGTGTCGTACACGCCGTAGCCCACGTCAAACCCGCCAGCCTGGCCCTTGTACGCGGGCGGCAGCCACACCGCCGTGACCCCCTCGTCCGCAAGGCGCTGCGCGCTCTTCGCAAGGCGCCTCCAGTGCGCGCCGTCAGCCGGAAGGTACCAGCTGAACCCCTGCAGCATGGTTCCGTTGTCCATCAGTTCCGCCTCCCTCGTAATTCGTACCCAGTCGCTCGCGTCTGGTGTCCCCACATATCGCACTTCTAGAAGTGCGACGTCGCCGCACGCGCATCCCACTCCCGCGGCAGCGCGACAGCCCCGCGCCTCCGCCCACGGCGCGCCCGCGACCGTCTCCCCAGAAGGCCACGCCACCCCACACGACCGGCCTACAATCAAACATGCAACGGTCTCGCGGGCGGCGTCGCCTTATGCGCCACCGACGCCCAGCGCGCACGACGCTTCCGCCCGCGAGCCACGCACGCGACCACAAGGAGGCCACCCATGGCAGACGACCAGTTCATCACCTCGTTCGACGGCACGCGGCTCTTCTACAACCCAGAGGTCACCGCAGACGACAGGGCCATATGCGTCATAGTGCACGGTCTGTGCGAGCACCAGGGCCGCTATGACTACATGGCCCAGAAGCTGCACGAGGCCGGCATCGGCACGTATCGCTTCGACCACCGCGGCCACGGCAAGAGCGAGGGCGAATGCGCGTACTACTCCCACTGGGATGAGATTCTGGACGACACCAACGTCGTGGTCGACCGCGCCATCGCCGAGAACCCCGAACGTCCCGTGTTCCTCTTCGGCCACAGCATGGGTGGCTACTGCGTCGCGCTCTACGGAGTGAAGTATCCCAACAAGAACCTCCGCGGCATCATCTGTAACGGCGGCCTCACGGAGGACAAGGCGGGCATGTTTGTCAGCACGCCCACGGGTGTCGACCCGCACACGCAGCTCCCCAACGAGCTCGGCAGCGGCGTCTGCAGCGTCGACGAGGTTCGCGACTGGTATGCAAGGGATCCCCAACCGCAAGACGTTCGCGATTGGCCTGGTATATGCCCTGAAGGACGGCCTTGCGTGGTTTGCGGACAACAAGTGCAAGTTCGCGTATCCCGTGCTGCTCACGCACGGCGAGAAGGACGGCCTCATCTCCTACGAGGACACCTACGACCTGTTTGCCGCCGTCGCGAGCACGGACAAGCAGATGAAGATCTACGGCAACTGCTACCACGAGGTCGTAAACGAGTGGTGCCGCGACGAGGTCATCGCGGACTACATCGCCTGGATGGAGCATCGCATCTAACCGGCGCGCACAACGTCCCCATACGCAACTTCCCCATGCACAACGCCTTCCACGGCCCGTCGCGACAACACGCGGCGGGCCATTCACGTTTCGTTCATCCACCCGTGACGTTTGTCACCATCGCGGGCACATCGGCCACAACCCGCCCCAAATGGGTAGAATGTGGGCATTCGGCATCAGCACGTCATAGGCACATCGGGAGGATGACATGCTCAAGCGCACTCACAGCATCGCGCGCAAGGGCCTTGCGGTCGCATGCGCGCTCACCATGGGGCTCGGCCTTGTCGCCTGCGGCACGGTCAACGGCAAGGCGGTCGACGCCACGGAGGTCAGCTCCGCAAAGAAGAGCCAGAAGGACGAATCCTCCGACACCATGAAGGTCACCATCCCCAGCTACTACTTCCAGGGAAGCGAGTACGCGGGCAAGTCCACAAAGCAGATCAAGAAGCTGCTCGAGAAGACCATCGGCACGAAGGCCGTCAAGAACAAGAACGGCAGCTGGACGGTCACCATGACCAAGGAGCAGTACAAGTCCTTCTCGTCCAAGCTGCGCAAGAGCGTGAAGGCAGCGCTCGACGCCATGGCAAACTCCGATGCCTTCCCCAACGTCACAAAGGTGGAGCACAACAAGGACTTCTCGAAGGTCACGGTCACGCTCGGCACTGACAAGCTGAAAATGTCGGACATGTACGACGCCATCGCCGTCGGTCTGCCCGTCTGCGCCTACCAGCAGGTCACGGGCAAGGACGTCAAGTGCACCGTCACGCTGGTCAGCAAGGACGGCAAGGTGCTGGACAAGACCGTCGTCCCGGACGACGTAAAGGTGGACAAGTCCAAGGTGAAGGACGCCCAGGACGCCGCGAACGACCTGCTTGGCAGCCTCTCCGTCGACGGCATCACCATCGACTCCGACAACCTGCCCAACATCGACTTCCAGAACGTGTCGTCCTCGGACATCGAGTCCGCCCGCCAGAAGGCGAACGACGCACTCTCGCAGATCGTGTCCTCGCTCTCGTAGCACCGGCACGCAGGTGGGCATCCGCACCACCCAGCAAGGCGCAAGTCACGATTAGTGCGACGCAGGCGAGAAGGACGTGTGGCCATGGCCGTGCGTCCTTCTCGCCTCTTTGCCCTACGCCGCCGCAACCATCCGATTGCCGCGTCCTACTGCAGACCGGGAATGTGCGGGATGGTATTGAAGCCCACCTGAAGCTCCTCGTCCGTGGGGATGTGGTCCTCGAGCTCGCCCCTGTTGTACTTGTCGTAAGCCACCATGTCGAAGTAGCCGGTTCCCGTGAGGCCAAACAGGATGGTCTTCGCCTCGCCGGTCTCGCGGCAGCGCTCTGCCTCGCGGATTGCCTGCAGGATGGCGTGCGAGCTCTCCGGCGCGGGCAGGATGGTCTCGAGCTTCGCGAACTGCTCCGCCGCAGCGAACACGTCAGTCTGCTTCACCGCAACGGCTTCCATGTAGCCGTCGTGCTTCAGCTTGGACACGACGGGGCTCATGCCGTGGTAGCGCAGGCCCCCGGCGTGGTCCGGACTCGGGATGAAGCCGCTTCCCAGCGTGTACATCTTGCAGAGCGGGCAGGTCTGGCCTGTATCCGCAAAGTCGTACGCGTACACGCCGCGCGTGAGCGAGGGACAGCTCGCGGGCTCCACGCCAATGAAGCGCGTGTCGGGGTGGGCGCCGTTCAGCTTGTCGCGCATGAACGGGGCGATAAGACCACCAAAGTTGGAACCGCCGCCGCAGCACCCAATCACGATGTCCGGGTACTCGCCCAACTCCGCAAGCGCCTCATACGACTCCAGACCGATGACGGACTGGTGCAGCAGCACCTGGTTCAGCACGCTGCCCAGCTGGTAGCGACCCTTGTTGCCTGGCACGTTGAGCGCGCGCTCCACCGCCTCGCTGATGGCCGTGCCCAACGACCCGGTGCACGTGGGGTCGCTCGCCAGGATCTTGCGGCCGGCCGCGGTGGTGTCTGAGGGCGACGGCGTAATGGTGGCGCCAAACGTCTGCATCACGCTGCGGCGGAACGGCTTCTGCTCGTACGAGCACTTCACCATGTACACGTCCAGGCTCAGCCCAAAGTGCGCCGCCGCCTCGGAAAGTGCGGTGCCCCATTGGCCGGCGCCCGTCTCGGTCGTGATGTTCGTGATGCCCTCGGCGTAGGCATAGTAGGCCTGCGCCAGCGCGGAGTTCAGCTTGTGCGAGCCCGAGGTGTTGTTGCCCTCAAACTTGTAGTAGATCTTTGCGGGCGTGTCGAGCGCGCGCTCCAGGTTGTACGCGCGGCACAGCGGACTCGGGCGGTACACGCGATACATCTCCATGACCGGCTCGGGAATGTCGAAGTAGGCCGTGTCGTCATCCAGCTCCTGCTCGCACAGGGCGCGCGCAAACACCGGTGCGATGTCGTCCACCGTGGCGACCTTGCCGTTGGGGAGCCGCATGGGCTCCGGCTTTTCCGGCATGTCGGCACGCAGGTTGTACCAGGCGGTAGGAATCTGGTCCTCGCGCAGATAGGTGCGATAGGGGTCGGTGGTCTTCGTCTCTGCCATGGTCTTCATCCTTTCCTCTGGACGCTCCCGCGCCCGTCCAATGGTGACCCGTCTCTTGCGGCACGCGCGGTGCCATGCCGCCTCGGCATACAAAAAGGCCCCCGGAGCTAGTCCGAGGGCCTTTTGATGTGTATGGTTAGGCGGCCGTCGCTAGTCCGGAAGTCCAGTAGTCCTTGTCCACCACCATGCGCCAGCAAGCACCTGGGTGCCTGCGCTCGCGATGTTGTTGGCTGCAAAGGACATCTGTCTTCCTCCTGTTGACGTTGGAGCACACGATACGGCTCCTCTATTTCCGCCATGTTTCTGCCGAGAAACGCCTTCGTTTCTCGTCGTGGGCCCACCGTGGCACCAGACCGTCATGCCGCCGCAACGCTAGGGCCTATTCCTCACGCCAGCCCTTGCACACGTCCACCCATCCCAGGGAGTGGCTCGCCTGCTCAAGCTCTTCCATCGTGGTGTCGACGCCCGTGTTCTCGCTGCCGGCGGCGGGGCGCACAAAGTCGTAGCGCCTAATCGATACGTCCAGGTAGCACTTGACCCCTGGCCTCACGTCAAACGGGCACACGCCGCCCATGGGATGACCCACGCGCTCCTCCAGCTCCTCCGGCTTGATGAAGGTTGGCTTCGTGTGGAACTGCCTCTTGAACGCGGAGTTCCACACCTTCGCGTCGCCGGCGCACACCACCAGCACCGCGTCGCCGTCCACGTCGAACGCCATCGTCTTGCCAATCTGCCCGGGCTCCAAGCCAGATGCCTCCGCCGCCTGCTCCACGGTCGCCGTCAGCACGTCGTACGTGATGATCTTCTCGTCCAGACCATAGCGAGCCAGGTACGCGCGCGTCGATTCCGCCGACACGGCTACTCAGCGTCCATGCAGAACAGGAGAGTCTCGAGCATCTCCTCGTTCGTCGGCCACATGTCGGGATCGACGCCGTCAAGCATCTGCCCCAGCGTCATCTCGCGGTCCGGGTTCGTGCAGTGGTACTTCGTTTCCAGCGGGGGAAGCACAAACTTATCTTCTGCCATCGCGTCTCTCCATCCTTCTTTGGGTCGCGCTCGTGAGGCCACTTCGCGCGCAGGGCGTTTCCCAGCGTCGCATACGGACAATTATGACCGCCGAAAATGCAAAGTCTAGCCGATTAATAGGTTCGATATTTTATTATCGTCACTTTCGCGTCACGCCCCGATCACCCCTCCGGTAGCAGATACATCAAAATCACTACCTTGTGCCACCTCCTCAGATTTCAATTAAAAATCGAATGTTACGAAGCTCTCCCCTATCTTGCACCTGCCTTTATCACGCTACTCAAGCCCTGCAGTCTCATCCAATTTCATGCATATATGTCCCAGTTTTCATGTCACATCTGAGTGTATTTCAGCTACCTGCATAAGCTTTCAGAAACAAGGCACGCATCTCTCCCTCTGCCGCAGCTCCCAAAAAAGCGCCGCACGCTTAACGTGCGACGCCTCTCTTCCATTTGTCTTGGCGGCACGCGCGACGCCCGTTCCCTCCGAGCGGAATTCTGTCAGTCGTCTTCATACGACCCACACATGTTATGGGCACGCGCCACCCGCGGCTCAGGACATCTTCACGCTCTTCGGCACCGTCTTGACCATGTTGTAGAACGCGTCCACCGCCCGCTTGCGGATGGATTCCAGCATGCTCGGGCGCACGGCGTTCCAGTCGGGCGGATTGTCGCGCAGCATTTGGTGCGCCTCGTCTATCACCTGGGCACCCGTACCCGCCTGGAATGCGTCGTCACCGCTCACGGGCAAGTTGATGTAAAGGTCCGCCGCATTCGCGTGAATGCGGTCCAGCTGGTTCGCGCCGCAGCCCATCGTTCGCATGGCAATGTTCAGCGGGGTGATGTCCTCCACCAAGCGAGGCTTCCTGATCAGACCCACGCCCACCACGGCGTCCACCATGCTCCTGTCAAACAGGGGCGTCGGCAGGTTCATGCGGCAACCACCGTCCATGAACGTTCGACCAAGGTACTTCGTCGGCGTGATTACCAGCGGATACGAGCCCGAGCACGCACAGCACTTCGCAACGTCCAGCGACAGGTCGCACACCGTGTTCCAGTTACCGCCATCCGCCGCAAAGAGCTCCTCGTCGTTCGTGAACACGAAGAGCTCGCCGCTCACAATGTCGACGGCCGTAATGGCAACGGGCATCACGAAGTCGGCAAACGTCCTGACGCCCGCGCCTTCCAACACCTCCCGCGCATAGTCCTCAAGGATGGCGCTGTCCACCATGCCCTTGTTCGATATCACGTTCAGCACCTTCAGGGGCATGTTCCTGAGCACGCCCTCCTCAACGGTGCGCTTGTCCATCGCAACAAGCAGCTCCGCCATGCGGTCGGTGCTCACGCCCGATGCCGCAAGCGCCGCCACCAACGATCCCATCGACGTTCCCGCCACGGCACCGTACCTCACGTCGCTTCTCTGCATGTCCTCAATCGCCGCAACCTCGGCAAAGGACCTGAAACCGCCACCGCAGAACGCGATGCCAACCCCATCCACCTTGGACAAGACGACCCCCTTCGTCGTAAGCAAACCGGTCCGGGCAGTCGTGCCCTTCCTGTTCTGGTACCCATTTCGCGCGGCATAAGAACGGCCGCCCCACAGGACGGCCGATCTTGGTTATCGGAATTTCTATTTCAATGTTTTGCAGGCGAGAAGATCACGCCTTCCGCCTCGTGGCCACGCCAGAACGCTGCGGAGTACCCGCAGGTACTAAAGCGCCTTGACGCACTTCACCAACAGGTGAGAGTCGCCGTGGTCGGCAGCATGCTCGCCAAACCAGCTCTCGACGCCACCATAGAGCATTCCCAGGCTGTCCACGGCGAAGTCACGCTTGTGGTCGTCGAACATGGCGGTGTAAACGCCGCTGACGAACCAACCGTTGCTGCAGGCGTCAAACACGCGCCTCTGCTGCTTGCTCATATCCTTGATCCTCAACACACTTACACCTTCCTTTCAAACTCGTCGTAAGGGACAACTACACCTTACCCAGAAGAGTCCGGAGGAACGCGCCAGAATCCCCCTCCTAACTCCGCATTTATCTGCGGAAACAACATCCTTACCTTCAAAATCCGCTCAGAAATGTGTTCGTGGCAAGAAATCAGCACCTCAGCAGGGGCGCCATTTGTCAAGTAAATTCGGTATGACGGGAAGCATTTCGGCGCCCTGGCAAAGGCCGCGCACACAATCTGCACCCCCACGACAACGCTCCACCACGCACCCTGCACCCCACCTACATGTCTCACATGCGGTTTTGTGAGAAGAACTGCTTCCTAGCGTGCGTCCCTCACGTTGATACGCATGGTAACGCGGTGCTCAAGGTCCCTCGACGGGTCGACGGCAAGCACGTACGCCTTGAAAACATCCTTGTGCCCATAGGCCAGAAGTAGGCTGATCGTTTCGTTCTGCGCCCTGGGCACAAAGCCGATCTTCACGCCCTTGTAGTACACGGCGACCGCGTTGGGGTCATATGGGTTGTCCGACTCCGCCTTCAACTTCAGCTTGCTGCCCGGCTTCAACTCGCCAAAGACTTCCGCAATGTCCCAGTGCGACTGGCCGGCGATGTTGCAGCTCATGTATTCCCTGCTCCGCTTGTACATGGCATCCCCTTTGCAACGTGGTGACGACGTTCACGTGCGTCCTTCTGCCATGCACTCTATCGGCTTCAGTGGACATTAATCCCCACATCGTCGCCGCTTGCGGTCCAAAACATGCCGCTCGCCCACCATGGCCTCATCGGGCCGAAGCATCGCCTACCGATCAGGCCCCTCGTTCTTCTCGGCCGCATCCGCGCCGTCTCCTGCATCGCCGCCACCTGCACCCTCGGGCCCAAAGCCCTCGAAGGCCTCGAGCTCCTGCGAAAACTTCCGGAGTTCCTTGCCGGTCTCGTACATGCGACGGTTCACCTCCGCCATGCGCCGGGCAAGCTCGGGCGGAACCTTGCCCTGGTAAAGGCTGTCATACGCCTTGCACGAGGCAGCAAAGACCGCCAGCATGACCATCTCTAGAAACGAGACCTCTTCGTCGGCCGCGGTCTTCATCACGCTCGTTACGATGCTCACCGTAAGGTCGAGCAGGGCGCGCCAGTCCTCCTCGCTGCGCACCACCCCGCGCGCGTACGGCTCCTTCGTCATGCAGAGCGCCACCACTTGTCCCAGGTCGTCAAACCACTCCCAGCTCCCGCGCTTGAGGTAGCTCGTATCCAGCGGAACGTCCACCGCCCGCAGAAACGCCAGCATCTCCTGCTTGCGGCGCGCGCAGGCCTCTTCGGAGTCACCAGTGGTAAACATCTACCGCCCCCTATGCCGTTGTCATCGCACGCCGCGCCGCCAAATGCAGCGTGCGCCACGGGAACATGGTATGAAGGCCAGTGGACATAAATTCCGGCACCAACCGCTCACGGGCCATATCCAACCGTTCGCGGCTCCTGCTCGAAGTCTCGTTCGCGGCGCCGACAGGCCTACAGCTCCGTATACTTGCTCGACCTACCGCAAGCCTTCTCAACGGGATACTTCCGTGCGTTCTGCTCCAGCTTGTGCCGCATGGCCTCCACGGGGTCCACGCCCAGGCGGTCGGCCAGCATTATGCAATAGATCATCACGTCGGCAAGCTCCTCCTCCATGCGCGGCGCGCGCTCGGCGCACTCAAGGTCCGTCCCAGACCACTGGAAGCACTCCAGAAGCTCTGCCGCCTCGAGCGAGACGGATATCGCCAGGTCCTTGGGATTGTGAAACTGCGCCCAGTCGCGCTCGTCGCGAAACCTTAGGATGTCGCGCCTTACCTCGTCAAACGTCATGTCGGCCTCCCCCGCTCTGCCACGGCGGCCCCGCGGCACCTGCCCATTGTATGCCGCACGTCGCAACCCCGCCGCGCCGGCCAAAAAGCAGGTACAGTAGTGCCAGATGCAACCGCCCCCCCGCGCGGGCCCAGGCACAAGGAGAAGAACATGGCATTTCACGAGGTAGACGCGCATGAGCTCACGCTCAGGCCCTTTGACGCGTTCGACCGGGGCTGGGCGCTTCTGGCGGCCGGCGACGATGCGGCGTCCAACTGCATGACCATCAGCTGGGGCGGCCTCGGCACCCTGTGGAACAAGCCCGTCGCGACCGCGTATGTGCGCCAGAGCCGCTACACCAAGCAGTTCCTGGATGGCAGCGACACGTTCTCCGTCAACCTGTTCGACGGAACGGAGCGCCCCGCGCTGGGCGTCCTGGGCAAGGTATCTGGACGCGACGGCGACAAGCTCGCGAAGACGGACCTTACGCAGTCGCCGGTAGATGGCACGCCGGTGATCGACCAGGCGCGCGTGATCCTGGTGTGCCGCAAGGCGTACGTCGGCCCGCTCGCGCCGGAGGGCATCTGCGACCCCGAGGTCGAGCTCCGCAACTACTCCGGCGCGGACGCCGGCAACTACCACACCATGTACGTGGGTTACGTCGAGCACGTCCTCGTGGCAGACTAGCCGCCGCATCGGCATCACGCCAGTGCCACGCGCCGCGCAGCGATACTGCGCACGCAACCCAGAGATTCGCGTAGCACGACAATCGTGCTACCAGAAACATGCCGCGGGCG
>OCVV011353483.1_pt1 | contig 22929 bp, 21 predicted proteins | sample 1539721 | NCBI WGS metagenome assembly OCVV01 (sample SAMN02144230, study PRJEB22623) | gut metagenome | biome: sheep rumen | host: Ovis aries | place: New Zealand
CCCCGAGATCCTGCCCAGGTATCTTTTGATCTCCCAGGGCTTGCAGCGGCATCTGTTCCGGTCCGGGTAATGCCCGCAGGGGCAGGGATTCCTTGGTACTTAAAGTTTGATACAATTCAACGATGAACCCCCTTTGAACCCCTACAGAACGCGATTTGAACCCCCATCAACAGCCTGTATACCTATTAATATAAAAACACGAGCGGGATGGTTTCCCATCTGCTCGTGTCTTTTAAGAAGGCTTTACATTTCTGTGTTACAACATATCCCTGATAATCTGCAGCGAACTGTTATCCCCTTCGCAATGATCGCTCGATGTCTTAGACAGAGTGGTGTGATACCGAGCATCTCCATAATACGTCAGGCGGTAATGCTTACCTTCCTCCGTTATAACAAACCCAAGTTTCTCCAGGTATCTCCGAAGTGCCCCTGACATAGATTTGTATCCCCGGAGCTTGGCTTTAAGTTCTTTACCTTTATTATCCAATAAATGCTCGTAATTATTGGCATTTACAATATCACGACATACGCTGGCGCGGCGAGACTTCGGATTGTCTCTGGAGGCTTTATCCAGGGCACGGAGAACTATGTCTTTGATCTCCCCCGGGAAGAAATCATCCTCACTTCCCATATAGATGAGAGGAACAGAGTCAACACCCGTTAGCTTCCCCCGCAAACTTGATACTTCAGCAGCAAGTATCTCGTTCTGCTGTGACAGATCTTCTATCTGACGCCGCATCTCAGCCATCTCCTCATCAATGGAATCGACAAGCTGATCCGCTTCATTTTTTTCCTTAAGTGCTGCGGCACGCTGTTCCTCCGCCTCATCCCGCTCCAGTTCTGCCAGCTCCTGTGCAAATTCCGCGCTGTTCTTGGCTCTTTCAAGTTCAATAAGATCTTCACCACGGCTTCTCCACCGATCGATGAACATTGCGTTGGTGGCACCCTGCCACGTATATAAGGGATCAATATTTTGGGAAATGCCATAGCTGATAACGACACGGACGATCTTCTCGAGCATGAACTCATCGTATCCCTGGACTGCCCTGTAAAAGAACCGCTTGTGCTGGAGCGCAAGGTTGGGGAAGTATACGCCCACAGCCCCTGCATATTCATTATTGTTATTACAGGTCTGTCGTATTCTCTGGTTAAGCCACTTTCCCTTCTCGACAAGAACATGTGCCGCTCCCCTCAGACGCTTCGCAAGCAGTTTCACATCCACCGGGTCGGAATTATCATATTTTTTCGAAACATAAACCACAGGCAGTTTGTATCGCTTTGAGTCATTGACTATGCTGCCCAGAATATCGATATTGGTTTTGTCGATAAAGAACGGAAATCTGCTGGTCGGGAGATCTCCGTCGTTTTTCAGATAGCCTGCATCAGAGAGACGCGCAATGTAGTGCGGGGTAGAGAACTTCGGGTCCACCGTAAGAGCATCTGAATAATAACTGCGGTCAAGTCGGATGGACATCTTCATCTCATTGAAGTTCATTACATAGTCTGTGTCCCAGACGACCCCGTCATCCTCCGTCTTCTCATATCTCACGGCGATGATATTTCCATTCCGGTATTCCTGGATGTCCAGCCACATCTTTTTATCCCCATACCGGACGTTACGTCTGCCATCCCACTCGATCCCGGGTATTCTATTTTCATCATGCGGGCTTTCCTGGTTCCAGTCAATGACTGACTGAATGAAAGCATCTTTCGTAAGTGTATCGTTTATGTCCAAAACAGTAGAAAAAAGCAGCATCTGTAATCTTCCTTTTGTCCTTATTTTTCACTTTACTGGTTTTCGGGATTTGACATAAAAATTCATTAACAATATACCTGTATCAACCTGTTTTTTCAATATTATAATGAAGGGGCACCCGGGGTGAATTCTCCGGGTGCCTGTGTGTTTTATAAACCGACGGTCACGTCTATTCCTCCCGCAAAGGTGAAGGTGACTTTATCCTTTTTGTACACGGTCACATCTTCAACGATCCCGCTCCAGAGCTGCTCATCAAAGACTGTCTGCTCTCCATCGAGACCTGAGACCCTGTCGATAAAGATCCGTATACTTTCCTTCCGGGCTTCCCTGTCCGCGATCTCCGAGTCTGTCTTATTCAGTTCCAGGAGCTTCTGTTCATAATCCGCATAGATAGCGGTATACTGCCGTCTGTATTCCTCCTGGTCTTGCGCCACCCTTGAATTCTTAGAAATGAGTGCACGCAGTTCTTTCTCCAACCTGGAAATATCCGCCGTGATCCGTTCCCGCTCCTCCGTCAATGATGATGTATCGGAAACTGTCTGCCGAAGTATTTCCAAGTTGGCGATCATTTCTTTTTTCTCCAGGAGCAGCGTGTTGATGGCTTTCAGGAAAAGGTCCCTTATCTCTGTCTCGGTAAGACGGGGAGTACTGCACTTATTTCCATCTTTGTATTTGCGATTACACACATAGACGATCTTCCGGTACTTGTCATTGGAATGCCAGACTCTGGAGCCGTACCACGCCCCGCAGTCACCGCACCTGATCTTTGACCCGAAGACGTTCGCGCCGCTGTAGCTCCTTCCCGCTTTGCTCCGCTTTACCATCTCAGCCTGCACCAGTCTGAAAGTTCCGGGTGAGATAATCGGCTCATGATGCCCCTCAACATAATACTGAGGGATCTCACCCTCATTCTTTTTCTTCTTTTTCTGAAGGAAGTCCGTTGTATATTCCTTCTGGAGCAGGGCATCCCCGATATACTTTTCGTTTGTCAGGATAGACTGTACCGTGGAGATATGCCACCTGCTTCCACCGAACGGTGCCTTTATCCCCCTGCGCTCCAGTTCCTTTGTGACGGCGTAAAGTGAAAGCCCCGAAAGGAACAGCTTGTAGATGAGCCGTACCGTATTGGCCTCTTCCTCGTTGATGACGAAGCCCTTGTCGTATCCAAGGAAATGGGTGTAGCTGACCCTTGCCTTTCCGTCAGCGAACGCTTTTCTGACTCCCCAGGTCACGTTCTCAGAAATGGAGCGGCTCTCTTCCTGGGCAAGGCTGCTCATGATAGTAATAAGAAGCTCGCCCTTTGAATCCAGCGTCCAGATATTTTCTTTTTCGAAATAGATCTCCACGCCCTTGTCTTTCAGTTTTCTGACTGTTGTCAGGGAATCGACCGTGTTGCGCGCGAACCGGCTGATCGACTTCGTGATGATAAGTTCGATCTTTCCGGCCAGGGCGTCCTCGACCATTCTGTTGAATCCTTCCCGGTGCCTTGTATTGGTCGCCGTGATTCCCTCATCAGAATACATCCCGACGAACTCCCAGTCGCTCCGGCTAGTAATATAAGATCTGTAGTAGTCCATCTGTGCCTCATAACTGGACTGCTGTTCTTCATTGTTCGTGGATACCCTTGCGTATCCGGCGACTTTCCTCTTCACTGTGGAAAAGACCGGTGAAGAAGTGAAGCGGTTCAACGTAGCTGGTATCTGTCTTACTCTCTTTGCCATGTCCTTACCTCTCCGTTTTTCAGTTCAAACCTGATGTCCCTGTTGGATATGACTGCCCGCCGCACCTGTTCAGCAAAGGCAGGCTCACATTCATCCGAATCGAGTATGCTTACTGCTGCCCGCCGCAGTTCTTCCTCTGTCACCCTTCTGAGAGAGCATGATGAGCGCGGGGCAGTGCATATCCAGACCTTGATTTTGGCGACGGTTCCCCTGCCGCGCTTTCTCCAGGTGTCGCGGGTAAGTTTAGCACCGCATTCCGAGCAGACCAGTTTCCCGGAGAATCCGGTCCGGCAGCCGTACTCCCTTGCGATGGTCTTTGACTTTCCATTTGTCAGCCTGAACTCGATGCGGTCACCATAAATGAAAACCGCACTGACGATTCTGCGGAATTCGGCATCATCCCTGACACCGACCGCGCTTTCTGCGGCTGTTTCAAGTTCGTTCTCCATCACCGGGCGCATATCACAGACATCAATGCCTTTTCTTTCCCTTGTGTTGCAGACCCATTTCTTTGCGCCGCCAGACGTTCGTCTGCTGACTCCGCATCCGCAATTCCCACATCTGACTATTCCAGAGAATTTCGTAAGATGGGCGTTTGCATTAGGTGACTCCTCAGCCCTGTGTCTTCGGATGGCCTGCGCCTTTTCATAATCCTCCATTGACACCAGCGGTTCGTACATATCCTCAACAGCGTACCTGGGAAGTTCTCCTTTATTACGTCTGCGGCCATGGTTCTCTGTGAAGTAATTCTTCTGCAGGATCATCGTCCCCGTGTAGGAAATGTTGGTGACGATGTCCTTGATTGTCGAGTCACACATCGGATTGCCGCTCTGCCCGACGATACCGTGGGCTTTCAGATCCTTTGCGATCTTATAAGCGGAATCCCCGGCAAGGTATCTCCTGTAAATATGCTTTACCACCTCGCCCTGCACCGGAATGACACGGAACATCCCGTTATCCCACACATACCCGTATGGAGCCTTGTGGCCGTTGGGGATTCCCTCTTCGAACCCTTTTCTGACAGCCCACCTGACGTTTGCGGCGATGCTCTCGCTTTCCGCTTGTGCAAAAGATGCCAGCAGCGTTAGAAGCAGTTCACCGTCCGCGGTAAACGAGGATATACCTTCCCTCTCAAACCGGACCTCAACACCTATGTCTTTCAAATGCCGGATGGCGTTAAGGCAGTCCACTGTATCCCTTGCAAAGCGGCTGATGGATTTAGTAAGGATCAGGTCTATCTTTCCGGCGTTACAGTCATCCATGAGCCTGTTGAACCCGTCCCTGTGGGCGGTGCTTGTTCCCGTCACGCCCTCGTCAGCATAGACCCCGGCGTATTCCCATTCGGGGTTGTTCTGTATCAGGCTGCTGTAATGGCTCACCTGTGCGGAGAGGGAGTGGAGCAGCATCTCCGTCCCGACAGAAACACGGGCGTATGCAGCGACTCGTTTCCTTGCCGTGGGAATTGCGGCACGGGGCTTTATCTTTTTTATTGTCGGCATATGCCATACCTCCTTCCGATGACATATTCCCGTGGTGTTTCCCCTATATCAAGTTGAGATCAGAGAATAATCTGCCGAAAACGGGCTCGTATTTTTGTATCATTTTTGTATCAAATTTCTCGTATTCATCCCTTGAGATAAGGCCTTGTTCGAGCATTTTCCGGGCAGCCGCCATAGTCATCTGATACGCGATCTCCCGGCGTCCTTCTTCTTCACGCATGACGGCCACCTCCAAATCTGTCTTCTATATAGCATTCATGAGAGCAGTATTTCCTGTGTGCGTTTCCATAAGCAGTAAAAGGCTTTCCGCATACCGGACACACGAACTCATAATTCGCCTTCCTCTTTACCAGGTCCAGATGAGCGTTCCACCAGCGGTTGCGGCAGCGGTCAGAGCAGAACTTCCTTGCTTTCCTGCCGGGAGTCTGGATGAGAGTGGTTCCGCAGCATTTGCAGACTGTCCCTTCATCAGCGTCCTTTACATGAAGGGCAGTACCGGCAAGTCCGTTACGTCTGCAGTAAGACTTGATGGTATTCTCGCTTATCCCCACGAGCTGGCTGATCTTCTTATATCCGCAGCCTCTGCCCCGGTATTCTGTTATCGCGTTCCTCTGTGCTTCTGTCATATTCTTCACCTCCGAGATCAGGGAAGGCGGAACATAATCGTTAATACTTATGCCTTCCTGGTTCCTAAAAGAGAGAAGAGGTACTTTTTTCCGAAAAAAAAATGACAAAAAATAAGCCTGCATGAATTCCACAAAAGGAATCCTGCAGGCTTAGTCACTAGCTGTGAGGCAGATTATTTCTTTTGAGTCAGTCGCCTTCTTTCTCAGCCCGGTCATGGAGCTGCTCGAGCACAACTTTTAACTTCTCCGGGATCGGCAGTCCCAGGTGCCCGGCGTTCTCCAGAAGGGAAACACCCTCATTGGAAAGATAGAAAAAGATTACTGCGGTGCGGAGCACACTGCCGGTCCCAATGACCTGCGTGTCCAGCACATGGCCGACGCCGACCAGAAGGAAGATCAGCACCTTGCGGCAGATACCTCGAAACCCGACCTCGCTCGACAGCTTGTGGTCTGCCGCCGCGCACATCACACCCGTCACATAATCAATCACTACAAAGATCACCAGCGCATAAAGCAGGCCGTCGCATCCTCCGAGGAACCAGCCAAGCCACCCACCGACAGCTGTGAAAACAAACTGACACATAGCCCAGAATTCTTTCATTGTTATCTCCTTTCTTTTGCATGAAAAAAGGCACCCGGTAAAGAGCGCCCATTAAAAGATCCCATAGATATAATCAAAGTATACTGTTGGTCTCGTAGTATCATTTCCGTTAACGCATCGTATACCCACACGGTTGTTTGTCCAGTCCACGATAAAACCGCCTCTGACATAGGTACTGCTGTTCGGCGTATCCGAAAACTGCTGGCCGCTCTGGAAGGGCCTGATAAAAACAAGGTTCAGAATGTTATTATGGACGGCACAGCGCATGACAACCATGTTCCAGTTGGCCAGCGCACTGATCGTCGTATATTTATAAGTTGTACTGACATCTGCAGCAGTCACTTTTGTGCTGTAGATCTGCGTGGCCTGCTTGTGCACTGTACCGTGTACAAAAGCAGTGGTGGCGAGTTGCGTTGTGTTCGTGCCGACTGAAGCGGTAGGCGCAGTTGGGGTCCCGGTAAAGGCAGGTGAGTTTGATAATACGATTGGATAAAGCGTCCCTCCTCCGGTCGGGTCTACCATAAGCGGACTGGACTGATCAGGATCGTTGATCACCACGCGGTCCTTATCAGACTGCCTGAATTTAGCGATCCCTAGGAACGTGGCGAGTTTCCGAAACAGTGACTGGAAATTAAAGTCCACACAGTCCTCGATCGTCGATTTCTGTCCAAAAGCGACACCCTTTCCCCCGTGAAGGAAATGCATCAGGTAAACGGCAGTAGACACGTAGTCCATAAAAGAAACGGACCGGAACTGGTCTGATACCGTATACAACACATCGTAGGAGAACTCCGTATCAAGGTTTCCTTCCCCGCAGATATTGATCCCCGGTACAAGAGTGACCTCCGGGTTATATACGACCGCATCCGTCTTCTTATACTTCATCGTCATCGTGACGGCGTTGTTCCCGCCGCAGGAGGAGTACTCCACAGTCGTTGTGCTCCGGAAGTAGGTACCATCATTATCTAGATCTCCAGACGAATCACATCGTTCACTGACGCATCTCGTAAACTTGGGAGCCGAGTATGGTGTGAAGGTAACTGTCCCGGTCTTGGACCCGGTCCTTCCGCGGCTGTCCGTCACTGTCACCGTAACAGTAAGGCTGCCGCTCTGCGTAATCGTATCAATCTGCGGAAGGGCAGACGCTGAGTAGGACTGTGAAATGGACTGCGTCCCGACCTGGAGCCTCACAGTGCTGATCGTGGACCCTTGCGCACCGGCACAGGTGACGGTGGACAGCTTCGCTCCGCTCTGGTGCTGGATGAACAGATTCCAGGAAGAAGGGACCGGCGTATTTGCCTTATCAGTAAGGGTGAAGGCTGATACTGTCGGAACCACGCTTGCCGGGACAGATACCGTGATCGTTGTATTGAACGTACTGTAGACCTTCCCGCCAAACAGGACCTGACAGGCAACCGTAGCTGTCCCTGTCGTCTTGTTCGGAAGCTCTGCACACCAGGCAAGAGGAATGGCATACTCGAGAGTTTTTGTCGTCGAAGTCGCGGAGCCTGAATGCGATCCCAGAGTGAAGGTAGCCTTATACGTAGCATCGGTCACAGATGTCGTAAAGATCACCTTTGACTTTGTGCTGCCGTCCATCACTCCCCCGGAGGTCGTCGCAGCTGTTGGTGCTTTCTCGATCTCATAGAATGAAAAAGTCTCTTCATAGATCGTGTTCCCGGCAGATGCATCTGTCAGTTTCAAAGTAAAGAAAGGCTTCGAAATAGTCATCTGGGAACTCGTCATCTTAGTCTTGTAAGTTGTGCCCATAAAGGTCTCGGTGGCATTCGTCGTCCAGGTACAGGACTGTTTTGTTCCATCCACATATACATTGATAGTTCCGGTCACACCGGTGATCCAGCTGGAAGACTGGAAGACAATGGTCAGCTTTGTTGTGGCTCCCGTTACTGACCCGGTAAAAGTCAGCGAAGGGGTCCCGCCAAATGAACTTGACCATGTTCGTTTTGTAAGAGACATGTCTGCACCTCCTTATGTCTCATTGGAGTTTGCTACGGCGCGCCACTTGATGCCCATGCCAAACTCCGTACTGATGAAATCAAAATAACCGCCATCTGCGGCAGCGCCTACAGATAAGCGGTCCATGGCTTCGATGGCATTGATATGCATCTTGTTGTACTGGACATAGGCGATCTCCTGCCCGTTCTGCAAAAAGCCCATCTTCTCATTGTCGATGTTGATGGAATACGGACTCTCGTCGCCGTCCTCCTGCTTGCCGATATTGAGGCCATTTGTGTTGAACCGGAAATAGGTACTCGCCTCATGCTTGTAATCGAGCAGGGCATCCTCCTGGTCCGTCACCCGCTGCGACAGCTCCTGCATATCTCCGGAAAGACCGTCTGCTGTCTGGCTGAGGGAATCCCTCACTCCCTGGATATCTGTCGCCAGCGTGCCCGTCACAGTCGTGATTGACAGCTCAATCTCATCGGACTTCTGGGAGATCAGACTCTCCGCATAAGTCCTGACATTTTCCGCCGCGGCCCTTGCTCTTGCATCCTGGGCTTCCTCGTAGGTAATAAAAGCGCCATCATAGAACTGATAAGCTTTATTTTCTACGGAGAGCCAGACCTGATAAGTGCTGTAAGCTTCTCCTACATAGACGTATGTCTTTCCGTCCTCCGCGGTCGGCACTGTTTGCGTCCACCAGGTCTCATCCAGGTAAAACAGTCCGTCATCGTGCATCTCCCCCACGAGATACACCGGCTTATAAGAGACCAGGGTGGATGCGCAGTTTGAGGAGTATCGGAAGTCCAGGGGATACCCGTCATAGACTGTGGATGTGTTGGCCCCTGCAGCATAATTGCCTCCGGATGGAGCACCTGAACTGTACAGTATGGCCCCCAGAAGGAATCCGCTTGTACAGACTTCCTTCCCTGTCGCTGTTCCGTTATAGGAACTGCTGTAGAAACTCGACCAGGTCGAATCGGTGTCCTTCATGATCAGGCTGTAGGAGCGGACACCGTTTGCGCCGGCTTTGACTGCCGCCCCGTGCTGCTGATAGTTAGTGTTCGAATTATTAGTGGCATTCTGGCCATTGGATGCGACTCCCAGTTCGTTATAGGAGCCTCCTGAATGGGCAGTAGCGCTGGTGCTGTTGTAGTTGGTTTTTCCAGCGCCATCCATGTTCGCGTATTTGACCGCGGGATCGATCCAGTCCAGGCTGCAGCCATTAGCTTCCAGAAGGGCCACCTCAAACGTTCTTGCCTTATTCGCATCCGCAGGACTTGCGGAGGAACGAAGTCCAAATCCCAAGGCATGGCCTTTGCCTGCGGAAATACCGGCCTGCGTGGCCCGGAACAGGTTCACATAATACAGAGGATTCGAGCTGTAGTTGGCCACCAGCGCATCGTACGCCAGGTAGCTGCTCCGGCATCCCATGATCGTGATATCGACCGTCTTACGAAATGCCGCATCATTGGGGACCGAGCATGCGATCCTGAGCCTCACGCGCCACGGCTCGTAATAATCCTCCGGATGAATTTTGGCGAAGTAGAAGGAGGCATTGTCAACGTTGTTGGCAGTTCCAATGACACCTGTGAATGTATGAGAGCTGATCGGGCTTACTGCCGCAGTATAGGCATCATCCAGCATATCCTCCGGTGACGGATTCCAGTCAGTTGGTCTGTTTCCTTTTTCAAGTTTCCACTTCCCGACATGCATGTGTTTTATCCCGTCTGCATTGGGATAAGAATTATAAAGCCTGATGAATTTTTGTGTTTTGCTCGTCACCTGACTGTGAGTAACATCTGCCTCTGTAGGAGTAAATGTCAATGATAAGTAATCTGCATGCCCGTCAGTGAAGTAATCAGTTCCCGTCCAGTTACCCAGACGCACACTTCCTCCGCAGTAATAAGCATTGACACCAAGTTCCTCTGGTGTTTTCTCTGAATGTGACACATCAACATCCCACAGCTGGAGTGTATACACTTGCCCTGCTTCAAGCGGCTCCGTGACGTAAATATCATAAGCCGCGTACTCTTCCGGCGTGAAGGATTTAGAAACGGCCCTCAGATAGTTCCTTCCTCCAAGCTTTAGACTGTCGATGCTTTCCTGAGCCGCCTGTGCGGTCTGGTGCGCGGCAACAGATTTATTGTAGGCCGCTTTTGCCGCCTCATATGAACTGGACAGGGATACCGATGAGTAGGAAAATGTCCCGTCTGAGTATTTTGTCTTCTGAACGATATAAAGGCTGTTGGTGCTGCCTTCCGTATAGCCAGGCTCTGTATCTGTCCATCCGGAGGGTGTTTCCGTTGTGGGTTTTGCCGGGACGGATGCAGTCGATGCCTGGAGCTTGTAATACCAGGTTACGGACGCAATATCCCGCTCCCAGGTAAGTGTTATGGAACTCCTTGTAAGGATCATGTAGTCCACCTCCTTTACGAGGTTTCAAGACGTGCCTCATAGGTTTCAGACTCGTTCACCTCGGAAGCACTCACTGTAATCGTAAGCGTATCTGCCCCGTTTGTGATTGGTGTCGTACTCCCCGCGCCCTTGTACCAGTTGACTGCTCCCAGCGCCGCGATCTCCGTACTGGACAGCTCTGCGTTCCCTTTAAACACATGGGCTGTCAGGGTCTTGGATCCAGTACTGTTCTTAAAGACTGTCCCGCCGCTCGGGATGATCACGATAGTAACGGCGTCCTCTCCATCGTCACCCGTATCGCCCTTGGGGACCTTTGCCCAGGACAGCTTCTTCGTAATAGTCTGGGTGCTGCAGGTAAATGTCAGGGTAACCTCTCCGGACATGGTCGCCGCAGCACCCAGCGTGCCGTTCGCGGCAACGGAGATGACCAGGGAGCCGTCCGCGGAGGCTGTCGCATTGGAGCTTGACTTCTTCGTCATGCCGCTGGGCAGAGTCGGATTGGCGATCGTACAGGCAATCCTGCTCGTCCCCTGATAGCCTGCAAAGGGAATGGTGATATCGAATGCCTTTGCAACAAGACCTCCATTGGTGCAGGGGATACTGACAGACTCATTACCGCAGATGACGCTGATCGCGCCGGGGCCTGTCGGACCTGTTCCTCCCGTCTGGCCGGTCGCCCCAGTGATGGACTTTGCCCAGGACAGCTTTTTCGTACCAACTGTTGTACTGCCGGTTTTGAAAGTGAGGGTGATCTCCCCGCTGTCTGTCTCGCCAAGGTTGCTGCCGGCCGCCACATTCAGTGTGAGCGACCCGTCTGCGGATGTTGTTCCCGCTGTATTTGTTCCTGCCGTGATCCCGCTGGGAAGGCCGGACGCAGTCACGGTTGCAGCCTTCCGGGAAGTTCCCTGATAGATCGTGAAGGGGATCGTGATCGCTGATGCCGCAGATGTCTTACCGTCCTTATCGCACGCAATGGAGACAGCCTCGTTTCCCATCAGGATAGAGTAGCCTCCTGCTCCGGTCGCGCCTGTGAGCGCGATAGACAAGTTGATCGCCTTATTGAAAGTGGCTTTCCCGTCCACAAGGATGGAGAGCATGATCTGACCGTTGACCGCAGCACCGCGAAGGATAGCGTCTGTGAGGGCTGTCGTTGCCTGGACGGTCAGCGTGGGAGATGTGGCGTCTCCGTCATCCGTAACAGTCAGCCCTGTATTTGTAAGTGTTGTGGTAACCGTCACAACCGCGCTGACCGCAGTCGCCCCTCTCATCGCCTGTACCTGGGTTTCAAAGCTCTGAGTCGCTTTGACCTTCGTCGTATCTCCCTGGAAAGTGAACGAATCCACAGAGAGACTGACGCTGTAGGAATCTGTGATATCTGTAAGGCCTATCTGGCCTCTTGCTATAACTGCCATTGTTTTTCCTCCTGTTGATCAACTACCAAAAGACATCCTGCCGTTCTCCCCTGCCGCGCGATCCTCTCCTCCACATGAAGGAAGAAGCCGTCATTCTCTGTCCGGATTCCGGGCATGCCCTTTGTGACATTCTCTGCGTTCCCGCAGTGATCCGTCAGGATCCATTCCAGGTGCGCTCCCTTTCCGAAGTACAGTTCCAGTTCCTCCGCGTCTCGGATTGTTTTCCTGTTATATAAGACATCTGCCCAGATGACCCTGCCTTCCGCATCCTTTGCTGCATGCATGACCACCGATACTCCTTCGGATACTTCTATGAGATCCATTCTTCTCTCCTCCTTTACACGTTAAGATCACACTGGAACAGGATCTGCTCGTCAACGTCATCCGGCGTCACGTTCATGCAAAATCCTCCCTCGGTGAGATGAGAGTCACTCACGCTCATGGTGCTCCATTCCTGGTCCGCCTGTTTCCTGAAATACCACTGCAGATAAGCGCCGGGACCAAAGACTGTCCTGAGGGACTGTAAATCTGTGATAGAATTCGCCCCCTTGATCACCGTCACACGCAGCTGTGTATCATACCAGTTGTTTTTGAAGACCAGCCCCCGGGTGGAATCAACACGCAGTATGACCGCGTCCTCTCCGTCAAGCCCGTCCGCGCCAGTGATGCAGACAGGCGATGAGGTTCTTGTGTTCCCGGTTGCGTATGTTGTGACAGTCTTCTGCCACATGTAAGCCCCGTGGACACGCTCCAGCATCTCGGTGCTCCATCCTTCATCATCATCTGCCGGCGGGACTGTTTCCGATCCGTTTTGCGCGTAATAAGTAGTTACTTCCCTTACTGTGTTATTAACCTCTGTCCTTATCTCAGAGACTGTACGAGAGAACCCTCCAGCAGTTTCCTCGACAGTATTCACTCTCGCAGTAAGAGCCTGAACTGTTGACCCGTCAGCCTTTGATTCCATGGATGTCTGGATATCACCGATATCTGTGGTGATACCGTTGATGGTCTGCTGCTGGGAGGTGTACTGGTCAGATAGCTGTGTGATGGAATTTCCCAGCGGCGTCGTTGCCTCAGTGATGTCGGACTGCCAGACTTTTGACTCAATCTTGCCCTGGACCTCTTTAAATTCCGTCTGCAGGTTCTGCGTCGTTGTCTCATCATCGGACACTCGCTGTATCAGGGTCTGGTAGTTTGCTTCCAGTGTCGTATCATCCATGACCACATGGGAGGCATCCAGGGTCAGCGTCCCGTCATCTTCGATCTCCTGAACGACAGAGCGGATGTTGAGTTTTGATCCGTCGATCCCGGCATCGTTTGCCACCATGGAATCAACGATCAAGCCATCCGGCACACCATCCGCAGTAATACCTTCCGGAGACCATATCAGGTTCCCGGATGCGTCCCAGAGATAGTAGGAGTAGTTTCCATTCCCATCCCGGCCGATCTGAACTCGCACCGTGTTATTCTGGTCTTTGATCTGGATGGTGGACCCTTCGATGGAGAGTGATCCATCCCTGGAGGCGATCGTTATGAAATCCGTGTAGATAGTCTTCGCTGTAACTCTTCCCGCCATGAGGTCATCCATGACAGCCTGGGCAATGGTCGCGTCGTCGATCACGATATTGTCGCCGGTCAGATGGATGGCCTGCAGTGTCCCAACACCGGCATTGCCCGCCAGAAGGGATTCAATGTTTGCAGTAGAAGCCTGAAGACTACTGACGTTTGCATTCGTCGCATTGAGGTCCGTAATGGCAGCCTTCTCTGCCACAAGGTGCTGGATCTGCGCATCGGCAGCCTGAAGTGCCGCGACATTGGCGTTTGTCGCATTGAGGTCCGTCACGTTTGCCTTTTGAGCAAGAAGATTGTCGACTTCCGCCAGATCTGCATGAAGGGCTCCGACATCTGCATTTGTCGCTTGCAGCTTATCGGTCACTACGTGGCGGAAAGCAGTGAAGTTCTCCTGAAGGGAAGTCAACACAGCAGCTGTGCCCCTGGACATGGATGAAGCCAGAGTGAGAAGTGTTGCGCCGAGAGTAAGTTTCGAGTTTTCCGGATTAAGAAGGTCCAGGTATATCTTCTGGATCACCATGAAGTCATCCAGGCCGTGAGGCTCTGATACCACACGAATGTTGTCGCCAACTTTGCAGCGTTCAATATCAACATCCAAAAGATGCAGATCAATGGCTGTGATCGTAATACTGGAAACAAGCAGCTTCTGTCTGTCCAGGACTTCTCTTCCTTTCCGCAGAAGGTTCTCCGGCATCTCCACATCGTCATATTCCACGGTCTTTACGATCCGGCCGTACTTGGCGATGGCGTCCGGGTCTTCAATGTAATCCTTGCCTTCATTCACGCTCTTGATTGTCAGTCTCTCATCAGTCTCTTCATCACGTTTCCCAAGCGGCACGATGACTGTTGCCAGACTGTCACAGTTCACTTCTTGGATCAGATCCAGGACGTTCTCTCCAAAACGGATGACCTGTTCATTTGTATGGCCATAAGATTCAATGTAATCTATCAGCCTCTGCCCGTTCTCATGCCGGATACGAATATACCCGCCAAGACGAGAAATCAGCCTATCCTCGATGGTTTTCCAGGTGTTTTCATAAGTGGAATACCGATAAAGACTGTCGTTGTTATCGACCACCGTCACCTGGCCAACAGTAAACTCTTTCCTGCTTTCTACATCCAGGTTGTGGTTTGCGATCAGGTCCGTAAAGTAATCCCGGACACTGATGTCGTGGTACTCGTGATATCTCTGGATACTGTCCAATAAATAGGACAGCTCGCCCTCACACTCGATAGTCCTGCTGCCGTAAAAATCGATCTCATCGGACAGAACCCTGCCGGAATACAGCCAGTCATCGTCCTGATAAAGAGACAGTACTGAGTACATCTTTTTAAGGTCATCCTTCTTCGGATGTGTTGGCGGGATCGTAAATTTCAATGTCCCGGTCTTATTAACTTCGAGTTCACAGGAAATGTCTGTAAGCGCCAGGTCCGGGATGCGGGGGTCATAGAAGAGCTCATCATCCAGAAATATTCTGTACATTACAAACACCCCCTCCGAAATGAAAATGTGATGCTGCTCGCTCCAGTCACTGACACGTTATTGTCAAAAGGATGAAGGACCAGCCCCGGCACCACCTGAGTACCAGCATCCAGCTCATACACCCTAGAGTCATGGAATAACTGACAGGCTACAGGTACAGTAACTGTTGGGCAGACAGGCATGCGCAGGTTCTCAACTGTTCCGAAGACTGTTGAAGTGGACCCTGAGAAAGTCTCCACATGCAGCGCATGCTCATACCGGTACGGCTCTGCGTCTATCGTTATGGTAAGCTGGCCGGCTATGCCGAGCCTCTGCGGATCAGATATGCTTGCCCTGCCGACATAGTAATGGCCGGGATCCTCATCGAAAGTGACGTGGACAACCCGGCCGTGGTATTTATTGAAGATATGGAGACAGGTATCTACCCATCTGTCTTTATCGGTTCTTGCCGCAAGCTGCAACTTCAGTTCCCGATTCCCGTAAGAGATATCCCCCGTCAGGACTTCGGAAAGGTCCAGCCTTCCACTCCTTCCCGGGACTTCCAGAAGGACTGTTTTGGGTTCCGGCATGGCAATGACATCACTGTTTATGATGACCGCACCCCAGTCCCGGAGGGTGTGTTCATCACCGATCATAGCGCCGGTAAATATGCTGTTCATCGGTTCCCGCGCCCTCCTCTCATGGAATATCTGGCAAGACCGGAATCAATGGAAGGAAGTAGGTGCCCCACGAGAGTCCCGTCCTCCAGGTAGATCCCCTTGCTGCTGTTGTCCGCAATGATCGCCAGGTAACGCTCCATCCCGGCCATGTTTAGCCTCTCGTCGAGCATACTGGCAAGCTGATCGTAAAAGCCCTTTAGCGGCAGGATCGCCTCTGCACCGGCTTCTCCTCCTGCCATGATGCTGGACCCGTTGATTCCGAACATCGTGGGTTTTGTCATGATGCCGCCTTCTTTGTACCAGTCTACAGAAAAGTGCGGCACAGACGGAGGCCTCAGCGAAAAGTGACCGCTGATGTGCACATGAGGGAGTTTTAGACGAGGCAGGCTCCAGGAGAAGTTGAAATAAGATCTGATCCTGTCAATCAGGTTCTTGACCTTGTCCCTTGCCGACTCGACTGGTTTGATAATGGCATTTTTTATGCTGTTCCATGTGCTCGTTGCCTTGGATCTGATCCCGTCAAAGATGCTGGCGGCAGTGCTCTTTACAGAATTGAACACGTTGCTGACAGTTGTCTTTATGGCATTTACCACTGTCTGGACTGTCGATTTGATGTTATTCCAAACCGTGCTGACAGTAGATTTTATGCTGTTCATCACAGAAGATACAGTGGACTTGATACTGTTCCATACGGAAGTGACCGTCGATTTGATCGCGTTCACGACAGTAGTTATTGTCTGCCTGATCGTATTCCATACAGTAGTGAAAGTCTGTTTGATTCCATTTAGGGCTGTCGTCAGGACTGTTTTTATGGAGTTCCATACTGTCTGGATCACACCCTTGATAGTGTTCACGACAGTACTGACAACTGTTTTGATGGAGGTCCAGGCTGTTTTAAACAGAGTCTCTATGGTGGCCAGGATTGGGGTAAGGAAGGCTGCGATCGCATTCCATACGGATTCGATCACCCCCTTCACCACATCCAGTGCAGCGGAGACGATAGATTTGATGTTCTCCCAAGCATCCGTAATGACAGACCCGAAATTTTGCCAGATAAACTGCCATGGCAGTGTCAGTATATTAAATGCAGCGGAGAGAAGTTCCTGAATAAAAAGAATCCCTACCTGAACGACACTTTTGATCGTCTCCCACACAGTGGTCACTACCCCGGAGATCGCGTTCCAGACAGAGCTCATTGCCGTCTGGATAGCAGTTAGGGCACCGGTTACTACACCGGAAATTGCCTGCCAGATGGAAATGAAAAAGCTCTGGATTCCCGTCAGGACAGATGTGACTGTCGATGTGATCCCCGCCCATATATTCGAAAAGAAAGTGGCAATGCCGTTCCAGATTCCCTCAAAGAATGATCTGATACCGGTCCACACCTGACTCCAGCTTGTGCCAAACCAGGAAAGGACCACATCCGCTACACCCACGATTGTCTCCATGACTGTGGAGAACACACCCTGGATACCTGTCCAGATGGAGGTGAAGATTTCCTTCACCCCAGTCCACACCTGGCTCCAGTCACCGGTGAACACTCCGATGAACACGTCAAGTATTCCCGTCAGGACACCCAGGACTGTTTCGAGGATGGTAGCGATGTTGTTAAATACCCCTTCAAATACAGGTGCCAGGACACTGCACAGTCCATTCCATATCCTCTTCACTGTCTCCGCAATGTCTGAGAAGCTGATACCCAGTGCACCCAGGCGCTCTTTGACTTCATCGACAAAAGAACTGATTGCGGTTTTGATCCGCTGCCAGGTCCCGATGATAGCTTCCCGGAATCCATCATTTGTTTTCCATAAATGAATAAACGCAGCCACAAGGACTGCGATGATAGCAACGACAGCAACGACAGGGGCGGACACCCCTCCCAGGGCGGCACCTATCTTTCCAAGGATACCCTGTGCCCCGGATACAGCTGTCTTCATCTTTCCAAATGCCCCAGCAAGCTTTACAAAGCCCTGCATGGCGATGCCGATCTTCGATATACACGTCCCCAGTATCACCAGGAACGGTCCCAGGGCAGCGACGAATAATCCCACTTTCAGGATCGCGTTTCTCTGCCCTTCACTCATGCCGTTAAGCTTATCAACAAATCCCTGAACAGCAGAAACTGCTTTACGGATCATAGGCATGAGCATGTCGCCAAAAGAAATGGCCAGCTCCTGCAACTGAGATTTCAGTATGGTGAGCTGACCATTTAAGTTGTCCTGCATGACGGCAGCCATCTTTTCTGCCGTACCGTTATATCCGTCGATTTCATCCGAACAGGTGGAGATCGCGGTCTCGAGTTTCTCTATATCAGCGGGTGCAGCATTCATCAGGGCAAGGAACCCGGACATGGCGTTCTTTCCCACCAGGGATTCTGCAGCTGCAGCCTTTTCCGACTCTGTCATCTGGCCAAAAGCGACACGACAATCTGCCAGGATATCAGACAGGCTCCTCATGGATCCATCGGCATTTGCCGTTTTGATCGTCATATCTCCGAACGCGGCCCCGGAGAGCTTGAGGTCCCCCTGGAGCTTTGTCATGATAGTTCGGAGGGCTGTACCGGCAGACGAAGACTTAATACCAGCATTTGCCATAAGGCCGATTGCTTCTGCCGTATCCTCTGCAGAGTACCCCAGGGCACCGGCAATCGGAGCACAGTACTTGAAGGTCTCGCCCATCATGGATACGTTGGTATTTGCGTTGGAAGATGCTGCAGCGAGGATATCTGCGAAGTGCCCGGAGTCCTTTGCCGAGAGGCCAAATGCAGTCAGCGCGTCAGTGACGATGTCAGAGGTCGTCACCAGATCCTCACCCGAGGCGGCTGCCAGATTCATGATGCCCTCAATACCGGAAAGCATGTCGCCTGTCTTCCAGCCGGCCATGGCCATGTAATTCATTGCATCGGCTGCCTCGGAAGCACTGAACTTGGTCTTGGATCCCATCTCTCTGGCCTTATCCCGGAGAGCATCAAAGTCTTTTCCCGTTGCGCCGGAAACTGCAGCCACCTGGCTCATGGAAGAATCGAAGTCAGCGGAGGTCTTTACTGCCGCGACGCCGAGACCTGCAACAGCCGCAGAGGCCGGCATCACTGCTCTTCCTGCCCCGGCGATCGTATTGCCGGCATTTTCGAACTTCTTTCCTGTCTCATCTATTTTGGAGAGAAACGTGTTGGTCTTCGAGGCTTCCTGCTGCAATCGCTGCAGTTCCTGCTCAGTCTCCACGATCTCCCTCTGCAGGGCATCGTATTTATCCTGCCCGAGTGTCCCGTTTTCCAACTGCTGCTTTGCCTGCTCCTGGGCAGTTTTTAAGGCATCCAGTTTTTCCTTCGTTGCGGAGATGGCATCCTTCAAAAGTTTCTGCTTCTGGGTAACGAGACTGGTATTGGCGGGATCCAGCTTTAGCAGCTTGTTGACATCCTTGAGAGACGTCTGTGTCGTTTTGATCGTAGAATTGACACTCTTTAATGCCTTATCGAGACCGGTTGTATCACCGCCGATCTCGACGGTTATTCCCTTTATCCTGCTGCCTGCCATGATCCTCACCTCCTTTCAGGACATGAAAAAAGCATCTCCGAAGAGATGCATATTATCCTAAGCCCATAATTTGAAAACGACAGGCCCCTGCTCATATTAAAAAACCAATAACGCCTACAATAACTCCAATTACACCAACGATTAGGCTTAGTACAGTAATTCTATCCTTCTTCTCAGCTTTATGTCTTAGATATTCTCCGTCTTCAATCGCCCCATCTAAATGGCTCTTAAAATCTCCAGCCGCGCAAAATGCATCTTCGTATTTTTGAAATATTTCATGGAATGATAGTGGATCTCTCATTTCCATTTCTCTGGCTTCCTTTAGTCTTTCTTTTGCCACAGCATAATGATTCGTCACTTGAGATAAAAACGTGCCTTTCTGAATCAGGGTTAAATCAACATTTTTATACTTTTCCATAAAAGAGTCGTACCGTTCCAGCACACTAACAGTATCTGCTTTCAAAGCTTCAATTGCCGCCAAATCCATTTCATAACTGGCTTTTTCAATTAATTTTACCCTTTTGTCATCGCTGTCGCTTACCATTGCTACACCCAAAAATCGAAATGCATTATTTGATCTATGCGTAATAAAAACAGGATATTCCCCTTTTATTACTTGATAATGCACTGATAATGGAAAAACGACTTCATTATATGTTTCGAATATATCGTTAACTAAATCTGTATAGGGTATCAATTGTTCTATATTTGTTTTATTCTTTTCCATCAGATCTCCAATTAATCCTTATCTCGCAAACAATATTTTTCCAATTACCCTTGTGTTTCTAATCTATTATAACATATGCCAATTATTCTTAAAGCTTCTCAAAACATATCAAAATCACTCTGCTCAGCAATCCGTCTATATTTCACGCCGTCATTGGACTTTTCAGTCCAGATATCGAGCACGAGCCCGATTGTAAGAAGGTCGAGATCCCGGATGGAGATCCCGACCTCCGTGCAGCGCAGAAGGAACAGTGGCGTGGTCATCTCCCGCTCACTTCTGCCAATCCTTTTTTTGCCTGGACATCCGTCATGAGGTTCTCTCCCCACAGCTCCAGGATCTGAGGAAGCACCTGGTAGATGGAGAACATCTCAAACTGGTCCAGCCACTCGTCAATGGTCTTCGGAATGGACGGATCAGCGTGGTACGCCATGATGTAGGCCACGTTCTCGAAGATCTCCAGGTCCTCGATCTGCAACTCATCACCATCCACGGTTTTCCGGGTAAATGACTTCTCGAGCTTGGTCAGGTCTTTGAAGATATCCCTCTTGAACTTGGCCCGGTAAAGGCGCGGCACCGTTGCCGAGGACCGGAACTGTACCGGCTTTCCAGAAATCTCAATAGTGCGTTCGATCATGTTTTACTCCCCCTCTCCGTTTGTCTCTGTGGGCAGATATACGGACTTATACCAGTTGGCATAGGTCGTTGCATCTGTCGTATCGCCAGTGCGGGCTTTCACCAGGCCATCGGCCCTGGGATCCGCCGTAATGGACAGGGTCTCCGTACCAGGCTCGATAGTATCTTCCTTGGTCTCCGACTCGATGGACGGACGAGAACTGGTGCAGTTGTAAAGCACGTGACGGATGCAGTTCACGTCACCGTCAAACTCAAAGAGCAGCGCAAACTTCACGCTCTCCTTGTTGTCGCTCTTTTCGATCAGCACGCCCTTGCCATCCAGCGCTTCCTGCAAGATTTCGGTACGGAACCACTCAGGCACCAGGGCCATCTCCAGATCACCGGAGTAGCCGTTGTTGGTCACCGAGCGGAAATACACGATACCGTCCGCATAGAAGGGACTGGACTCGCCTTCTGCATCCAGGGAAATACTGACAGCTCCCGGGATCGCCTTTGGCGTACCATAAGAAAACGATGTCACACCATCAGTCACGGTCTCTGTGAGCTTGGCAGCGTGCACGTTTTTCAGGTTAAACTTAACCTTATTTTTCATGTATCAATCCTCCATTTCAAAAGAATAAAGAACCTCATATAGCTTCTCGGATTCGATCCAGACCTCCGTTTTGTCATAAAAAATGCCGTGCTCATCCAGCACAGCTTCAACCTGCCGCTCCACCTCCGGGTTCTTTTCGTCGGTGTACAGCTCGATATGGACCTCCGTAATCCGGAAATAAACCTTTCCATCTGCAGCAAAGTTATCGCTTCCCGGCAGCAGGTATGTGATAAATGGCGGCGCCGGTGACTCACCTTCTGCGAAATGATCATAAGCAGAAGGAAACGGTATCTCCGCCATCATTTCCAATATCTTATCCATTCTGTAACCCCCTCATGATTTCCTGGGTGAGCTGCTCCTCACCAGCCGCTTCCGCAGGTGCGATATGTGGAATAGCCCGGACCCTGCCGCCGTTTCTCTTTGCGTGCCCATGCTCCAACAGATGTGCCAACATATATCGTGATGGAGAGTATACCGTCACCTCGAGGGCTGTAGAGCTCTCTTTTGTTTTCCTGGCAGTCCAGCTTTTGGCATACTTTCCTGTCCGGACCGGAGCGCTCCCTTTGATCTGGTCACGAACTGTCTTGCCGGCTCTGTCCACAGCCTTCTTCATGGTATCTGCAGCAAGTTTGTTGTACTCCTCCATCTCTTGCATGACTGCCTCGGCCAGGCCATCAATCGATACTTTCTTTCCAGCCATCCCGTCACCTCTCTACCAGCTCCGCATGGAACTTTCGGCTGTTATGCTTAAAGCCCATGTCATCCACATGCACAATGTTATAGATCCTGTCTCCCAGGAGGATCCTGTACTTTTTGGAAGTAACTGCAGCAGTCTCCGTACAGTAGCGGACTGTGAAATCAAGACGGTCCTCTTCTTCCGTATGCGCAGCCTCCTCTCCCTCCTGTCCTGTCTGAGTAGAGGGTGTGGCCCAGCAGGAGAAGTAATCACTCCAACCAGATTTGTGATTACCGTACTTGTCGGTGATCGTCTCCTGCTTCTGAATCTTGATCCGGACCCTGAGACCTTCGATATGCATCAGACCACCCCCTCCCGGACCGCAAAAAGGATGGACCGCAGCGTCAGCGTCAGACCGTGGTGATCCGCTTCCTCCCTGTGCTCAAACAGGTAGCCGACCGTATAAAGGACCGCCACCTTCATCGTCTCCCGGATGGGTGCGAGGGAGGCATCCTCCGTCTCAGAGTTTACCTCCTCCCACTTCTCATCCGTGAGCCTTGCCACATCCGCGCACAGCCTTCCCGCAGTGGTAATGAGGGTGCCGATCATGGCATCCTCATCCGCCGTATCCACCCGGAGATATTCCTTAGCTTCCGCAAGCGTAACAAGTGCCATGATCAGTCACCTCCCTCCTCAGGTCCCGCTGCTGGCGGTACCGGAGCCCAGCGCCATGACCTGCACTGCTTCGGGCAGGATCAGCTTTCCATCCACGCGCTGCGTGCCGATGAAGCCGACCTGATCGGTGACGGCGTACAGCTCGTTCAGACGCTTGAGGGTCCTGTTCTGACGGTCGGCGATCCAGTAGTAGGAGAAGTCGCCGAACAGAAGGACCTTTTTGTTCTTGTCCTGGGTGGCATTGCCGGTGATGGCGGGCATATAGCCGCTGGTATGGATTGCATGGCCAAGGATGGTATCGGGCTTTCCGATCTCAAGGCCCGGCTTCCAGATGTAATTGTCGTTCCTGTCCTTGATCAGCATCAGCTGCAGGAGCAGGGTCTC
>OCVV011331461.1_pt1 | contig 22921 bp, 21 predicted proteins | sample 1539721 | NCBI WGS metagenome assembly OCVV01 (sample SAMN02144230, study PRJEB22623) | gut metagenome | biome: sheep rumen | host: Ovis aries | place: New Zealand
GATACCTTCAACTATATCATCCACATAAGTGAAGTCACGGCGGCAGTTTCCGTAGTTGAATATTTTTATAGTTTCGCCCTTGACCAACTTGTTTGTGAAACCAAAATACGCCATATCCGGACGTCCTGCGGGACCGTAAACTGTAAAAAAACGCAGTCCAGTAGACGGGATATTATACAGCTTCGAGTAAGCATGAGCAAGCAGCTCGTTGCTCTTTTTAGTAGCAGCATACAGACTCACAGGGTTGTCCACCATATCATCGGTGCTGAACGGCACCTTCTTGTTGCCGCCGTAAACGCTTGATGAGCTCGCATATACAAGATGCTCCACTGGATTGTGACGGCAGGCTTCAAGGATGTTGTAGAAGCCGATGATGTTGGAGTTTATGTAGGCATCTGGATTCTCGATAGAATAGCGCACACCTGCTTGAGCTGCGAGGTTCACCACGATATCGGGCTTGTACTCCTCAAAGATGTTGTTTATCAAAGCCTTATCTGCGAGGTCGCCCTTGATGAATATGTAGGTGTTGTTCGTCTGCGTTGCTGCTTCTTCGATCTGCTTCAGGCGGTACTCCTTGATCGACACGTCATAGTAGGCGTTCATGTTGTCAAGGCCAATGAAGGTGCAGTTTTCGTTTTCTTTAAGCAGTCGGAGCATCAGGTTTGCTCCGATGAAACCGGCAGAGCCGGTAAGGAGGATTTTTTTGTTATTGAACACTTTTTTCACTCTCAATCTGTATAAATAATCTATTAACAATCATCTTTGTCACTCGACTTTCAACATAATAAAACACAACCCCGCCCACACAACAGATAACAATGCAGCAAATAAGCTGTATTATACTATTTCCGATAAACTTATACAAAAGACTGACTCCGAATGCATACCAAACCATCTGCACCAAGAATATATCGTAAGAAGCCTTGCCAAGCATCTCTAAGGGTTTGATAGATAGTTTTGTCTTATTCATAATAAGAAATGCTATGGGAATAATATACATACTTGCCAGGTATGATGTTCCTGTCCAGTATATCGTTATCGGAGGGTCAAGTCCGATATATTTGAAAAGAATTATGTATGTGATGCCGGTTGCCTCAAATATGAATAGCATTTTGGTGTTTATTCTCATTTGGTTGACTGCCATATAGCAACCAAATGCAATTAGAAGAGTGTAACGGAACACAAGCATTCTATAACACTCTTCGTTCATACTATAAGCACATTGGAACAGCTCATATATAAAGTTTATAGCTATGCAACCAAGGAATCCCTTTTCGCCATGCTTATTTATAATGAAATAAACTACCGGGAAATAGAATATAAACTGGATCATCACTGGGAAATAGTAGGCTCCCGGTCCGACTCCTCCGATCAAAAACCTATATATGCTTTTAATTGGATGAACACCTTGGCCAATCACTATATATGCCGCTTCTTCAATAATATAAGCGAATAAAAACGGCACAGTAAACCGAATGATTTTTTGCATAATAGACTTAAAGCTGTATGCCGCTTCAAAAGTGCCTATATTGTGTCGCTCAAACGATTTTGAATACACATACCCCGAAATGATCATAAAGATCGGTACAGCCATATCTATCCAAAACGGAAATAAGAGCTTCAATCTATCGGAGTCCGTCCATTTGTAATGAGTGATAACTACGAAGATAATACATATTCCTTTTAGAACATCGAGGGTACTATTTCTTCTGTTCTGTTCTGTTCTGTTCTGTTCTGTTCTGTTCTGTTCTGTTCTGACGCAGCATACACGGCTTTACCTCCTGTGTCAATAGATATATTGTAAACGTATCAAATCATAGCCAATGCAGTTGATCTAACCACATTTAATTCATTATCTGTTTCACAATAATACCTATGTAACATCTCCATCATCACAAAGTCTTCTTCCGAGTCAATATCAAGAACAAGATAATCATCCATTTCAACTATCCCACAGTTATAATCAAGAATAGTCTTATCAATCGTCGAAGACAAAAATTTTGGTGAATAAGCATAAATGCTTGCATTCATCTCATATGATTGCGGAGCCTGCTGCCTTGCCGTAAAATCCGATGTGCATATTTTGCCGTAGTAACCGATTTCTTTCTTTTCTACCATATTAAAGTAGGGACTTCTTCTTGCTTTTACAACACTAAAAACAACATCATAATTCTTATCAGACAAATACTCCGAAACAATGTTTTCAATATCCATTAATCTTCTCATGGGGGAAGTGATATCAAGATCTATAATTACGTCGAAATTCGACTTTTCAGACAAAACCTTATATGTGTTTTGAATAACAGCAACTTTGGGAGCACTATCTCCGGCATCTTCAGCTTTTCTTTCAACAAACTGAATATTAGTCAAACTCTTTTGTTGTTTGATAAGGTCTATCAGTTCCCTACTATCGGTATTGACTCCAATTTGAACATTATTTTCGGGATGAGCTTCAATATATGCTTTTATCGCAGCTAAAGTATAATAAACCAGAGGAACACCATTCATTTCTTTAAGATTTTTATTCTTAAAGCCTTTGGAACCTGCTCTTCCACATATTGTAAATAGAATATTCATCTAATAACCCCTCGTTATCTTTAATATGCTTGTAGCTTCATTCAGATCATTATCGCACTTTGCTTTTCCTGACACTATATCAAGAAAATGACGTAGTTCTCTTATCTGATAATCATTTCTTTCTTGAGACAAATCTACTATTCTTTCTGACTTTCCATAAACGATCTTTTGGTCTATTAAGTCAGCTATAATAGTATCATCATTACAATACAGTTCGATACGTCGTATCGTTTTTCTGCCAAAATAATCAAGATGCAGCTCAACCACCTTGTCAGAATACTCCGCAATATAAACAGCAATATCATCAGAATCAATCTCAAGATTGGATTTCTTCTTAATTATGCTTTTTACTTCAATAGGACTTCCTATCAAGTAGTGAATATAATCCCATTCGTGGATCAGGTCAATAGACACACCTCCGCCAAGTTCTTTGTGAGCACTATAGGTGTTTCTGTAATCCGTTCCAGGACGCCAATCCGGAAGATAGCTTGACGAAATACATCTCATAGAATACACTTTTGAAAAGTCAATATTCTCTTTAAGATACTGTATCACATTTGTGTATCTTAAAGGACAAGCGGTATAGAATACTTTTTCAGAAGCTACAAATTCAGAGATATCTTCATCACCTGTTTCAAAAACTGGCTTTTCTATAAAGAAATAATCACTTCTATTCAGATGATTCCTTAATGTATCATAGTGCTTACTGGTAGGGTTGGTTATAAATACTGCATCATAATGATTGTCAAGTTCATCAACAGAATAACAAACCTTATTTATAATTGCACCTAAATCATTACTTAAATCTTTTCCTTTACCACTTCTCAGTACATCTATTACAGCATTGTCTTCAAGAATTGCTTTTAGATTATTTATATGTCTTGTCGCTATTGAGCCAAGACCAATAAAACAAAACTTCATCAATCATACATCTTTTCTTTGTTTAATTATTAGATTCGGGCTCTGACCAAATACAATACTATTATCAGGAATAGTTTCATTCTTGAGATATGCGTTAGCTGCAATCAAAACATTATTTCCTATACAACTACTACCAACAATCTTAGAGTCAGAATACATAGTAACATTTTCTCCGAGAGTAGGGTATTCTAGTATCCCATTGTTTCGGTTTCCGCCTACAGTACACCCCTGATAAAAGAAAAAGTGATCTCCGTATTTGGCTCTGCCCATAACACTGCCTAAAGGGTGCTCACAAGACCATCTTTCTGGCAATTCTATAGCATAAAACAAGTCAACAGAATTAAGCATCTTATTAAGGTAGTATACTTTATCTGCAAGAGTATTCTCACCATTCTCAAACAATGTTCTGCTTAACCAGTATAAATAATTGCAGTATATCACACTATTGAAAGGTGATAGCTCAGATGTCAAATACTTATTATTAAAAACAGATAATGAAGTTTTGGCTCTTTCATAAGCTTTCAAATGATACTTTTTAACAGCATCAAGTTCAACACTATCTGCGCAGAAAACATTCTGTAACTGGGTAGAAGCAACTTCAACTATAGCCATTGTATTTCCTCAATTTCATCAATCACCGAAAGAGTATACTTATCCTGCTCAATCGAATATTTCGGTATTGTACCCTTGTTTACAGCATTAAGAAAATCCTGTATTTCATCTGAATACTGATTCTCTATGATATTATCTGCATAACCTTCCCGATGCTCTATGCTATCATACATCGAAATAGTTTCAAGTTCTTTGGTTTCAATATTGTAGACTTGCAGATCGTCATTATGACCTCGCCAGAAAATATGCAGATCCTCACCGATTACTTCAAGGCTTGTAGTTGCTTTTCTTGAAACAGTATCAGCAACAAAAACACCAATATTACCATTATCATGTCTAAAACTTGCAACAATACTGTCATTAAAATCAATGTCAAGTTTTGTACACCTTTGAGCACTTGTATTTATTGCCGAAATCTTTCCAAATGTGTTTATTATCCAAGGAAGCTGTATTGCCAATATTTCTCTTACACCATTTGTTTCCTTCTTACCGATAAAGAAATCCTTATAGCTTTCCCAAGGATGCCAATCAGGTAAATACTGACCTATATGATAAATATAAGTAACCGGTTTATTCGTGCTTTTTACAAGTTCATCAATTTTCTGAACTTGCTTATTATATAGCATAGTGCTAGACATAAATACAGTTACATTTTTCTCTTGTGCAGTTTTGATTATCTTATCGTATTCTTTGCTAACAAGGTTCAATTCAGTAAACACATTTATTCCTGCATCAACTAAAGCTAATATAATTTCAGCATGATGTACAGGGGAAGTACATACAAATGCAATATCAGGCTTCTCCATAATGGCAGTTTGTAGGTCATCAAATGCTCTTATACCTGCTTCTTCAGCCTGTTTTTGTCTGTCAGAATTACTGTCTACAGTTATGATTTCAACACTGTCAACAAGTTTTTGCAGCAAACGTATTCTTCTTCTGCCCATTGAGCCATAACCAACAATCAGTGCTTTCATTCCAATCACCTCATTACTGCATATCGTAAAAATGTTTCTTCAAATCTATCTTATCATTCAACAGATAGTCCTTAATAACAGCAACTATCTTTGATGATGTCTCACCGTCACCATACATCAAGGTCGGGGTATGTTCTGTTATCTCAGCGGTGTTTATAGCTTTGACAATGCTATCCGAATCAGGCAGACAGTTGATTATCGTATCCGCCATAAGCCTGCCACGCTGCCTGTCACCTATATTTACAGTTGGTGTTCCAAGCACAGGGGCTTCAACTATACCGCTTGATGAATTACCAAGCACAAACTTTGCATACTTTACTGCACTCAGATAGCGGATCATTCCAAGTGATGATACAAGCTTCACGTTATCATGTTTATCTGCAAAATCCGCAAAAATCGAATTAACGGTATCTCCGCCTGCATCGGAATTTGCCATTGTTATCAGGTAGAAAAACTCATTTTTCTGCTCCATAGCCCTGCACAGTTCAAGAGTCTGATTTTTGGCTGAATCTGCTTCAAGTGTCACAGGGTGGAACGTTACGACCAAATAGGGCTTTTCTTTCGGAATACCAACATCATTTCTTATCTCAGACTCACTTTTTAGTGGTGCTTTTATTATATTCTCGGTACTTAGCGCTCCGACAAAGAAAACTCTATCCGGAGATTCGCCAAGCTGGATAACACGTTTTCTGTAAACCTCAGTAGAAGTAAAATGCAGATAACTCATCTTTGAAAGAGCATGACGAACGCAGTCGTCAACCGCGCCTTCTGTGACTTCTCCACCGTGAAGATGAGCGATCGGTATACGTTCATTCATAGCTGCGCTTGCTATTCCGAGCATTTCTGTTCGGTCTCCTAAAATGACAACCATATCGGGGCGGTCATTCATAAAGCACTCTGCAAATCCTTTGACAGCATTCGCCATTGTGACCGAGATATCATAGGGAGTATTGCCATCTTCTAATATCGGGATCTCATGTGCTATATGGAAACCATCTGCTTCGATAAACTTTTTTGTGCTGCCGTGCTTTTCAGATAAATGAGTTCCCGTTACGATCAGATCAAGCTCCAGCTCACTGTCATCATTTATTGCTTTTATCAGCGGAGTAAGTATTCCATATTCCGCCCTTGTGGCAGTCACCACTGCAACTCTTTTCATATCTCTATCAGCTCGTCTTCCATAAAGTCACGTTTAGCAGTTGTCCCAATGATCTCATTCCACTTCATTGGTGAAACGCCGTTTCCCGGACGCTTAGTAGTGAGATTTTCCTCGGTAAAAACTTCACCTGTCGAGATATTCCTCGCTGCAACAATACTCTTTCTTGCAACAGAACGGTTTTTAAGTTCACTTTCTGTCGGTACTTTCTCAAAAGAGCCCTTGGCCAGCTCAATATTACGTATGCCGTCAACCAAAGCTTTCAGTTCATTAGGTTCAAGACTTGCTTTGTGGTCGGGACCTTCCATATTTCGATCAAGAGTAAAATGCTTCTCTATTACCTCTGCACCCATAGCCACAGCCGCAAGCGAGACCTCTATGCCTCTGGTATGATCGGAATATCCGACCTTGCAGCCAAACTCTTTTTTGAGTGTGGTCATAACATTGAGATTGACCTCTGCTAAAGGAGCAGGATATTCAGTGGTGCAGTGAAGAATAATAATATTATTTGCACCATTGTTTCTGAGTACATCTACAGCTGCTCTTATCTCATCGAGCTCACTCATACCCGTTGAAAGAATGACCTTCTTTCCTGTTTTGGCGATCTCCACAAGGTACGGATAGTTAGTTATCTCACCGGAAGGTATCTTCCATATCTCCTGCATATCATTCAGAAAATGTATACTCTCAATATCAAATGGTGTGGAGAGAAACATTATGCCGACTTCTTTGCAATACTCTGCAAGCTCTTTAAACTCATCAAAGGTCAGAAGCAGCTTTGAAAGCATTTCCTTCTGTGATTCGACTTTGCCGGTATTTGCTTTCTGATAATCAGCCATCTCAGCAAACTTGGAAACAAGCGAATCAAGCTTTGCCGTCTGAAACTTCACTATATCAGCACCGCATTCCTTTGCAGTGCGAACAAGCTGCTTTGCTATTTCCAAGCTGCCGTTGTGATTAACACCTGCTTCGGCTATTATCAATGTTTTTGCCATATTCTCACCTATTTTATCAATCCGTATCTAACTGAATTATCTTCTACATCTTTAATTACGGTACTGCCTGCACCGATCACAGCACTCATGCCAATATGAACACCTTGTATGACCGTTGAACCTGCACCCACCAGAGTATCGTCACCAACGCACACATTCCCACAGAGCTTTGCTCCAACGGATATGTGAGAAAACTTGCCTACTTTACATTCATGCTCAACTATTGCTCCAGTATTGATAATAGCACAATCGCCTATTTCAGCATCTGAATTTATCACAGCATTTTTACCAATGAAGATGCCTTTGCCGAGTTTGCAATACTTTGAAACGACTGCTGAACTGTCAACTATATTCACAACATTGAATCCTGTTTCGACTGCAAGAGAATACAGCTTTCTTCTGAGCGTTGTGCTTTTTATGCTGCCGACTGTGACGAAGGCATCGGTGTATCCGTCTTTCAAGAGCTGCGGAAGAAAATCATCGTTCCCAATGACATTGCAGCCAAATATCTTGCTGCCCGCAGGAATATCATGATCGGTTATAACTATTTCGTTATATTCATTATTTCTAAGCAGCGTGTCAAGCACAGATTTACAATGACCTCCGCCGCCTATCAGAACTATCTTCTTGCTCAATTTATCTCCCCGCTGTTCACTCTTGCTTCCATCTTCTTCATCTCTTCAAACTCACCCATATCAAGGAACGAATTCTCACTTATGGGATACATTCCCACCTTCAAACCCTTGGCAATAATCTGCTCGGCAAGCGAAGGCATATGGTAGAACGTATCATCGGGGATAAGCTCGATATACTGGGGTTCCAACACATACATTCCCGTATTTATGAAGCAGGAAAGCTGCGGCTTTTCTTCCATTGATGTGATCTGACCGTTTTCGGAAGAGTGAAGCACACCATAGGGTATAGTCGTGTTTTTTAGCGATGAAACTATTGTCATCGCATTGCCTGAACCCTTGTGATACTCAAGAACCTTTTCGTAATCGGCTTCGATCAATATGTCGCAGTTCGTTACGATTATTGAGGAATCAAACTTATTCTCTATCAGCTTGATGCTGCCTGCTGTTCCCAAAGGCTTGTCCTCTTCAACGTATGTAATGCGGTAGTTAGGCGCAAGCTCCTTGAAGTATGATTTTATCATTTCCTTCTTGTAGTTGACTGTCAGATAAAAGTCATTTGCACCATAGCTATTGAAGCGGTTGATTATGCGTTCAAGTATAGGAACATCACCGATAGGTATAAGCGGCTTTGGCAATATCTTGGTGAAGGGATAGAGCCTTGTTCCTTTTCCTCCTGCCATGATTATGACAGGCGTATCTTTTAACGCTGAGGAATTGATCTTTCCTTTAGCAGCCGTATCACCAAATATGATATCTACAAGTTCTCTGCTTTTGTTTATCACTGGAACAGAATATATCTTGTAGCTTTTCATAACTTCAGCAGCACTGCCGATCTCAGATTCAAAAACATATTTAGTGTTGGTGAACATGGCTTTTCTTATCGGCGTGTCAAGAGCTCCGCCCTTTATTATGAATCTGCGGATATCACCGTCAGTCAGACTTCCAAGGAGCCTTCCATCTTTAACAACATAAAGTATACCATGAGAATTGGCATCTATACGCTGCATCGCCTCGACAACAGTAATGTCATCATCGGCCACAAATTTTGAAATATCACTTTTCATTGTCCATTTCCTTTAGCAGTTGCTTTACAGCTTCTGCTGCATATTCGATCTCTTCGTCCGTGATCTGCGTACTTGACGGTATATTAAGTATCCTTGCCGCATAATAGGGTGCTTTTTCCAGCTTATAGGTCAGCTCGCCAAGATATGGCTTTTGCTCATTTATCAGGCCCCATATTGCTCTTGTCTGAACACCCTTTTCTTCAAGAGAGGTAATGATCTCTTTCATAGTTGCAGTGATCCTGTCTCTGTTTATCTCCAGAGAGTAGAACCACTTATTAGATGAAGTTCCAGCTCTGAAAGGTATCAGCTTGCAAAGTTCAAAGCCTTCAAACAGCTTAGCATATTTATCAAAGTTTACCTGCTTGCGTTTGATGAACCCGGGCAGCTCTTCCATCTGAGCAACGCCAAGTGCAGCCTGGATATTTGTCATTCTGTAATTATATCCGATCTCGTCATGAATATAATAATGGGGATCGGTCTTTGCCTGTGTGGAAAGAAACCTTATATGGTCAACAACTTTTGGATCATTAGCAGTAACAGCACCGCCGCCACCTGTGGTGATTATCTTGTTTCCATTGAAAGAGAATGCACCAAAATCACCAATAGTGCCTGCATACTTGCCTGCGAGCTCACCCTCGGTGTACTTGCTTCCGAGAGCTTCTGTTGCGTCCTCAACCACTTTAAGACCGTACTTGTGAGCAGTCTCCATAATAGAGACCATATCAGCCATGTTGCCGAAAACGTGGACAACTACAACTGCCTTTATATGTTTGCCGTTCGCCTTGTAGATCAGCTTTCCGTCAGTATAGTCACACTCATTCTCACAAAACTCACGGAGCTTTATAGGGTCAAGACAGAAGCTGTCATCACAGTCGATAAAAATGGGCTGTGCAAACTGATACTTCACAGGGTTTACTGCTGCTATGAAGGTCAGCGGAGGAACGATGACCATGTCTCCCGGCTGAACTCCGATCTCTACAAGAGAGAGATGCAGTGCAGATGTTCCGCTCTGACAAGCTGCTACATTATCCGTATGAAGAAACTCAGCAAGCTGCTGTTCCAGCTTTGTTATGTATGCACCGCCTGTCGATACCCAGCCCTGATCTATGGCATCATCAACGTATTTTCTTTCATTTCCCTCAAAATTCGGGATAGATAACGGAATAAATCTCCTCATTTCAATTTGACCTTTCCTATTAGTTTACATCTTACTGTCAAGCGACTTGCCCTTTTCGATATGCTCGAAGTTTGGCAGATACTCTTTGATTATATATACAACTATCTCTTTAGTCGTGCTTTCTTTTTCAAATTCGGCAGTGAGCTTTTCAAACAGCTGCTGAACCCTTTCACGGCTTGGGATAGGCTTGTCCGTTATGACTCCCAGAGCCGAAAGCCTGTCCATATCGACTGATTCTGTATCCGTATAGAACTCCTCAAAGGATTTCTCACCTGAAGTATTTGATGCAGAATAGTGAACAGGATACTCTTTGCTGCCGTTCTTGAGGTTTTCAGCCTTTTCAATAGCTTCTTCATCAGAACTGCATTCAAGCACTTCGTAACCGTACTCATGCAGCAGATTTGTTGCTATGGCATCAAAGGTCATCATCTGTGCTTCTTCCAGTTTCGGAAAGAAGATCTCACGATTGCTGCCCAGCATACAAGAAAGCATACATATCTGTCCGCTTTCCTCGGGAGATACAAAATACCTCTTAGTATCTGTAGGAGCACTAATCGGCTGGAGCTTCTGTATTCTTGCAAGGAAACCGGCCGGCAGAGAGCCATTAGAGAACGCAACGTTTGCAAAGCGAGCAGTCTTTACAGGGAACTTGTCCGAATAAGCAAATATCAGATCTTCCATTATACGCTTGCTTGCACCCATGATATTTACAGGGTTAGCGGCCTTATCAGTGGAAACACAGAAGTATTCCTCGGGAGGATACTGTTCCAACAGGTCAAGCAGTATCTTTGCATTCAGGACATTGTTTCTCAGCAGAGCCTCAACGGAATATATATCCTTCTCACTGCGAACGTGCTTGTGTGCCGAAAAATTTGCCACAATATCAAAGCCGCCACGATCTATGAACATCTTTCTGAACACAGGCGATGCAAAGTCCATAGGATAGGGCACATAGTCCTCAGGAACATACATTCCCTTTGTGCTGCGAAGATCACGGGTCAGCTCGGCAAGAGCATTCTCATTGATATCAACAACAACAAGAGACTTAGGCTTAAAAGGCAAAATCGCCTTTATGTACGAGCTGCCGATACTGCCGGCACCTCCGATAACAAGAACAGTTTTGCCGCTTATCTTTTCGGTAAGCTTTTCTCTGTTGCTCTCTATATCACAAATGAACATTGAAGTGTCACGTTTTGTGACGTATTTGCTGATGAATCTGTTAAGGTCAGTCATTTTGTCCTCCGTTCTATGCTTTTCTTTTTTTCATAGACTTGAATTTCGCAAGCAGCATTTTTCCGTATTTTACAACAATGAAAACTGTTATGCCTCCATACACAAGAATAACTGCATAGCGGATAATGGTATAGTTATATATGAAGTTAACACCTGCTGTTATAGCAAGTAAAAGAACAATAATACCGATAACGAATCTGTAGTCATAAGTCTTATCATATCCGAGTCTCTTTACAAGGAACATATGGGCGGCTAAAAGCCAAAGATATCCCGCAAGTGTTGTGTACGCAGCTGCTACATAGCCGAATTTTGGTATGAATAATGCGTTCAGCCCCCAATTCAACAATGCAGCTGAAGCGCTTGCGATTGCCATGCCAATGGTTTTCTTTTTGAATTGTTCAACATTAACGAACATTGTGTAGAGAAACTGGCAGCTGACACCACAGGTTATAGGCGGCATAACATATTTGGCTTCCATATACTGATTACCACCCATAAACAATAGCAATTCAGGAGTCAAAAACATGATTCCTACAGACATATACATAAAAGCGGATATATAAATCTTTGAGAACTTTTTTACTTCATCGAATTGCTCATTATGTAGTTTTTCACCAAGCCATGGACTGAACGCCGAGTTTAGCGAAGTCAACAGCATTGTAACAATAGCTCCACAGCTATATGCAAGACTATATAAAGCGTTTTGTTCCTCTCCGCATTTATCGGTGATCATAATTTTATCCATTGAATTAAGCAATGTCATGGATAATAGATGAGGAACAAACGGCAGACAGATCGGCAATGCGTATTTCCAATAATTTATGTTGATCCTTTTTCCGCGTCTCGCAATTATTAGATATAGAACTACGCCTATAATAATAGTTGCTGATGCACTTCCGAATATCCTTCCGGAAAGCCTGTTTTGCATAGTAGTCACTAAAAAAACGGAGATCAGAGCGGTGCCTGTAGTAAGCAAAAGACTGATCAGTACGGTTTTCTTATATTCAAAAAAGTACCTCTCTCTTGTTTGATACATATGGATCGCGGGAGAGAACAACAGATAAACCAACATACAATTGATGTAAACAATATCAAGCTTAAAGAAGTCCGTAAAAAAGCTGCTGAATACGTTCAATATAACAGCCCAGACGAGAACAGATAGTGTGCTCAGCGAGAGTGTTGAAAAAATATACCCGTCAAAGTCCGTTTCAAAGTCATATCTTGCGCTTATAAATGTACTTTCAAGATACATCGTTATTATAATAGTTAGTATCGCTAACCATGACGTATAATTGTTGTATGCACCGAAATCTGCTTTTGTTAACAGGCGGGTAAAGACAGGAGTTGTTATTAGGCCAACACTTCGTGTAAGAAAATTCGCGACAGTATACCAGATGCCGGATTTTAATGCTTTCGCGTTATTGTTCATCGTTCACCAACTTCGATTTACAAATCTTCAAAGCCTCTATCAGCTCCGTCTCATTATTTGGAACAATAAATCTGGTCTTATCTCTATATAGTTTTTTTATTTCATCAAAGCATTTTACGATCTCATCGCTTACTTTGATCTTTGATCTGACCAAGTTGTTTAATAGAATAACATAAGGTTCTTGATTAAATAATAGTTTTGGTGTTACTATTGCAGTCGAAAAATATGAGATAAGCACCTTATTATCCATATTTGAATTTGCAATTACAACTTCAAAAGGAATACTATCTTTTTCGTAATAATGATAGTTATTGTTTTTATGAGAAATATCTCTTGGATGTCTTTTAACGGTAACATTATCATTTCCAATAATACGCACTATTTGTTGAACAATACTATGGTATCTCTTAGTATTATCTGCGTCAAACACTTCAGTTGGTATTGTATCTAGAAGAATAACCGATTCACTGATGCCAATTTCTTTATCAACACCAAATATTTTATTAACTAAATCCATATCTGTATTACAGAGATTTATTATTTGATGTATGTTATACTTACTACCTTGGTTTAAAGACTTGTAGACTTTCGGTGAATATACAAAGAGTTTATCACACCTTAGGGGATTCCAGCTCGGAGACAATATATTTTTTATCGCATAATCTCTTTCTCGTAATGAATTGATATTTGTAAATGAGCTATATGTTCCTATACCATCTTCAAAGTATATTTTTTCTACTGAGCTTTTTATCTTTTCATAATAAAACTCTATAAGCCGTAAAATATACGCTTTTGAAGAAAAATAAATCTTAGAATACTCCGTATCTTCAAATAGTATTTTTTTCACAATACTATCAGTAAACACAAAACTTAATACCATGCTAAGATGCAACTTGCTGATCAACTTATCTTTAATAAAAAGTGATTTTATGTAGTCATCATTTATTAATCGAACTCTCGCAAATAAACTAGCCTTTTTTATTTGTTTTGCATATTTTTCAGCATTGTCAAATTGAGTTAAGATATATAAATCTGATTCTTCTTTTGTATCCTTGACTATAGACATTGCAGCTAAAAGCTGATATGGTGTTGAACAAAAAAAAGCAGAATCCAATCTCATTTTTTAACTCCTTGCTATACTAATAATGGATAGAACATTCTTTATGCCGTCGGTAATCCGAAGTCTCCCACTCCACCCAAGCTCTCTCAATTTCCCATTATCCAGCACCTGCTTAGCAATAGGCGTTCTTTCCGCCTTAGCCACCTCGTCGGGATCTGTAAAAATAACCTTCACTCCGGCACACTCTGCAACGATTTTTGCAAATCCTGCGACTGTTACAATCGAATCTTCATTAGCAATGTTGTAAGCGTTGCAGCTTTCACCTTTTGTGAGCACAGTCAATATTGCAGACGCTGTATCGGCTATATATGTGTAGGATCTCAGCTGATTGCCTGCACTGTTCAAGACAATATCTTCGCCTTTTACTGCGTTATTCACAAACTGTACGTTTGCTCTGTTATCGCTGCTCGTAGCGTTTGCACCGTATGTATGACTTGGTCTTACTATCACTGTGTCAAGCCCGAACTGCTTAGTATAGGATACGCACAGTGTCTCTGCACAGCGTTTACTGTTCGGATAGCAAGAACGTGGAGAGATGGGATCAACATATCCGCTGTAGCTCTCGTCAAATGAATCTAAACTTAGATCACCCTGACCGTAAACTTCTCCGGAGGATATGTATAGAAATCTCTTGGTGTCATGAGCTTTCCCGTAATCCAAGAGGTTTTTCGTTCCCTGAATATTACTCATTATGGTTCCGACCGGATCGTTATTGAATGCAGCAGGGAAAGCGTTGCTTGCAGCATGAATTATATAATCCGCCTGAAAATCAAACGATGGAATATCATTGACATTGTGTTCAATCAAAAAAAGTTGATCTGTTATCTGTCCCTCAAATCTATTTTTCATTCTCTCGACGTTCAGATCAATTGCATAGATTGTAATGTTAGCTTTTTTTTCTTTATTACAAAGAAGAAGTATATCCGTTAAATAAGAACCGATCAGACCCGATGCTCCTGTTATCATAACAGAACTGTCAAACAGTTTCTCAACATCTACGGATGATTCTACAGCGCGGTGCAAATCTTCCATGTAAATTTTATTGTTATAGAAACTCATAATATCAGTCCTTTAACCAGCTTGATCGTTTAGCTGCCAACAATGCCTTGAAAATATCAATATCTTCTACAGTTGTCAACTTAATATTCTTTTCTGAACCTGCCGAGAAATATACCTGTTCTCCCATCTCTATCATAAGGGTACAAGAAGCAACGGAATTAGTTATACCTGCCTCCAAAGCTCTTCTATGCAGATCACAGATCTTACCAATTGTGAAGCCTTGAGGTGTTTGAGTCCTCTTAAGTTTATCTCGAGGATAACTTCCTGTAGATATCTCACCGTTCTCTGTTTGCATCATTGCTTCTGCACAAGGGATAACAGTAATCGCATTGCCATACTGCATCGTCTTGCTGATACAATCCGAAATGATCTCAGCAGACACCATAGGTCGAATAGCATCATGAATGAGGACAATATCATCACTATTAAAATGCTTTTCAAGTTCATAAACGCCATTGCGGATCGAATCTTGACCATTCTTACCACCTGGAACGATAAATTCGAGCTTAGTGATATTGAACTGTTTCGCATATGCCCTCAGCACCTGCTCCCAGCCATCGATGCAAACTACTGCAATTGAATCAATTTCAGGATGATTTTGAAAAGCCTCCAATGTATACACAATAACAGGTCTCTCATTTACAGTAATAAACTGTTTAGGTATATCCTGATGCATTCTGTTTCCGGAACCGCCGGCAATTAGTAAGGCTATATTCATAATTTATCCCTTTCTATCACTTTCATCCAACAAATATGCCGTTACTCTGTGAGATTTACGTTTTTCCACAGGAGGTAATGTCATATAGTCACCATATAAACTCTTTAAATAATAATCCCAACATCCCGGTACATAATACTTATTTCCTTCAAACACTTTCTTTTGGTATTTTCTCCATTTATCTCCGGGCATTCGTTCTTTAAATCCATAGCCCCAACATTGTACCCCGACATATTTACTATTTTCAAATGGGATTTTTCTGGATTCTATGTCAATTAGTTTTCCCCAAGTTTCAGTATTAAGGCATCTTGCCGGAATGGATAAAAGATTTTTTATGATTTTTCTTATCCTAGTTTTACCATAACCTAAATTTGCACATGACATTGAAAACCATAGCTGTAGGAATTGAATCTCAAAGTATTTAATCTTACATTTATTTTCTTTTTCCGGCAGACCATCTACCGGAAAAATATCTATCCATACTTTATTGTCACCTTTGACATTAACATAGAAAGTATCAATTTTCGTGTAATTATCCACTAACTTTGCAAACGGATAAGGAAACGAATTTCCAATTACCTTTATGGAATACCTACGATTATTATCTTTATTTACAAGCTTAATTAATCTTCTATATTCAGTTCTTGGCAGCATTACATCTATATCATCATCCCATGGAATAAACCCTTCATGTCGGACTGCCCCAAGTAAAGTTCCACCTGATAAGCAACAATGAAGGCCATTTTTTTCACATATATCATTTATGTATTTCAACATTTCAAGCTGTAAAGCCCTAATTTCATCATTGTGAATTATATTCATTTATGCTATTCTCCATTGAAAAAATATTAATTATTTAATGATGTTTCTTAAAAAACTCCTTTTCCATATTATAATCACCATATAATGCTAAGAAGTTTTATAATGACAAAACATCGGTATTTCAACAATATCCATGCAACAATCTCTTGTTTGGTACCAAACAGAGGAAATATTTTCATGTATTTCAAAATGATATCTGTGTTTAACAACTTTCTTATTTTCTTACATGATAGAAAATAATCATAGTTTCTAAAATATGAAATAGCAACTCCGATTAACGCGTGTGCAGTATATGCAGATAAATGTTGATCTTTACTCGAAAACTGCGGAATTTCTTTAGATAACAAATCAATTCTTTTTAGTGCAGCACAACCTGAAATTAATCGATTTTTTGTTTTTGTCATAGAATTAGGATTGTATCTATAGTGATAAAAACACTCTCTTGATATATACACACTATTGCATTTGGTTAACATTGGAATAGTAACTACGCTGTCTTCTCCCATGCTAATTATGTTGCTAACTTTTAATTGAAATCTTTTATACAAACTATTCTTTATTGCTTTAGCCCATAAGGTTGGTAGTATATCAAATAAGGAATCATTCATATAAGCCTGAATATCCGAACGATAATTCATACCTTCGTTGAGATGATTATATTTATTTTCTTTAATTGTTGAATTCTGATAATAATTGCAACATATCATATCAGGATGATGCTTATTAATTATCTTATTCAAATAAAACAAATAATCTTTGTCGACCCAATCGTCTCCATCAACTATTATTATGTATTCCCCTCTCGCTATTTTCGCTCCTATCTTTCTAGCAGATACGAGGCCACCGTTAGCTTTATGAATTGGTAAAATACGACTATTCTTTTTTGCAAAACTATCTATTATTGCAGCAGTTTGATCTGTTGAACCATCATCAACTATTATTAACTCGTAATTATCATAAGATTGAATTAATATGCTTTCTATACATTTTTTTGCATATTTTTCCACGTTATACATAGGAACTATTATTGAAAATCTCATATAATCTCCTTATCTGCTGAATATCCAATTGTATTCAACCGTTGTAGATCCTTTATATAAATCATACCACCAAAAGATAATGTAGAACGAAATGATAATGTACTTAATGAATCTTTCTTTCTTAAGCAACAATTCAAGCAATAATGGCAAGAAAAAAATATTATAAATGTTTGTATAACAGCAAAACCTATACAAATATACACTTCTCATTGATGCAATATTTAATACTGCATTAAGGAATGATAGATAATACAAGCAGTAAAAGTCTTTGCACATATTCTTTTTATATCTTCTGTTCAAGGTATAAAAAATTATAATTGGAGCACAGTTTACCATTATACGCAAAAAATTTACTGCATTGTTTTTAGTATTTGAATACTCTGAAACTACTGATTTGCCTTGTTTTAATACAACAATAATGTCAAACAACCTATCATAAGATAAAGCAACTATTATTCCAATTAACAAAACTAGCACAATTCTTTTATGATTTATTTTATTATCAATTAAAAAGAAAACAGGAAACATAATAATCGCGGAAATATGAAAGGTGCTTGCCAAGATGCACACAAAAAACCATTGCTTAAGCTTTCTATCTTTCAAATATACATAACCACATAACAAAACACTAGCTGCTGCCGCTTGTTTTACTATATTAAATGATAAATGCCAACACCCAAGTATAATATAAAACAGAATGCAAAGCTTAATGTTTTGATTTCTTTTAATAATACATACTATGACTGGAAGTACTGTGATGATGGACATTATCAAAAACCATGAAGCATAGTCATCATATATATAGCTACATATTTTGGATACAATTGCCAATGCAGGTTGATTAAGAAAATCTATGTCGTTGTTCTTAAATAAATAGTAATCTTTAGCATAATTATAATAATCAGTACCAACATAATAACGGAATCCAGAAACACAGATTAGCATTAGTGCAATAAAAAAATACATTATTTTATAAGTTACATTAATTCTGTTAACATATGTATCCTTTGTAAAAGACAACACAAGCATAGTAAAAAACAATGTTGAAACATATACTATCATTTCATCACCAAAATTGTATACATATAATATGACTAACAAGAAAACATCATTAGTTTATATGAAACGTTTCCGTATTACGTTTCTGAATAATTAATGATTCATCTTGATAAACGCCTTTAAGAACACATCCAGCACCGACTATGCAACGGTTGCCAATCTTGGTGCCCTTTAATATTATTGCATTTGCTCCTATCCAACAGTCCTCTCCTATTTCTATTTCATCTGTTTTATATATTCGTCGATTTACGCCGTGCGAACTAGAGAAAACATGATCATGATCGTATATCATTACATTTGGGCCTAAAATTGTATTTTTACCAATATGGATTGATTTATGACATATTATATAGTTGCATTCACCAATACTCACATTTTCTTCAAGTTTAATTCTTCCTCCATTAAGTGCAGAAAGAGAGGCACCCTTCTGAATTGTAACATTTTTGGATAAGATCATTTGTCCTTTTGATCTTACAGATACGAAACAATTGTTGTATATTTTAACTTTACTTTGTATGATTAATTTCGTATTTATTAATGAAAAAAATCGATATATTTGTCCTCTAATAACTGCCCCTAAAAACGAAAAATATCTTTGCATATTTATATTCCGCCTTTCTGCGAAAGGCACCAATGAGGTTATGAAAAGGTGCTCTCGCTGTATTGACAATGTTATTAATTATTGTTATAGTTTCAATACCTCACAACACTAATTATTTAGTGTTCTCCCGGCATTGAAAAAGAATACCACCGACTTTTTTTGAATGTGCAGGCAATCGGAGCACGCTGGCATTACAATGGAGGTTATAGGGTTAAATACGGTCTGCACGCAGGCTTGGTTTTTTGTATCCAATTTTTCGTTTTTAGCCTTTTTTCCTATTTAAATAAACTTCTACCTCTTTTTGGGGGAGAATGAACTTGTTTCCAGCCCAGTAATCAAAACTGTCTGGAGAAAAGCCTGTATATCCGCTAGCATCAAAAAAAGTCAATTCTCCAAATATTATTTTTCCATGGATATTATATAAATCGACTCTAACCATTGGGAATGGATTCGCAAGCCTTTCGGCTATTTCAATCATTTTATCATAATTCTTAGGCTTAGGAATGTCTCTTTCTAAGAACTCCTCACACAATTCAACTACATTCAACTTTTTAAAACTTCTATTATAAATTGCTTCTTTAACGGTAACACCTAATGTTCTATCAGCCAAGACCTCCATAAAAACATATTTACCGTTAAAACAGAACATTTTATAATCTATCAAATCATTACAATCAATAAACTTTTCAACAATAATTCTATTTTGTTTACCACAATAATACGGCCATTCCCGTCCGCCCGATTTTACTTTTTTTTCATGAACCCACTTGTTCATTTTTTTTCTGCATTCACTAATATCAAAGCTACTCTTGTCTTTGCAAATTATAACAGAATTACCTCCACCGCCAAGAGTATCCTTTATAACAAATTTGTTTGGCAACTCATTGAAATCTACATCCTCAGCGCGTTCATAAACTCCATAGCATTCATTAAGTATACAATTTAAACCGAGTCTTTTTACATAAGATCGTACATCATATTTATCTACACATCTAACCATAAGCGGATTATGATAATACAACTTATACCATTGAAGCTTTTCTGTGTATCTTTTTGGATGCTTTAAATGAAGAATTCTTCCTGTCTTAACAAAATATTGTATTCGAAGCATCGGATTATCTGGCACGAAGCTAAGCAGGCGAAGTATTTTTAGACGGATGTCTCTGCTTTTTATGATTTTTTTATAATCCACCATTATCACCTATCAATCTCTTTAAGATATGCCTTTACCACGATCTGCCTATTAAACTCTTTTTCAACCTTGTCCCTTCCCGCAATTCCCATAGCTTTCCTCTCATCATTAGAAAGCCGCATAAACTTCTCGATCGCTTCTATGAGCTTTTCGCCGTTCTTCTGCGGGATCATATATCCGTTTACGCCGTCGTCAATAACCTCACGGCAGCCGGATCTGTTCGTTGTGATAATGGGTCTTCCGGAAGCTGATGCTTCAAGCAAAACATTGCTGATGCCTTCAGGATAGTAAGTCGGGTGGATTACGCAGTGGATATCTTCCAAGAATTCAGCGACATCTCGAATCATACCATGGTAAATAACCGTTCCGTTATCGTTGTATTCATTCAGCTTACCTTCATACTCTGCCTCGCAGAAGCCGCAGATATGGAATTCGGTATTTGGATATTTCTTCTTTATTGTTTTAGCTGCTTCAAGATATTGGTCTATTCCTTTTTCTTTCATTATCCTTGAAATAAAGGCAAATTTAACACCGTTGGAATCATCGGGATAATCTCTTAATGGGAATCTTTCAAGATTAACTCCTGAACCGGGGAGCAGCTTGTGCTTGCCTAATGCAATCTTATTATCAATAAAGAACTGCTGATTCTCTGTATTCTGGAAGAACACTCGCTGTATGTTTCTAAAAGCATATTTATAAAGCAGCACAAATATTTTCTGCTTCCAACCGCCGTTTTCTACTGCCGTGCCAAGCCCTGTTATATTTGCAACAAAAGGAATATGAACTTTTCTCGCTGCAATTGCTCCATAAATGTTAGGCTTGATCGTAAAGCCAAGAACTATATCCGGCTTTACGTTTTTGATAAGCTTTTTATATGTTCTTAACAGTTTGTATTCGTGGATAGGATTCATTCCATGACGTTCAACCTCGATTTCGTGGTACTTTGCTCCAAGTGCCACAAGATCATCTATCCTTTCACCGTATGGAGATGATATATGAACCTCATAGCCTTCAGCCAAAAGTCTCTCTACGATCTCAAGTCTGAAATTGTATATTACTACATCGTGATTTACGAGAAAAAGAACCTTTTTCTTTTTGACACTCTTTAAAACATCTGTCTCAGTCAAAGTGATTGATCTTTTAAGATCAGCTACACGGTAGTTCCGCTTGTAAACGCTCAGCGACTTATCATAATAAAGGTTCCCGAACGCCTTATCCACGAGGCCTGTGAACAGCCCCAGCAGTTTCAGCGCCCAGGTAAATCCCTTGATAAGATGCACATTCTTGCCGTGTGCCGCGCCGATCATTTTGACCATTTCGGAAGTGTTGCTATACTCCCTGTTCTGCGGCCAGAAGGTGCCTCGCTCGCCGTTCACTATCATCAGCCTTACAAACTCGCAGAGGTTTTCAATGTAAAGCATCGAGCGCTTGTTTTTGACATAAGGAAACACCGGCAGTTTCTGCGCCATTTTTGACATCAGCGGATAATTGCCCTTGCTGCCTTTGCCGTAGATCATCGGAGGGCGCAGGATAACGACCTTAAAATCACCGTCATCAAGCTTGCGCAGACCGTTCTCGGCTTGGACCTTACTGTCACCGTAGCAGTTGGCAGGATTCACAGGCGTGTCTTTAGTTATTCTTTTGCCTTTACCGATAGGGCCGCTGTTGCCGTAGACGATGGCACTGCTCATAAAAATGAACTGCTTGACACCGTCGGCTTTAGCTTTATTGGCAGTCTCAACAGTCAGATCGGTATTTACGGCATAGTACAGCTTTTCCTTTTCCTTGCTGATCTTGCCGTTGTCGGAATGCGCTATCCCCGCAACATGGAACACGCAGTCATAGCCGGAAAAGTCCTTGCTTCTCCAGCCATCACCAATCATATCAACGGTGTCGATCTGATACTCGTCACCGAACTGTTCCATATATTTTTCAAACGAAGTGCCTATGTAGCTGTTTGCACCCGTTATCAGGATCTTTTTCATTTACTCCGACACCTTTTCTTCCTGCTTGTGTATCTCTCCCGTTCCGCCCTCAACGACACCATCGCTCTTGAGAACGGCCTTGACCGAGTCCACAAACACCTTTATATCCATTTTCAGACCCGACCAGCTTGACTTCTTGAGGGCAGCAGCATATTCGCCGTCAAGCTTTGCCTTATCGGGGATCTCAAGCTCATCTCTTCCGTGAGCCTGCGCAAGACCCGTCAAACCGGGCTTTATGTCATTGGCTCCGTACTTGTCACGCTCGGCGGTCAGATAGTCTTGATTCCAAAGCGCAGGGCGAGGACCTATTACACTCATATTTCCCATTAGGATATTGAAGAGCTGAGGAAGCTCATCAATTGAATATTTTCTGAGCAGCTTACCGACCTTTAACAAATACTGATCCGGATTGTCAAGCATATGTGTGGGAACATTTTTAGGAGTATTAAGTTTCATCGAACGGAATTTCATCAGTTCAAAATATCCTTTTGATTGAGCCACACGCTTCTGTTTAAAAAGCACTGGACCGGGATCATCTATTTTGATAGCAAT
>OCVV011344571.1_pt1 | contig 22893 bp, 25 predicted proteins | sample 1539721 | NCBI WGS metagenome assembly OCVV01 (sample SAMN02144230, study PRJEB22623) | gut metagenome | biome: sheep rumen | host: Ovis aries | place: New Zealand
CCCACCCGGGGCGGAACGTCGCCGCCATGGCGATGGGCATGGGGTACACCCGGGCCAATCCCGCGCGACCCACGCCGTGCAGCGCCTCGTTCCACCAGCTGTAGGCCGGCAGGCCCACCCGCGGAATGGAGGGGTTCTGGTGCACCATGAGGCTCAGCTTCTCGTCGAGGGTCAGGTGCTGCACGAGCCATTCCACCCTGGCATCGAGGCTCAGGGTGGTGTCCTGCCACGGGAAAGTCTGCGCCGAAACGGGACGGAACGATGTCAGTATCAGTGCTGTTGCTATGTAGAGGAATCTTCTTTTCATACTGCAAAAATAGCAAAAATTTCAAAATTAAAAAAATCTTTGTCGAAGGCCGATTTTTGCCCCTATACAACCTGTTATAAATCAGCATAAAATAGGTATCAACTCCTACTCAACTCCTACCCATCTCCTACCCACCTCCTACCCATCCCCTACACTGGTAGGAGATGATAGGGCGTTGGCAGGTGGATGGGTGGCCGGTGATCGGTTTTGGCTCCGGCAAGGGTGGGGGGCGGGCGAGTGTCCGTGAGGCGTTGCAGACTGGGGGAGGGGAGGGTTGCAAGCAAAAAAAATGGACGAATTTATAATACACTCGCGAAGTATCATTTTTTTTTCGTATTTTTGCACGGCGAACCCAAGGTGTCTAACACCATATAACATACTATGACTGTGAGCAAACGGACTATTTTCACCAGCCGCATGAAGATGGCAGACATGATAGCGTCGAACTACGACCTTATCCTGATGCTGCCGCGTTTCGGCATTCCCCTGGGATTTGGCGAGAAGAGCGTGAAGGAGGTCTGCCGCGAGCGCGGTGTGGACGAGAATTTCTTCCTGACGGTGTGCAACATATACAGCTTCGACGACTACCGCCCCGACGACGAGGAGGTGGCCGCCATCGACCACCGCCTGGTGGTGGAGCACCTGCAGGCCAGCCATCGCTACTACATCGAGGAGCGCCTGCCCCACATGCAGCACCACCTCGACCATGTGGCCGAGAGCGCCGGCGACCAGTCGTCGGCTGTGCTGAAGAAATACTTCGCCGACTACTGCCGCGAGGTGCGCGACCATGTGCGCCGCGAGGAACGCAACCTCATCTCCATGCTCGACACCCTCTCCGACGGCGAACCCCTCAGCAAGGCCGTCACCGACCACTACGTGAAAAGCCACGACAACATCAAGGACAAGCTCTCCGACCTCACGCAGATTATCTACAAGTACATCCCCGGCGAACGCCTCAACGAGGAGATGATGGAGCTCGTGTTCGACATCATGCAGCTCAGCCGCGACCTCGAGAAGCATGCCATGATTGAGGAACTACTGCTCATGCCGCCAGAGGATTACGACCTCAGCGACCGCGAGCAGGAGGTCCTCGTGCTGGTGGCTCAGGGCCTCAGTAGCAAGGAGATTGCCGCCAAGCTCAACATCGCCGTCAATACCGTCAACACCCATCGCAAGAGCATCGCCAAGAAGACCGGCATCAAGTCCGTCGCCGGCCTGGCGGTGTATGCCATGCTGAAAAAATAATTAGGAATTAGGAATTAGAAATCAGAAATTCAAGAAAATGAAGTACTTCAAATACGTACGTATCGTTCTCGCCGCGCTGATGCTTTTCGGCATCACGGCGCTGCTGCTCGACACCACCGACGGCGCCGTGTTGCGCCACTGGCTGGGCTGGATGCCTAAGGTGCAGTTCCTGCCTGCCGTGCTGGCGCTCAACGTGGTGATGGTCGTGACCATCCTGCTGGTGACCCTCCTCATCGGCCGCCTCTATTGTTCCATCGTCTGCCCCATGGGCATCTTCCAGGACATCTTCACCTGGTTCCACAAGCTCATCTTCGGCAAGCGCCGTCCCTTCCGCTATCGCAAGCCCGCCAACTGGCTGCGCTACACCGTCCTGGCGCTCTTCGTGCTGCTGATGGTCTTCGGCCTCAACGCTATCGCGGCCCTCATAGCCCCCTATAGCGCCTACGCCCGCATGGTGACCAATATCCACTCCACGGGCCTGCCGCTGGTCGTTGCCATCGTCACCCTCGTGGTCATCGGCCTCATGAGCTTCATGTTCGGCCGCCTGTGGTGCAACACCATCTGCCCCGTGGGCTCGCTGTTGGGCCTGGTGAGCAAGTTCCGCCTCTTCGGCATCAAGATCGACGCCGACAAGTGCGTATCCTGCCGCAAGTGCGAGCATGGCTGCAAAGCCATGTGCATCAATATCGACAACCACACCGTCGACCACTCCCGCTGCGTCGACTGCTGGGCCTGCATGGCCAACTGCAAGCTCGGCGCTGTCAGCCTGGGCCGCCTTTCCGGAAAACCCGGAAATTCCGGTTCTTCCGACACTCCCGCTGACCCCTCGCGTCGCAAGTTCGTCGCCACCACCGTGGCCGTCGGCGCCGCCGCCACCCTCCACGCCCAGGAACAGAAACTCGACGGCGGTCTGGCCGTCATCGAGGACAAGCAGGTCCCCGAACGCCAGGTGCCGCTGAAGCCCGCCGGCGCCATCAGTCTCAAGAACTTCGAGAGCCGCTGCACCGCCTGCCAGCTCTGCGTCAGCAAGTGCCCCGAGCACGTGTTGCGTCCCTCCACGGGCCTCACCAACCTCCTCCAGCCCTACATGGCTTTCGACCAAGGCTATTGCCGCACGGCCTGTACCCGCTGCAGCGAGGTGTGCCCCACCGGCGCCATCCAGCCCATCGCCCACGAGCAGAAGACCGCCATCTCCATCGGCCACGCCGTGGTGCTGCCGGACAACTGCATCTCCTGCGGCGCCTGCGCACGTCATTGCCCCTCGATGGCCATCAGCATGGTCGACGGCAAGCCCGCCGTCAACGAGGCCAAGTGCCTCGGCTGCGGCGCCTGCGAGTACTACTGCCCCGCACGCCCCATGACGGCCATCTACGTCGAAGGCCGCGAACGCCACGTTGAAATATGATAATAATTAAAAAATAACAATAAAGAACTAAAAAACAGAAACAACCCATGAGTAACATCTCCGAAAAAGTCAATGAAGCCGTCAAATATGTCGGCACCTGGAAATTCTGGAAGGAACTGGTCATCATGACCCTTGGCATGATGGTCACCGCCGCCGCCGTCTACTACTTCCTCGTACCCTCCAAACTCATCATCGGTACCATCTCCGGTCTCTCCATCGTCCTCTCCAACATCTTCACCGGCGGCCAAGGCCTCGGCACCTGGATCATGTGCATCAACATCGTCCTGCTCATCATGGCCTTCCTGCTCATCGACAGCGAGTTCGGCTTCAAGACCGTCTACACGGCCCTCATCCTCGGCCCCTTGACCGACTTCTGGGACGCCGTCTTCCCCTGGCAGAACATCGCCAACGACAATCTCGTCACCGGCACCCCCTCCGTCATGGGCGACCCCTGGCTCGACCTCTGCTGCTTCGTGCTGCTGCTCAGCGCCTCCCAGGCCCTGATGTTCAGCATCAACGCCTCCACCGGCGGCCTCGACATCCTGGCCAAGATCGTCAACAAGTTCCTCCACTTCGACATCGGAGCCTCCGTCTCCATCGCCGGCGCCGTCATCTGCTGCACCGCCTTCTTCATCAACGACTTCCGCATGGTGGTCATCGGCCTCATCGGCACCTGGATCAACGGCCTTGTGGTCGACTACTTCACCGCCACCCTCAACAACCACAAGCGCCTCTGCATCGTCTCCAAGGAGCACGAACGCATCCGCCAGTACATCATTAACGAGCTGCACCGTGGCTGCACCCTCTACGAGGTCACCGGCGGCTACAGCGGCGAGAAGAGCATCGAGCTCGAAGTGCTCCTCACCAAGGACGAGTTCAGCAAGATCCTGGCCTGGATGAAGGACAACAAGATCGAGGCCTTCTCCACCGCCGGCAACGTCAGCGAGGTCTACGGCTTCTGGTCCAGAGGCAAGAAGCGCAAAGCCCGCAAAGAAATCATCGACAAGAGATAGTTTATGGACAGACGACAATTCCTCAAAGGCCTCTCCGGGGCCGTCGTGGCAGGTGCCGCGATGGCCGCCGGCTGCGACAACCCCAACTCCGTCGCCGCCGAAGGCTATACCCCCGGCGAAGTGCCTACCGACAAGATGACCCTCCGCCCCGACGCCCACGGCGTCCAGGTCTCCCTCCTGGGCTTCGGCATGATGCGCCTGCCCGTCGAAGGCGGCGGCGACCTCCGCTCCAACCCCGACGCCAAGCTCGACCAGGAGGCCATCAACCAGATGGTGGACTACGCCATCGCCCACGGCGTCAACTACTTCGACACCGCCCCGGTCTACCTCCGCGGCATGTCCGAAGAGGCCACAGGCATAGCCCTCAGCCGCCATCCGCGCGACAAATGGCTCATCGCCACCAAGATGAGCAACTTCCGCGACTGGAGCTACGAGGCCAGCATCAAGATGTACCACCAGAGCTTCGAGAAGCTCCGCGTGGACACCATCGACTACTACCTCCTCCACTCCTTCGGCGCCCCCGGCGATTTCGACAAACGCTTCGTCGACAACGGCGTGCTCGACTTCCTCCTCAAGGAGCGCGAGGCCGGTCGCATACGCAACCTCGGATGGTCGTTCCACGGCGTGCAGGAGGAGTTCGACAAGGTCGTCGCCCTCCACGACAAGTACCATTGGGACTTCGCCCAGATACAGATGAACTACGTCGACTGGCACTACGCCCACGAGATTGAGGAAGAGAACGTCAACGCCGAGCACCTCTACAATTCCCTCGACGCGCGCGAGATACCCATCGTCATCATGGAGCCCCTCCTCGGCGGCCGCCTCGGCACCCTCAACGACCACATGGCCTCCCTCCTCAAGGAGCGCGAACCCAACCGCTCGCTGGCCTCATGGTCGTTCCGCCACCTGGGCATGTACCCCCGCATCATGACGGCCCTCAGCGGCATGAACCTCATGGAGCACCTGCAGGACAACATCCGCTCCTGCTCCCCCGCCGAACCCCTCAGCGCCGACGAGCTGGCCCTGCTCGACCGCGTGGCCGACGAGTTCGCCCACTTCCCCGCCATTCCCTGCACCTCGTGCCAGTACTGCATGCCCTGCCCCTACGGCCTCGACATCCCCGGCATCTTCGCCCACTACAACAAGTGCCTCTCCGAGGGCAACATCGCCAACGAGGGCACCGTCGAGCAGCAGGAGTTCCGCCGCGCCCGCCGCGCCTACCTCACCTCCTACGACCAGAGCATCGACCGCCTCCGCCAGGCCGACCATTGCATCGACTGCGGCGAATGCCTCACCCATTGCCCACAGAAAATCCAGATCCCCGCCAAGATGCACATGATCGAGGATTACACCAACCGACTGAAAGACTCGTTGGTATGAAATCTTTGAAAAAACGCATCACCTATGGCTACATCATCGGATTCACACTTACGCTTGTCTTAATAGTTGTGTCATTATACCAGCAACCGCTTGAAAGACTCGTTAGTAAGACATTTTTGGTAATCCTCGTAGGTATTATGGCGCTCATTGGAACAGTGCTGTTTGGAGGTAGATTTGGAGGTGGTTTAATAGATGAATGGGAAAAAAGGGAAGAAAGCCTCAAAACCCATGTCTATAAAAACGGTAAGGAATTGAAACAAGACGAAAAAGGTAATATTTTAAAAACACAAAAATGAAACTGTTAATGATTGGCACCTGGGAGATTGTTGCCGTCGTCCTCATCATCCTGTTGCTCTTCGGCGGCAAGAAGATTCCCGAAATGATGAAAGGCCTCGGCAAAGGCGTCAAGAGCTTCAAGGACGGCATGAACGGCGTCGAAGACGCTGACCGCGACCATCGTGGAGCGAACGGCGTCGATGAAGTGAAAAAAGAGGATGAGAAGGGTGAAACGAAATAATTTCCGATTCTCAGTTTTCAATTCTCCTTTCGCTTGACCTTCTGGGACCACCTCGACGTTCTGCGCCGACACATCTGGCGCATGCTTGTGGCCGCGCTGGTGGCCATGGTGGTCTGTTTCTGTTTCAAGTCGACCCTCTTCGACGTCGTCCTCCATCCCAAACCCGATTTCCTGCGGCTCATCAACGTCGACATCGCGCAGCAGTTCCTCACCCACATGCGGGTGGCCCTGCTGGTGGGCCTGCTTCTCGTGGCCCCTTATCTCATCTACGAACTCTTCTCTTTCGTGGCCCCCGGCCTCTATGCCGCCGAACGGCGCCTGGCCGTGCGCGCCCTCCTCGGTGCCTGCCTGCTGTTCTATGGCGGCGTGGCGCTCAACTACTTCGTTATCTTCCCCTTCACGGTACGTTTCCTCGGCTCCTACCAGGTGAGCGGCGAGGTGCAGAACCTCATCTCCCTCACCTCCTATGTCGACCTCCTGCTGGTGATGAGCTTCGTCCTCGGCGTGGTCTTCGAGCTGCCGGTGCTCTGCTGGCTGCTGGCCAAGATGGGGCTCCTCAAGGCCGACACCATGGCCCGCTACCGGCGCCATGCCGTCGTGGCCATCGTCATCGTCGGCGCCGTCATCACCCCCACCGGCGACCCCTTCACCCTCTCGCTGGTCTCTGTGCCCATCTACCTGCTCTACGAGCTTAGTATCCAGATAGTAAAAAGAGTGAATAGGTGAGAACGGCAAGCGCATACAAGCCCTGCAAGGGGCAACAGTCTTTAGCCGTGGGCGTAAGCCCACGGTCAACAAAAGGTTTGCTTTCGGGAGCCCCGAAGGGGCGACACATCGTTGCTGTATGGGGTGGCGCCCCTTCGGGGCTCGACATCTCTGCTCCTTTCCGTTCCGTGGGCTCACGCCCACGGCTAATATCTTTCGTCCCCTCGCGGGGACTCTCACGTTCCGTTTAATCAATAAATCGAAATCCCTGTCCAGTCATGAAGAAATTCCTCCTCCTCGCAGTCGTTTCCATTTTCGGTTTTCAATTCTCAATTGCCCACGGCCAGTGCGCCGAAGCGCTGAAGGAGTATGCCGCGCGCTACCCCATGGCGGAACCTACCGACCTCTACAAGCTTGTGTTCCAGGACCTCTACGGCCCCGGACACCTGCTGGCCGACTCCGCCGCCGCTATGCGCTACATCAGCCGCGAGGTGGCGCAGATGAGCGACACGGCCTATCCCGAGTACATGCGCAGCATCGACGACGGCCCCTTCCCGCTCTACGAATACACGCTCTGCGACAGCGCTTTCGTGCGGGTAAACCTTGTTTTGGTCAAACGTGGTGTGATTTCACTCCCGGAGCTCGTCTCCGCAGTCATGCGGAGCACCGAGGGCATGGTGACTCCTGATTCCAAGTTTGTTATGAGCCACAGCGCCGCCTTCAAGGCTGCCTGCGACCCCCACTACCGCATTGTCCGACGCGACATCTTCGAGCGCGAGTTCCGCAACCGTATCTCGCTCTCGCTCATCGTCGGCCCCGTCCATTAGCATACCGATGTAGGTGCTCGCCGACGCACGGCCCACGTAGTCGGTCACGAAGCCATACAGATGCACCTCCTTGCCCTCCCAAAAGGCTGGGAGCATGATGCTTATGCTCTTTCCGCGACGGGGCATCGAGCCCGACATCACGATTTCGTTCTCTTCCGGGCATATCGCCATCAGGCGCACCTCGTCGTCGAATCCGGCCCTCATGTGCAGTGGGTTCTTGTCGAAGGTGAGGGTTACCTCGCGCCCCTCCACCGTCGGGGTGTCGAAGCCCACGGGCGCCACGGGACCGTCGCTGACCCTGAGGCCGGCATAGTCGACCACGAGGCGTCCCTCCTCCAGTGCGAAGCAGTCTTTGTTCTTGTGGTAGAAGTAGTTGCAGTCGGTCATGTGGGCTTCCAGCGCCTTCTCGCGCATGCCGTAGCGCAGGGCCGGGCGCAGGCTGCCGGCGAAGCGCACCGCCTGCTTGAAAAGGTCGCGGTTGCGCTGCTGCGCCTCCGTGCGCGGATTCTTGATGAACCGCGGCTTGGCGCGCAGGCACCATTGCCCGCGCCATTCGTAGCCGATGACCGTGCCCACCGAGCCCCGGTAGGCATCGTTGATACCAAATCTCTGTTTTGCCATACGCAAAAATGTTTTAATGGGGTTAATAATCTAAGGTAATTACGCCGCAATGACGATAATATTGCCCCGGATGAAAATTTTTTTATAACCTGTTGATAATCTTACCAAATACTTATCATCACCTACCATCGTAGGGGATAGGTAGCAGGTGGGTAGGAGATAGGTAGGAGTTGAGTAGGAGTTGGTAGTATTTGGATATTGGTTTTGAGGTTGTTACAGGGGTGGTTTTTGGGGGGTGGAATGAGTGTTTGAAGCCACGGAGTGGCGATAGTTAGTAGCCGTGGGCGTCAGCCCACGGTAGTTGGGTGGGCGATATGCCGAGCCCCAACGGGGCGGCAGATGCTGAGGGGACTAAGTACCGCTCTTTCAGGGCTTAGGGTGAGGGTGTCCGCTTGGTCCGTGGGTTGACCCCCACGGTTATAGACTTCCGTCCCCTGCGGGGACTTACCGGGCTTCTGCCTGTTGCCGTGGGCAGAATTATTTGCGGTTTCGTTGTTTTTCGGATTTTTTTTCGTATTTTTGCAGTCTATTTAATGAATATATATAAATTGTTAAGATATGAAAATTAGACGTATAGCGATGTTGATGCTGCTGCCGGGGGTGTTGCTGCTCTCGGGATGTGTGGAAATGGCGGCCTTGGCGCTCGAGGCCGAGGCGCAGGAGCGCGAGGCTGAGCAGCAGGCCGCGGAGGAAGAGGAGGCTGACGTGCCGATGCCGCAGAATGTCATTCTCGTCATCGGCGACGGCATGGGTGTGCCGCAGGTCTATGCCTCGGTGGTGGCCGCCATGGGCAACAATTCGGCCTTCCTGCGTTTCCCCTACAGCGGTTTTTCGCGCACCTACTCGCGCAACAAGTACCGCACCGACTCCGCCGCCGGCGGCACGGCGTTGACCACGGGCCACAAGGTGGACAACTACCACGTCAACTGGGGTCCCGACTCGGCCCGCTATGCGACCATCTTCGACGATGCCAAGCGTGCCGGCATGAGCACGGGTTTTGTGGTCACCAGCAGTGTGCTGGACGCCACGCCCGCCGCCACCTACGGCCATGTGCCCTACCGTAAGATGTTCGACACGCTGAGTCTGCAGATGGCTCAGTGCCAGCATGATGTGATGATTGGCGGCGGCCGCAAATATTTCTTTACGCAGAACCGCAAAGACGGCCTCGCCCCGCTGGATACCCTGGCGCGTCGCGGATACACGGTGGTCAACACCCTTGACAGCATGAACCGCTTCGGCGGCGAGAAGCTGGTGGCGCTGCTCTACGAGGGCGACCCGCTGACGGCTCCCGCGCGCGGCGACGTGCTGACGCAGGGTGCCAAGAAGGCCATCGCCATGCTCAGCCGCAACGACAAAGGCTTTGCCTTGATGATTGAGGGCTCGCAGATCGACTGGGCCTGCCACAACAACGACTCGGCCTATATGCGTGCCGAATTGGCCGACTTCGAGAAGATGCTGCATGCCGTGCTCGACTATGCGCAGCGCGACGGCCAGACCCTCGTCGTCGTCACCGCCGACCACGAGACCGGTGGCGTCACCCTCCCCGACGGCGACATCGAGAAGGGGCAGAACGACGTGCGCTACCTCTGGGGCAGCCACACGGGCTGCATGGTGCCCGTTTTCGCCGTGGGTCCCGGCGCGCAGTATTTCTCCGGCATTCAGGAGAATATCGACATTCCGGAGAAGATTCGGTGGCTGATGGGAATCGGAAATATGTAAATGAAGAATAAAGAATGATCAAATTCTGTGTACGACTGGTGCAACGGTGGCTTCCCGAGCCGTTCATCTTTGCTATCCTATTGACTTTTGCGGCGGCCATACTGGCCATGCCTATCTGCCGCCAGACCCCCCTGGAGGTGGTTGAGAACTGGGGCGGGGGAGTGTGGAACCTGCTGGCCTTCGCCATGCAGATGGCGCTGGTGCTGGTGTGCGGCAGCACGCTGGCGGCGGCGCCGAGCGTGAAACGGGGCATCTCGGCCCTGGCGCGCATCCCCAAGAGCACCGCGGGGGCCATCGCCCTGGTCACCGTCATCTCGGCCCTGGCCTGCTGGCTCAACTGGGGTTTCGGCCTCATCGTGGGTGTCATTTTCGCCAAGGAGATCGCCCGGCAGATGGCGGGCGTCGACTATCGCTTGCTCATCGCCTCGGCCTATAGCGGCTTCGTGGTGTGGCATGCCGGCTTGTCGGGTTCCATCCCGCTGACTATGGCTACGCCCGGCGAGGCTCTGGCCAAGGCCACCAATGGCGCCCTGACGGCCCCGGTACCCGTGAGCCAGACCATCCTGGACCCGCACAATCTCGTCATGGTGCTGCTGGTCATTGTGGCCATTACCGTGGCCAACACGTTGATGCGCCCCAAGAAAGGAGCTGTGGTGGTGGATCCGGCCCTTCTGACCGACGAAGAGACCGCTCCGCAAAGCCTCAAGGGCGTCAAGGACGTCACTCCTGCGCAGCGCATGGAGTACAGCCCCATCCTGTCGTGGGCCATTGCGCTGATGCTGGTGGCCTACCTGGTGGTGAAGCTCGTCTTCCGCGGCGCTACGCTGGACCTCGGCATCGTCATCATGATTTTCCTGGCCCTGGGCCTGCTGCTGCACGGCACGCCGCTGGCCTATGTGCGCGCCTTTGGCAAGGCCGCCACGGGCGCGAGCGGCATCATCCTGCAGTTCCCCTTCTATGCGGGCATCATGGGCATCATCACCGGCGTGGGAGAGAGCGGCATCTGCATGGGTACCGTCATTGCCGACGGCTGCATCCGTATCAGCAATCCCACCACCTATCCGCTGCTGACCTTCCTCTGCGCGGCGTTGCTGAACATGTTTGTGCCTTCGGGCGGCGGCCATTGGGCCATCCAGGCCCCCATCATGTTCACCGCCGGAGCCGACTTGGGAGTGGACCCGGGCCTGACGGGCACCGCCATTGCCTGGGGCGACGCATGGACCAACCTCATACAGCCCTTCTGGGCGTTGCCGGCGTTGGCCATTGCCAAGCTCTCGGCGCGCGACATCATGGGCTACTGCCTGGTGGACCTCCTCATCACGGGGGTCATCATCTGCGGAGGCCTGGTGGTCTGGGCGCTGTGACAGTTATGAGTTAAGAGTTATGAGTTAAGAGTTAATTGAGAGGGGATTTCAATTTTCATTTTTCATTATTCAAATCAAGAAATGTTCGAGAACGTCATCAAACACTATCCTGATTTCCCCAAGCCGGGGATCGACTTCATCGATGTGCTGCCCTTCCTGCAGGACAAGGAGGCCTTTGCCGCCGCCGTTGCCGAGATCGACCGCCTGTCGACGGCGCCCAATGTGGCCACCGTCGAGGCCCGCGGGTTCCTCTTTGCGGCGCCGCTGCTGTCGGTGAGCGACCATGTGAAGACCATTGTGCCCTTCCGCAAGAAGGGCAAGCTGCCCCATGCCGAGGGCGACCTGGTGAGGGTGGAAATCATGAAGGAATACGGTAGCGACGAGCTCTTCTACCGTCTGAGCGACTTCGCGGCATGCAGGGTGAATGGCGATTGTGTCGACGTAACCCTCTTCGACGACCTGCTGGCTACCGGCGGCACCGTCAAGGGCATAGTGGATTCGCTGCAGCAGCAGACCATCGAGGGACGCAGGATACGCATCAAGGAGTTCATCTTCCTAGTGGAGCTGCCCGCTTTGGGCGGCCGCAGAATACTGGAGACGGTGGCTCCGGTGCACTCGCTGCTGAGTCTCGAAGGGGTGGAGTAGTTTTTACACCATGGCCACGATGACCACGATGAGGAGGGTGATGCAATAGACCACCTTGAGGAGGGTGCCGGTGAGGAAGCCGATGAAGGCGCCGACGCCCGCGCGGAAGGCAGGCTGGAAGTCCTGCTGCTTGATGTATTCGCCCACGAGGGCGCCGACGAAGGGCCAGAAGACCATGCCCAGCAGGCCCGTGGGGCCGAAAGGAAGGCCGAAGAAGGAGACGATGAGGCCGATGTTGCAGCCCCAGATGCCATATTTGCTGCCTCCGAAACGCTTGGTGGAGATGGCGGGAATGACGTAGTCAAGCACCGTGATGAAGACGGCCACGGCAGCGGTGACGATGAGCAGCGTGGGGGTGTTGGCCACCCAGGGGGTGAAGCCCGCCAGGAGGAGTCCGACCCAGCTGATGGGAGGTCCCGGCAGACCGGGGGCGACGGAACCGATGATACCTACCACGAGGCAGACGAAGGCCATGATGATGAGAAAGACGTTCATTTTTGTTTAAGGTTTAATGTTTAAGGGATGGAGCGCCGGCGTCTCGCCGGCATGTTTTTTTAAGGTTCAAGGTTGTTTTGGGTTAACTGGTTGAAGAGGTCGTCGAAGAGGCGGCGGAGGCGTGGCTCGTCGTGGATGAGGGCGCGGAGGTCGGACAGTGGGGCGGCATTGGGGGAGGCGTCGCCCATCCAAAGTTTGATGTATCCGCCTTCGGCGTATTTCTCGTGCAGGTGGTCAAGGGTGCGTTGCCAATGGCCTTCGCGGTCGAGACCCCTCTGTCCTTCGGACATCTCCCCTTGGGAAGGGGAGAAGCCAAGGTGGCTGAAGTTGGTGGACATCTCTCCTTGGGAAGGGGAGAAGCCAAAGTGGCTGAGGCCGTACTCCACGGTGCGGCGGACGATGGTTTCGGGTTCGATGTCGCGGTCGGCTTCGGCGATGATCATGCCGAGGGGCGAGCGCGGCGGCGTGGTGGCAGAGGCTCGATGGTCCTCGGCGGCCTGGGCGATGAGTTCTACTTCCTCCTCGCTGAACCAGCGGCGGAGGTTATGGTCGGCGCGGATGATGCGTCCGGAGGCCAGGTGGTGCACCTCGCGGCCCTCGCAGATGCCGATGTCGTGCATGGCAGCGGCGGCGTAGGTGATGGGCGATGCTTCTTGTGCCATGGCGCGTGCGATGACGCGGCGGATGTGGTTGGGGCGGTGGGCGGCGTCGTAATGCTCGTGGCGGGGGAGGATGTCGGTCTCGACGTAGGCCTTGAGGTCGGCGGGGATGTCGTCGTAGCGCCACCACTCATAGGCGTCGCGCGGCGAGCCGTCGGGCATGTAGATGATGCCGCAGTAGACGAAGCCCTCTTTTTCGAGGATGTGGTGCATGGGGCGGTTGCTGTGGTGGGTGTCCACGCGGAGGTAGTCGCAGAGGCCCTTGATGTGGCGGAAGACGAGGTCGGCGATGCCGTGGGCGCCGGGCATGGCTGCCAGGCGGTGCAGCGTGCAGTAGGGGCGGTCGGGGGTGACCCAACGGCCGTGGTCGATATAGGCGTAGGTAGGCTCGACGCCGGACACGAGGGCGAAGGTGCCGAGGGGTTGGGGTGAGGCTTCTATTATATACGACACTCCGCGGCGGATGTCCTCCTCGATGTCCTCGCGGGTGGGGTAGCCGACCCATTGCGCCATGTTGCCGTCGGCGCGCATGACGCTTCGCGAATGGTCATACATACGGAGGATGAGGTCGATGTCGTCGGGTGTGCTTTTACGTATCATGCCACGGATAACGCCAAAATGTCAGTTTTATTGTGTTGGCACAATATTTGATTGGCTATCTACGTTATACCGATTGATATGTTAGAAAACCTTGGACTCTTTGGCCTTTTCCTGGCGTGCCTGCTGTCGGCCACGATCATCCCCTTCTCGTCGGAGGCGATAGTGGCTGCCGCCATGTACATCGGCTATCCAGTGTGGGTCATTGTGCTGGTGGCCTCGCTGGGCAATACCGTCGGCGGCATGATCAGCTTCTACATGGGCTGGCTGTGCAAGTGGGAGTGGCTGGAAAGGTGGTTCAAGGTGAAGCGGGAGAAGATTGAGCGTTTCCGCAAACACATAGACAAGTACGGCGAGTGGGCGGCGTTGCTGACGTGGCTGCCTATTGTGGGCGACCCGCTGGCCATAGCCATGGGATTCATGAGGCTGAATCCGCTGTGGACATGCATTATCATGTTCGCGGGCAAGTTGCTGCGATACTTCGTGTCCTCGTACCTGCTGGGGTTGACTAATTGGTTTTAAGATAAAAATATGGAAAAGCATCTGCATATTGTGGCGTTCAACGTGCCGCTGCCGGCCAACTACGGCGGGGTGATTGATGTGTTCTATCGCCTGAAGGCGTTGGCGGAGCATGGCGTGCGCATCCACCTGCATTGCTTCGACTACGGACGCGGCCCGGCGGCGGAGTTGGAGCGTTGGTGCGAGGAGGTGCACTACTACCGTCGCGACATGTCGCCCCTGCGGATGCTCGACCGCAGGCCCTTCATCGTGGCATCGCGCCACAGCGAAGAGCTGGTGCAGAGGCTGATGGCGGACCGCTACCCCATCCTGCTGGAAGGACTGCATTGCTGCCTGCTGCTGGAGGACGAGCAGTTGCTGCGCGACCGCCTGGTGATGGTGCGCGCGCACAACATCGAGGCCGACTACTACGGAGAGTTGGCGGCGGCGGAACGGCGGCTGGGCAAGCGTCTGTACCTGAAGATGGAGGCCCGCAAACTGCGGCGCTACGAGCCTGTGCTCCGCAAGGCCGATGCCGTGCTGGCCATATCGGCGGCCGACCGGAAGGGGCTGGAGGCTATGGGCTGCGGAAAGGTGCTGCTCTCCTCGGGGATGCACCCCTTTGGCGAGGTGACGTCGCGGATGGGGAGGGGCGACTACGCCCTCTATCACGGCAACCTCGCGGTGGCGGAGAACTACCACGCCGTGGAGTACCTGCTGGACAAGGTCTTCGAGGGTTCGCAGGTGCGACTGGTGGTGGCCGGCAAGGAACCGCCGGCATGGTTGAGAGAGCGCGTGGAGGGGATGGAGAATGTGGAGCTGGTGGACAGCCCTGACGACGCGACGATGCAGCGGCTGGTGGCAGAGGCTCAGGTGTGCGTGATGGTGACGGGACAGGCCACGGGGTTGAAGCTGAAGCTGCTGAATTCGCTCTATGCGGGTCGTTTCTGTCTGGTGAACAGCGCCATGGTGGCAGGCACGGGGTTGGAGGGGCTGTGTACCGTTGCCGATACGCCCGAGGGTATGCGCTCTGCGCTGGAGGCGCTTATGCACATGGACTTTACGGAGGAACTGCTGCAGGAGCGCCGCCAGGCGCTACAGCCTTTCTCGCCGCAGCAGGCCGTACAGCCTATTCTCGATTTGCTTTAGTTGAACTTTTCGAGTTCCTTTTTGAAGTCTTTGTAAAGCTCCCATTCGTCCTTGTAGCGGCGCATGACGGAGCGGAATTTGCGTGGGTGCTGCTTCTCGATTGCGAGGGCGTGGTCGAGGACGAACTCGCTGACCCATCCGTCGCTCCATTGGAGGAGGGCGAGGAAGCGGTCCATCATGTCGAGGCTGTCGGCCCGGGCCAGGGCGGCGAGGGTGTCGTAGATGACGGGGAAATAGGTCGAGGTGACGTAATCCTCGATGGAGAAGAGCACGTTGAAGGTCTCGCGGTCGTGCGGCATGAGGGCCTGCAGGCGTTGGGCCGGGATGTGGAATCCGGCGGCGAGGCTGTCGTCGACGGCGAGGAGGGCGCGGAAATAGGACTCGTGGCGCAGGAGGGTGGCCCAGAGGTCGTCGTCCCAACGGGTGCAGCGCATGGTGTAGGGGCGCAGCAGGGTGTCGCGCATGGAGAGGAGCAGGGGGAGGTCGATGGGGATGAGGAGCAGGATTTTGGGGTAGTCCTTCGTCATGTGCCAGCGGGGCATGTGGAGGAGGGCCTGATGGATGGCGCTGTCCATGGGCGAAGCACCGAGGCGGGTGACGCTTGTCACATGGCCCAAGCTGTCGAGCTGGATTTGGGGCATTTGCTGCCCGACCCACTCCTCGCGCGGGCGGTCGATGGCGTTGCTCAGGTAGCGGTAGAGGGCGCCGGTGCCGCCGGGGTAGGAGGGGAGGAGGGTGTCGTCGACGACGGGTCGGCTGCGGTGGAGCGAGGTGGTGTCTTTCTCAAGGTTGAAGTTGACGGGAAGGTTGAACTGCATGTTCACGGGCACCCATTTGCCGCCGATGCGCTGGCGTCCGGGTTCCCAACGCGGCATACGCCTGATGGCGTCGAGGGCCGCCTGGTTGCAGCCGCCGGGGAGACCCAAAATGATGCGGGGGTTGCGGACGAACCCCAGGCTGTCCACCACGAAAGTGGCGTAGAGTTTGCCCTCGATGTGGTAGTCCTGGGCTTCCAGGGGGTAGCGTATGTTGTCGCTGAAAAACTCAACCAATGCTTCCAAACCACCGGGAAATTCGGGGTCCCTCTCATAGTGGTAGCAGCAGCCGATTGTGTCCGTGGTTTGCGCCTGCGCGCCGATGGCGAGGAACAGCAGGGCGGCGAAGGTGGCGAGGCGGTGTTTCATAATGCTTATTTGTTGATGGTTTTGTCGATACGGTCGAGGGCTTCGAGGAGCTGGGCGCGGGGGCAGCCGATGTTGAGGCGGAAGCAGCCCTCGTAGGCTTCGCCGCCGAAGGTGGTGCCGTCGTTCATGACCACATGGGCTTCGTTGATGAAGCGGTCGGCGAGTACGTTGTGGGGGATGCCGTAGGCGGAGAAGTCGAGCCAGGCGAGGTAGGAGGCCTCAGGGAGGACGGCTTTGACCTTGGGGAGGTGGGCCTGTAGGTATTCGTCGAGAGTCTGAACGTTCACGCTCAGATATTCCAGCATCTGGCGTTGCCACTCCTCGCCGTGGGCGAAAGCGGCTTCGGCGGCGGTGAAGGCGAAGATGTTGCCGCCGGCCACACCCAGGGCGTCGAGCCAGCCGTAGAAACGGTTGCGCAGGGTGGCATCGGCGATATGACAGATGGAGCTGCCGAGACCGGCGATGTTGAAGGTCTTGCTGGGGGCCATGAAGGTGATGCTGTGGCGCGCGGCGACGGGGGCGACGGTGCTGTAGCTTATGTGACCCCTCCGCCCTTTGGGCACCTCCCCTTGGGAAGGGGAGGAGTGTGTTGCGGTTGGGAGGACCTCCCCTTGGGAAGGGGAGGAGTGTGTTGCGGTTGGGTGATCCTCCCCTTTACAAGGGGAGGTGGCCGAAGACCGGAGGGGTGTCGATGGCAGCGTGAGGTCGGCATGGATCTCGTCGCTGATGACGAGGAGGCCTTTGTGCTCGCAGATGTCGGCAATCTTTTGCAGGGTTTCCTTGCCCCAGAGGGTGCCGGCGGGGTTGTGGGGGTTGCTCATGATGAAGACCTTGCAGCCTTCGGCCTTGCGCTCGAAGTCGTCGAAGTCGATTTCGAATCGATATGGAGCGCCGGCGTCCCGCCGGCAGGGAGCCACTCTCAGCGGGCTGCACACCACCTCGCGGCCGCAGCCTTTCGGCACGTTGAGGAACGGCGGGTAGACGGGCGTGGTGACCAGCACGCGGTCGCCGGGGGCGGTCAGCGCCAGCAGGGCATAGCTGATGCCGGCCACGATGCCGGGGATGAAGTGGAGGGTGTCCTTGGTGGTGTGGATGTCGTAATGCTTGGCCAGCCAGGCGGTGACGGCCTGCCAGTAGCCCTCGGAGGGCATGGGGTAGCCCAGCACGGGGTGTTCGAGGCGCTGGCGCATGGCGTCGAGCACGAAGTCGGGTGCCGCCCAGTCGTTGTCGGCCACCCACATGGGCAGCAGGTCGTCGCGGCCGTACATGCCGGGCAGGGCGTCCCACTTGAAGCAGTCGGTGCCGCGGCGTTCTATCTTTGTGTCGAAGTTGTATTGTTTCATTGCGTCTGATGGTATTTCTATTTTTCAACGGGCATGCCGGCCTCTTTCCAGGCGGTGATGCCGCCGGCGAGGTTGTACACCTCTTTGCCCTCCTTGGCCAGGAGGGTGGCGGCCTTCATGCTGCGGCTGCCGCGGAGGCAGTAGACGGCCACCGCAGAGTGTTCAGTGTTTAGTGTTGAGTGTTTAGTGTATCGGTCGACAAAGTCGGGCTGCTTCACGTCGACATTGATGGCGCCGGGCAGGTGGCCTTCGGCATATTCCTCGGCGGTGCGGACGTCGACGAGGGGCATGGATTGATTCTGGAGGGCGGCGGCGAAGTCGGCGGCCTCCAGCGTGTGGATGTTCTTGGCATCGTTGCCGCAGGCCACGAAGAGGGCCGCGGCGGTTAGGGCGAGAGAGAGTTTCTTCATTGTATGCGTACTTATTAAAGTGCAAAGATACACAAAAAGCCCCGACTGGCCAAATTTTATTTTGCCGGATGGAAAAGATTGTGTATTTTTGCAATTGGAATATGGATAAGGATTTCGGAAAAGAAAGGAATACTGGCCGTTTGATCAAGGTCTATAGATCAATGGTGAGCGCCGGTCTGATGTCGTTGCTGGCAATCGGTGTTGCGGCTGCGTTTTTGTATGCCCTGCTGGCGTGCGATGCCCGGTGGTGGCATTGGGTGATTATTTCGCTTGGAATAATCGTGCCACTTTATTATGCCGCTACGTGGCTGCGTCACATCGGCGACAGAATTCTTGTTTTCGAGAAAGGCGTAATCCTCATCCATGCAGAGCGGAAGACGATAGGCGACGAATGGGAATCGGTTCGGGATGAGTACATCCCGTGGCACGACATAAGGCGGTTCGATCGGACGGAAGAGATGGTTACAGTTAGCATAAGAGGTCTCCATGTACGCCGCTGGATATGGATAAATACGCGTGGGGACAACGTCTATCGTGTCAGCCCCGACTAGTACGACACCTTCTTCTTGGAAAAGAAACTGCAGCGGTATTGGAAGGAGCACCGCTGACTTATTCCTTGTGGTTTGATGTTGGACGGTCCAGCCGCATGACCTTCACGGGACGGTCGGCACCGATGGCGAGGTGGCTGATGAGGTTTTGTCTGCCGGTGTCGCGGAAGCCGCATTTCTGCAGCACGCGGCCGCTGGCAGGATTGTCGGGCCGGTAGTCGGCCCAGAGGGTATGGAAGCCTTTTTCGATGAAGCAGTAGTCGATAATCAACCTTAATGCCTCGGTGGCGATGCCCTGGTTCCACCAGGGACGCCCGACCCAGTAGCCCACCTCGGCGTCGTGGGGGCCGATGCCGATATTGCTCTCGCTGGGGAGGTAGTAGCAGATGCAGCCGACGATTGGGGAGGAGGAATTTTCGCAGGCAGGCTGCCTGCGTCCCAGGCGGATGGCCCAGGTGTGGTCGTTGTTGAGGAGGGTGCGGATTACCTCGCGGCTCTCGCCGATGTTGCGGTGTGGCGACCAGCCTGCCCGTGGCCCCACTTCGGGGTCGGAGGCGAGGAGGTAGAGTCCCTCGGCGTCCTCCTCGCGCCACGGGCGCAACTGTAGCCTTTCGGTTTCCATATAATTTAACGGCGAATTCAGCGAATTACTCTAAGATACGCAGGCTAGTTATTTTCAATTTTCAATTTTCAATTCTCAATTTTCAATTTCCACTGCCGGCCAGCCGTAGTCCTGATAGTAGCGGTAGGGAAGGTTGTGGCGTTTGAGGTAGTAGCGCAGCTGCTCACGGCGGACGGCCTCCTGGAGGTCGTGGTTGGAGTGCATATTCTGGAAGACATCGTAGTACGAGCCGAAGATGCGGCGGGCGCTGGGCTCCCAGCCTGCGCCGTCGGCGGTTTGCTCGAAAGACGTTACGGTGTATTTGCCATCTGTCACCTCCAGCGACATCAGTCTGCTGTGGTTGCCGCCGGAGACGCACTTCAGCGTGTCGCCGCTCGGCGTGTACCAGAACACCCAGCAGTCGCACAGCACGGGGACGTAGTTGGAGTCCGCCCGCTCGGAGCCGACGACGCTAATGGCCGGGATGCAGATTTCGCCCTTGAGGTAGTGTTCGCCGATTTCGTGTACCAGGTAGTCGCCGATGGCGTCGCGCATGGCTTGCTCGTCGCGGTTGATGGCGATGTGGCGTATGCAGTCGGCCTTGTGGCCGTCGAAGTCGGCCATAAGCCATTGGCCGTCGATGCGCTCCATATAGAGTTTGTGCTCCTCGACGTCATCGGTGGAATCTAACGATTCCTCCCCTTCACAAGGGGAGGTGCCCGCAGGGCGGAGGGGTTCCCATTTCTGTCGCACGCTGATGGTGGCCACGGCATGGTCGTCGTCGGTCTGCTCCACGGCGGTGACGGTGTAGTCGGCTATCGTGCCGCCGTTGCCGGTGACGAAGTAGTGGAGCCATTCGTGGTCCATGGCTTCGAATTCGGGCAGGAGGTTGAACATCGTGTCCAGCACGGCGTAGAATTCCGCCGTCATATAGTCCTTTGACTCCTCCCGCAGCTCGTGGTCGGGGATGTAGCGGCAGAGCTCTTCGGCCCTCTGTTTCAGTTTTGCTTCGTTGCTTGTGCATGCCGCCAGCATGAGGGCGGCGAGAGTGATGGTGGTTAGTTTTTTCATGTCAGTATGTGTTTGTTCGATTTCAGTTGATAGGGCAGCTCAGCGGACTGGTGATTTCGCAGCCGCGGTTGCGGGCCAGCCACAGCTGGGCGTAGCTGCAGGTGGCCTTGTACTGTCCGCCGCGGCGCTCTATCTCCTCCACAGCCCGCCGCACCAGCTCGCCGGCGATGCCTTGGCCCCGCAGGCGGTCGTCCACGTAGGTGTGGTTGATGACGTAGACGCCGTCCCTCTCGGGGAACGTCACCTCGCCAACCTCCTCGCCGCCCTTGATGGCGTAGATTCTGTTCTTTTCTGTGATGTATTCCATATTAAGGTTTATAGTTTGGGTTTTTCGGGACAGTTCGCGTATGCGGCTGTATTATAGAGGGAGACATCCCAGTCAAGGGGTGTCTCCCTGTGTGGTTGCATCAAAAATGCAGTCTGCAGAACCGCAGGGCGGTTTATTTCTGCATGGTCTTCAGGCGCTCGGTGAGCATGGGGACGATCTTGTGGAGGTCGCCCACGATGCCGAGGTCGGCAACCTGGAAGATAGGGGCAAACTTGTCCTTGTTGATGGCGATGATGAGGTCGCTCTCCTCCATGCCGGCGAGGTGCTGGATGGCACCGCTGATGCCGCAGGCCATGTAGAGGGCGGGGCGCACGGTCTTGCCGGTCTGGCCCACCTGGCGGCTGGCGTCCATAACGCCGGCGTCGACCATGGCGCGGCTGCTGGAGACCTCACCGCCGAGTTCGGTGGCCAGGGCCTGGAGCTTGGCAAAGCCGTCCTTGGTGCCGACACCGCGGCCACCGCTGACGAGGACCTTGGCCTCGCTGATGTCGGTGACGGTCTTCTCTTCCTTGACGGTCTTGACGAGCTTCACGCGGGCAATCTTCTTCTCGTCGAAGTTCACCTTGAAGTCGACGACCTCGCCCTTGCGGCTCTTGTCGGCGGCCATTTTCTGCATGACGCCGGGGCGGACGGTGCTCATCTGCGGGCGGTTGTTCTTGCAGAGGATGGTGGCCATGAGGTTGCCGCCGAAGGCGGGACGGGTCATACGGAACTCGTGGGCCTCGTCGTCGCTGATCTCCAGCTTGGTGGCATCGGCGGTGAGACCGGTGCGGTTGCGGGCGCTGACGCGGGGGCCGAGGTCGCGGCCGATGGTGGTGGCGCCGATGAGCATGATGCTCGGTTTCTCGCTCTCGATGATGGCGGTGATGGCCTCGGTGTAGGGCTCGGTCATGTAGTCCTTCAGCAGGTCGTGGTCGACAACCATAACCTTGTCGGCACCGTGCTCGATGAGGGTGGGAGCGAGACCTTTGATGTCCTTGCCGAGGAGCATGGCGACGACCTTCTCCTGGTTGGCGTCGGCCAGTTCGCGGGCTTTGCCCAGCAGCTCGAGGGCCACATTCTGCAGTTTGCCGTTGCGCTGTTCGGCAAACACGTATACGTCTTTATAATCTGCTAAGTTCATTGCTTCTTTGCTTTTTTATAGGGGCTATAGAAACTATAGTGACTATAGTAACTACAGGGACTATATGATATGTTTCTCTTTCAGTTTATTCACAATCAGTTCCACAGCCTCCTCGGGGCTGACCTCGAAGGTCTGGCCGGCGGGCTTGAGCTGTTTGGGGAACGACTTGAAGACGCTCGTGGGCGAACCGGCCTTGCCGATGTGGTCCTCGGGCACATTGATGCGGTCGGCACCCCACACCTCGACTTCCTTGTCGAAGGCGGTGACGATGCCGTTGACGCTCATATAGCGGGGCTGCACGCTGGAGGCCAGGGCGGTGACCACGCAGGGGGCCTGCATCTCGAGCACCTGGTAGCCGTCCTCGAGCTGCTTCTTGATGGTGAAGGTCTTGGTGGCCTCGTTGTACTGGAGGTCCTCCATGTAGGAGACCTGCGGCAGGTCGAGGTGCTCGGCAATCTGGGGACCCACCTGGGCGGTGTCGCCGTCGATGGCCTGGCGGCCTGTGATGACGAGGTCGAAGTCCATGGTGCGCAGGGCGCCGGCGATGGCGCTGCTGGTGGCCAGCGTATCGGCACCGCCGAGCTTGCGGTCGGTGAGCAGGATGGCGCGGTCCACGCCCATGGCGAGGGCCTCGCGCAGGATGGCCTCGGCCTGGGGCAGACCCATGGTGATGACGGTCACGTGGGCGCCGAATTTATCTTTCAGCTGCAGGGCGTATTCGAGGCCGCCCTTGTCGTCGGGGTTCATGATCGAGGGCACGCCCTCGCGGATAAGCGTACCGGTCTGCGGGTTGATCTTCACCTCGGTGGTGTCCGGCACTTGTTTTATGCAAACTACGATGTTCATTTCTTTTTGAGTTTTAAGTTTTAAGCTTTAAGTTTTAAGTGGCTGCGCAGGCCGCGTCAGCCCACTTACAGCTTACAGCTCACAGCTTACAGCTATCTATTTATTTAAACAGTTTTCCGGCGATAACCATGCGCTGGACTTCGGAGGTGCCCTCGTAGATCTCGGTGATCTTGGCGTCGCGCATCATGCGCTCCACCGGGTACTCGCGGGTGTAGCCGTAGCCGCCGTGGAACTGGACGGCCTTGGTGGTGACCTCCATGGCGGTCTCGGCGCTGAAGAGCTTGGCCATGGCG
>OCVV011198189.1_pt1 | contig 22892 bp, 21 predicted proteins | sample 1539721 | NCBI WGS metagenome assembly OCVV01 (sample SAMN02144230, study PRJEB22623) | gut metagenome | biome: sheep rumen | host: Ovis aries | place: New Zealand
AAAAGGACCTTGGCCAGGGATCCGATGATCGTCGCCCCGTTCTCCGCCACAACCGGGCACAGGAGGCAGAAGACACCGATCGGTGACAGCTTCAGAATCATCTCCATGCACTTCATGAACACTTCATTCAGCGCATTGACGCCCTTGACTACCAGCTGCGCTTTTTCCCCTACCAGAATAATGGCAAATCCGATAATCAGCGCCATGACAATTACCTGCAGCATATTTGCCTCAGACATCGGCGTGATAAAGTTTGAAGGGAAAATATTGACAATGGTATCCATCGCCGACACCTTCTCCGGCGCGGTATATTTCAGATTTGACACAGCCAGTGCCGGAAAGTGGCTTTTGAACAAGTTCGCCACAAACAGGCCGATGATGGTGGCAAACGCCGTGGTACAGAAGTAATATACCAGCGATGAACCGCCGATGGCGCCTACGGTCTTGATATCTTTCATGGATACCACGCCTGCCATAATGGAGAACAGAACGATCGGCACGACAATGAATTTGACCAGATTCAGAAAGATCGTACCAAACGGCTTGATATACGTATTGGCAAAACCTGCCTGACTCTGAATCAGAAGTCCTACAACAATGGCAAGAACCAGCGCGATAAAAATCTGGCCTGCCAGGGGCATTTTCTTTTTCTGCTTTTTCTTTTCTTCCATAGATTGCTTACCTTTCTTATTTATATACATGACGAACCATTTTACCATGCAGGCAATCTGCAGACAAGAAAATTCAACTTTTCCACGCAATGTACATCATTTTATACACAGCATTTTTATATTACTCATCCAACCGCTCCTTGTCAATAATGACCAGGCCATGTTCCCTGGCCTTTACCGCCAGTTCCGTCCTGGTGTGAAATCCGGTCTTATCCAGCATGCACTGGATATATTTTTTCACAGTATTGACCGACAGATACAGATGCTCGGCGATCTCTGAATTTTTGTATCCTCCCGTCATCTCCCGGAGAATCTCCAGTTCCCGCACACTGAAGCTGGCGCTGGTGGTTAATCCGATCTCCACCTCCGGCGGCGCGTCCGGATATACGGATTCGCCTGCCATGGTCCGGTCCATCAGAGACAGAATGGGCTCTTTGCTGATGTCCTTGTACCAGAAGCTCTCCACGCCGATGCTTCTGGCCCGCTCCATCCAGGAGTATTCCGGCATGGACGTCACAATAATAATCCGAATGTCCGGTTTTTTGCGTTTAATCCGTTCCGCCGCTTTCAGACCGCTGGATCCGTTTTTTGTAAGTACATCCATCAAAATCAGGTCCACCGGGTTCTTCAGGCAGTATATATCTGCCAGTTCCGCGCTCTCCAGACTTTTCACCAGCTGATACCGCTCCGACTGTTCGATAAACAGTTCAAACAAATGCCGGGGCATCGCCTGGTCTTCTACCACTAATACCTTGTATTTCTCCATCCTTTTCTCCCTCTGCTGCCGCCCGCATACGCGGGCAAAAAAGCGGTCAGCTGAAACTCCGGTGCCGAGGCAATCTCCAGGGTTCCGCCGATTCCTTCCACACTTCCGCGCACGCCGGACAGACCGCCCCCTTCCCGAACGGGACCCTCCGGCGGTTTCCCGTTGTTGCGGCAGGTCACCTGCAGCCCGTCTCCCCGGGATCTTATCCGGACATAGAGCTCGGTGCCATCCGCATGGGATACTGTATTGGTCAGACACTCATGGATGATTCTGGCTAAAACCCGACCTTCCCGACTGTCTTCCGACGGCAGGCTTCCGTCATAAAAAATGCTGACACCCACGGTTTCCGCTATGTCTGCCAGATCTTCATAGGCATCCTGCGCGGGCGGATCTCCCTTCCAGAGCATGCCCAGGTTCTGCTGCCACAGAGTCACCAGCTGCCGGCGCTGCTCTTCCCTCTCGGTTTCCGGATGCTGCAGCGCATATCTGGCCGCTAAAAGCAGTTGCCCCAGGCTGTCGTGGATGTGGATTCTGGCCTCCAGCATTTCCCGCTCCCGGGCGACGGCCTCCACCGTTTCCCCGTAGATCCGCAGCCGTTCATTCATGGCCTGCAGCATTTTGTTTTCTTCCGCGATTTCCATACTGAGTTCATACTGCCGGGTCACATCCATCGCCTTCAGTTCACAGACCGGATAGCCCCTGCTGCGGATTCTTCTGGTAAAACTGTACACCGTTCCGTCCGGCATACGCAGAATCGGGTGTTCTCCCGTCTGACGCAGACACTCCCAGAAATGTATCCCGTTGGTCAGCTCCTCTCCGCAGATCCGCCGGCACAGTTCTTTCATCTGGTAATTCACCAGAAAAACCCTTCCGTCCGCGCCGTAGAAACACAGTCCCACCGGAAGGTAATTAATGCTTTCCTGTATGGACTCCTGCGTAATATGACTGCGGTGCCACCGCTGCAGATACCTCATTTCCAAAATCAGGAGCACCACCAGAGCAATCAGGAGTCCCGCCAGGAAGACCACCGGGGCTTCACCGGCATATTCCATCGTTTTGTCGTAAAGTTTCCACTCCATGCGCATGCAGACAAGCTGAAATCCTGCCGCCAGGCCGAAAAGGCTCAGACAGAAGAGACGCACCTTCCTCTGGTGTCTGTCCCGGAAGGCAATCATCACACATACCAGCGCCAGCTGTGTGATCACCATCAGAATCACCGGCAGCAGCCCGTGCAGAAGCGGATGCAGTTCCCGATATACGGTCATCGTCCCCCTCCTTTCCGGCTCAGGCTCAGATAGTATACGCCATCCTCTTCCTCTGCTGTAAAAAGCAGTCCTTCCGCCGCGTACCGTTTCAGCGGATACAGGGCGGAAGACAGCCTTCCGTCTTCCAGCAGTTCCACACTCAGCCGCAGTTCCGTCCCCTGTTCCGTTACTGTCAGCGTGATCAGTACCGCCGACAATGCCGGCAGCACTTCTTCCACGGTTCTCTGGAAAAATTCGTAATATTCTCCCCCATGCGCGCTCCGGCAGCTGCTGTTTCCCTGCAGGCGGAACGAGGCTGCCGCTCCGTACAGATTCAGGTATTCCGCGGATTCCCGGAAACACAGAGCCAGTTCTTCGGCCGCAATCCCCCCTTCTCTTTCCTCCAGCAGGCATAGATTGCTCCGCCGCTTGATGTAAGCCGCGCAGATACAGGCCTCACCCAGCCTGCGCTGAAATCCGTCCCCGTCATGCTCCTCCTCCAGTTCATCCAACAGCTTTTCCAGAGTGTTCATCTGGGGCCGGCAGATCTGCAGCATAGAATCATAGAGCCGGTTCTGTTCTTCCAGCGCCGCCCACTGCTCTTTCATCTCATTCTCTGCCACCAGCAGATCCTTCTCCCCAGACAGGCTCTCCCGGATCTCCGCCAGCTCGTCCCGAATCTGATGGATCATTTCCAGGTCATTTTCCCAGTACACACAGCCGCCGGCAATCCGTTTGCCGCACAGCTGGGTATGCTCATCCAGCCAGATACAGCTGTCCGCCGCTTCCCTTTTTTCCATCGGATTCAGATACCGGGCAGTTTCCGACACATACATCACCTGTCCCCCGCTGTCCGTAATCTGCGCCGCCACCGAAGAGGCGTCGAAAAATTTATCATAAGACAGATTGGACGGAATCAGGCCGATCAGAATACAGCTTTCGATCAGCGCGACAAACAAACTGCAGTAGGCCTCCGGCATCTGAATCAGGCGCCAGGAAAAAAACAACGGTCCCCGGATATAGCAAACGGAATACACCGCCAGCGCCAGAATCCATAAAAAAGGAACCAGGTGCTGCCGCCGGCTGTGCCGGATCCGGCTCCTGTGCAGCAGGATGACCACACTTGCGCTTAAAACAAATCCGATCCAGATCACTGCGCAGAAGTACATCCACCCATACCGGTACTCTGTATTCCACTGCGCCATACCCGGCCGGAAACGAAAGGCCTGCTGGTGCAGATCATTGGTCAGGATCCCGGCCAGAAGCGCGCAGGCCGGTATCCAGAGCAGATTCGCCCGGTGCGGTACAAAGGAATCCTCCTCCCCGATACTCAGTGCCAGCAGCAGGCAGAGCAGGGGAATCAAAATGAGCGGGATATAATAAGCGTACCACATCTGGCGGTCCAGGGTCTCAAGATGGGAAAAGTAATCGTATTTGCAGTTCCGGAAAAACATCCAGGCGATCATCAGCCCCGCGCAGCCGACCAGCTTCCTGCGAATCGGCGGCGCCAGAATCCGGCGGCGCAGTCCGATGGTCCAGGACAGCAGCAGCGCAATATACCCGAAGGCCGTCAGGGATCCCTGGAAACCCATGTTTTCCGAAAGTATCCTCCAGATGTTTGAATAGAAAAGAATGCCCAAAAATAAAAGCACGTAGATCAGTATTTTCCGGCGGGCGTTGGTAAAAATATTGGTCATAGGCAGGTGTTCCGATTTCATAGTTGTTTATTTTTTTATTTTATCATATTTCAGGCAGAAACATGTAATTTTATAGTCTTTCATCCCGTTTTTTCTGTTTTGTCTGTTTTCTTTCCTGTTTCCCCTTTTTGTATCACTAAACCCCCAGCAAAAACGGCATGAGATACCTTTTTCCCGACGCGCCAGCCGTAAAAAAACGGACGCAGCCTTCCCCTCCCGGGTCAGACTGCGTCCGTATCCCGCCGGCAGGTCTCGAAAACCACCTGCCGGCAGAAGATATGCTCGGATGATTATTTTGCGATTTCCACAGCGGCAAGATATGCGCTCCGTGTGGCCTGATCCACCTTACCCGGATGGATCGCGTCACCGATGACATATACTTCCGCGTCGCCGGCTGCTTCTTTCAGCGCGTCATAGTTTACGGTCTTCATACCCAGCGCGTAGAGTACCGTATCCGCCGGAAGCTTCTGTACGCCCTCCGCGTTCTCCACGGTCACGCCGTCTGCCTCGATCTCCAGGCATTTGGTTTTCGCCATAGAAGCCACGCCGCACTTCTCCATTTCCCATACCAGGGCTTCCCGGTACATACCAAAGGATTCGTTGGCGATCCGGTCCAGCATCTCCACAACGGTTACTTCGTGGCCGGTTTTCTGCAGATACAGACCTGTTTCACAGCCTACCAGGCCGCCGCCGATCATCACGATCTTTTTCCCCGGTTTGCAGGTGCCGTCATATACTTCCATCGCCTGATGCGCGAATTCAATGCCTTTGATCGGCGGGCAGGAAGGTACGGAGCCGGTAGCGATTACGACTGCGTCTGCGGCGAACTCCCGGACAAATTCCGGTGTTGCCTCTGTATTCAGTCTGACATCGATGGGGCGGCGCTCCACTTCACCGATCAGCACATTCTTGAAGTTGCGCAGATCCGGCTTATCGATATCCACATCGGTAAAGTACAGCAGTCCGCCCAGCTTCTCCGCCTTGTCCACCAGCGTCACCTGATGGCCTCTGTCTGCGGCTGTGATGGCTGCCTGCATACCTGCAGGGCCTCCGCCGATTACCAGAACTTTCGCGGATTTCGACGCATCCGGCAGGGTGTTCGGGTCAAAAGGCAGATGGGCCAGCGGATTGATGGTGCAGTGTCCCACATACAGCGCCAGCTCTTCACTGGTAAACGGAAGATCATCGTAGCCTTCTTCCGGAGACCCCGGAAAGCACTTGTAGCAGCGCAGGCATCTGCGGATCCTGTCCTCTTCCCCGGCGATGCATTTGTTGGTGAATTCCGGATCTGCCAGCATCTGGCGTCCCAGGATCGCAAAATCAATCTTTCCTTCCGCGATTGCCTGTTCACACATTTCCGGTGAGTTAATACCGCCGACCGCTCCTACCGGCAGCTTGGTATATTTCTTTACAATGGAGGCCGGTTCAATGTTCAGTCCGTGGGGATGAAACATAGAGCTTTCCGTACCGGATTTTACGGATTCCTCGTAAATACCGCAGGTAACATGCACAGAAGTGATATAATCTTCCACCCACTGCACAAACTGTCCGGTTTCCTCCGGGGTAATGCCGTGAGGCTGGTGGTCTGTTCCGTCGATCCGCAGTTCGATCAGGAAATCCGGGCCAACGGCTTCACGGATCGCCTTGATAATCTGGATCGGAAATTTTGCCCTGTTTTCCAGCGATCCGCCGTATTCATCGGTTCTGGTATTGATCAGCGGGGAAAGGAACTGGGTAAAGAGGAATCCATGGCCGCCGTGAATCAGCACACCGTCAAATCCGCACTTCTGCATATATACCGCAGCCACCGCGAAATCATGGGCAATCCGGTCCATATCGTCTTTGTTCATGGGGCGTACGTCCACACCCGCGGAATTTTTGCAGGCAACCGGTCCGATGGCTTCCTGTTCCGGAGTAAACGGCACTTTCTCCTTGCCGCAGTGTACGATCTCCGCCAGGGCAATGGCGCCGTGGCGCTGAATCCTTGTGGCATACTCAGATACCGCGTGGAAGGTCTCCATATCCTCTTCCGGTTTCGCGAAGTCAAAAGGACGGAAACCCGGGATACGAACCGCGTCCACAAAGTTGACATCCGTCTCGCCGACAATGACGCAGGCATTGCCGCCAGCCGCGCTGCTCTCCAGCTTACGGTAGGTAAACTCCCGCGCTTCCGGGTTCTGTACAATCAGGCCAAAAGCCATGGGCGCGCTGACCACGCGATTTCGATAGGTTCGGTTTCCCACCTGCATCGGGCTTAATAAATGTTCGAATTTCATTGACATCCTCCTTTTACTTCCTCTTTCTTCTGCTTCCAGGGGCTCATCCGCGTCCCTTCTGTTTCTCCTGCAGTTCCTCCTGTCTCCGCTGTTCCTGCCGTCTCTGTCATGCCTGCTTTCAGTCCAATTCCGGGAATTTCAGCTCTTTATATTTTACCACACGCTCTGCCACTGTTTTCCGTTTTTCCGGATCCATGAAAAAACCACCCTGGGTTTCCGCGATCTCATCACAGTGGATTCCGCGGCCTTCTTCTGTGGTGCGGTCCCGCTCCAGGCCATTGGGCGCAATGACAAATTTCCAGCGGCCGTCCGGCGTACGCTCCAGATCTCCGCCGGCGCCGCAGACGGTGCATTCCACCGGGAACTGCAGTCCCTTCCACTGCGGTTCTCCCAGGCAGAGGGAGTTGCTGTGGCAGTTGGGGCACCAGCCGTAATCCGGATCGCCCAGCCATTTGCGCTCCTCGGGTTTTGTCTCCAGCGCTTTCATGACATTCTGTCCGATTTCCCGGGCCCGGGCTACTTTTTCTTCATACAGAAGCACCTGCGCCGGTGCCGGCACCTGTGTCGCCATATACATATCCACGATCTTGAAGCTGTTGGTAAATGTGGTGGCCTGCATGCACTCCAGGGCCATGGACTGCCAGGATCTGGTGGATCCGCCCACTGCAATCAGCGCGCCGACACGGTCTCTGGGTTCAATGGCGCCGATCTTGGTTAAAAAGGCGGATTCATACGCCAGGTTTCTGTGCATAAATTTCAGGAACAGGGAAGACGGCATCAGATCATAGGTCGGCGCCGAGAAGATCACCGCGTCCTGATTCAGCATCACATCCATGATCTTCTTCTTGTCATCCGCGTCATCCAGGGAGCAGCCGGTGTACTTGCCCATGGACATGCCGATGGTGCAGGAGGTACATCCGTTGCAGTCAATGATGTTATAATCCTTCAGATTGATCATGCGCACTTCCGCGCCCATTTCCTGACAGGCTAACAGTGCCTCTTTCAGCAAAATCTCTGAATTGCTGTCTTTTCTCCCGGCTGTTACGCCCATTACCTGAAATGCCATAGTTCTTTCCTCCTGAAACTCTCTATTCATTACTGTGTCATCCAATTCTTTTTCCAGTGTAACAACTCAGATTCCAGAAAAAAAGATACAATTTGTAGCAAAATTATATTATAATATCAAAAATACACTACAGTTTGTTCCTTTATACCAGGAGCAGGGAATTGCCCTGCGCAGACCGGCAGTCTTGTTTCTGCTGGGATTCCTGCGTACAGGCAGAAAGGAGTGACCCGTGAAATTCAGCCTCTGGATGATCCGCCAGGCTCTCGCCGATTATGAGCCTGTGGTCTATATTCGCGGCATCGAAGCCCGCAACATCGAAAACATCCGCATGTATTCCGAACAGGAGGAACGCCGCAACCGGTTCCTGTATATTGAAAAAAGCAGCCATATTTTTCATGATGACAGTGAAAAGGTCGTCTGTCTCCACGGGAAAAACTATATGATTCTGGAAGAAACGGATATGAATCTGATCTTTAACCGGATCCTTACTTTTCTGGAGGAAAAACAGGCCTGGTCCACCCGGCTCTCCGCCATGGTCTCCGGCAACTGTATGCTGAAAGATGTTCTGACCGAATTTTCCGATGTGCTTCCCATGCCCATCATGGTGCTGGACGCCAGCCAGGTCGTGCTGGCCCACTCCGGCAATTACGGCATCGGTTCGGTGGATGAGCCCTGGGACAAGATGCTTGCCACCGGCACCTTCGGCGTGGATATCATCGAGGAATACAACCGCCTCTACCGGCATCTGATTCCCTCTAAAACCCCGTATCTGGTCCCTGCCAACCCTTTTCCCTTCCAGAGTTACAACCGCAACATCTATATTGAGAATGAGTTTATGGGATTCGTCACTCTGATTCTGCAGGGAAAAACCCTGGACAATGCGGAAAAAGACTGGTTCGATGTGGCCTGCCAGTATGTCATCAACTGGTTCTTTCTCTACGCCAGACAGAATGAAATACTGATGATGCAGACCGCTTTCCAGGATATGTTAAACGGACGCACTGCCGACCCGGAACGCTTTCAGGGTGCCTTAAACACCCTGGGCTGGCAGACCGGCGCCTCCATGCGTCTGCTTTTGCTGGACTGCATTTCGGATCATCTGAATATGAACCAGCATGTGGCAAAAATCCTCAACCGCCGGGCAAACCTTTTTTTCGCTGCGGAATATGAGAACTGCATCGCAGTCCTGGTCAATGAATCCGCCGCATCCCTGGATACCGTGCGTTCCATCGCTCAGCCCCTGCTGAAAAACAGCGGGTACTACGGCGGCATCAGCAACAGCTTCTCCAGCCTTTCCGAACTGTCCGGCTTCCTGATCCAGGCCCGGACAGCCATGGAATACAGCCCCTCGGAGCCCGGGATGCTCTATCCCTGCGAAGATTATATCCTGCCCTTCCTTCTCCTGACGGTGCGAAACAATACCCGGCTGGAAATCCGTCACCCGGCTGTACTGGCGCTGCGGGACTACGACCGGGCTCATGGCAGCGACTATGCCCGGCTACTGTATACCTATCTGACACACCTCTGCAGCCAGTCCGGCACCGCCGAGTTCCTGCACCTGCACCGCAGCACACTGATCCGCCGGATTCACTGGATGGAACAGAAATACAGCCTGGATCTGGATGATTACCGGACCAGGCTGCTTCTGCTGCTTTCTTTTGAATATGAAAAAATCCTGCACTAACCGCTCCCTGCCCGATGCCGGCAACTGTTTCGCGGCAGAAACGCCTGCCGGGGACACTCCGGACCCGAAACACCGGGCGGAGCAGGCGTTCACGGAAGATCTGCTTACCGCGGCTCCTTCCCACATGCGCCTGCTTGATTTACGCGCGCTGGAACTTGTCCTTTTCCTGTCTGCAGCGCGGGCATTTCCAGTCTGCCGGCAGATCTTCAAATCTGGTTCCTGCAGGGATTCCGTGTTCCGGATCTCCCACGGCCGGATCATAAACATAACCGCAGACGGAGCAGACGTATTTGCCGGTGGCTTTGCCCGCCTGAATCTCTGCCGGCGCAATGGTATCCGGCGGATTATCCAGGTCGATCACCCGGTCTGCCTCCAGATTCTCATAACCCAGCGGCGTATGCGTGGAAATATATACGGTAGGATGTTCCGCCACAAAGGCCCGCACGCGGTCCAGTGTCTCTCTGGCTGCCGCCACGTCTTCAAAGACGATCGACAGCTTATTGTCATACAGAGCCTCATCCGTATAGGTGACATCGCCGTGGATCATATAGAATTTGTCATCTTTTTCCACAATGACCAGACAGTTGCCGGTGGTATGTCCCTTTGCCGGAATGTAGTATACGCCCTCCGCGATTTTTTTGGATGCCGGGAAATTATAGTAAGGGCCGTCCGTAAATTCCGCCGGATGCACATTCGGAAGGTTCTTCAGCTCATCCGCCTCTGCCTCTTCCGCGGAACAGATGATTTCCGCATGCGGAAAACTTCTGAGCTCACCGGTGTGATCCGCATGCTTGTGCGTCACCAGGATCTTGTCCACCTGTTCCGGCTGATAGCCGAGCTTTGCCAGTCCGGACACATAGTCATCCACCCGTGTTCCCATATAGATCACGGTTTTTTCATCCGGTACCTGCTCCGGCATTTCCTTCGGCACACCCGTATCCACCAGGATCACTTCCCGGCCGGTGTCAATCACATAATTCTGCAGGCTGGAACGGTATCTGACCGTGGGATCATATGCTTCCATGCCTTCTTCGCCGCCCATTGCCATTGGCTGAATCATATACCCGTTTTCAAATAACCTGACCGCTTTGATTTCCATCTGTACATTCCTCCATTTCAAAAATACAGGGTGCCAGCGAAGCACCCCATGGTTCCGGTTCTGCTTCTCTGCCACTCATTCGCTTTATTATTGCGTGCAATTATATCGTGCGCAATCTTTATGTTTTTACTTTACACTGCCGAGGAAAAAATTGCAAGTGTTTTTTTGTCCGCTTTTCTATGCTATGATGATAAAAGAATACCGGCTGTATTATGAGTGGACCGGTTTTATGAAAACACACGGAAAGGAGACCGCCGCATGGACAGAACCGCTTATCTTACCCGTCAGCTTGCAGAAATCGAACGGGCCATCGCGCTGGGACGTCTGGCAAAAGCCAATGCCGCGTCCATCCACGAGCTCTACAGCACCAGAGACCCCAATACCACCGATGACATCGATTACTCGGAGGACACCTTCAAATACTTTGACACCAACGACGCCCAGGGGCAGGTCGAACAACTCCAGATGCAGATTAACGACCTGAAAGCGCAGATGATCCGCATCAAGACCGCCAACGATCAGCTCCTCTTAGACGGCGGCTTTCTGCCCTGCATCGACCGGGAAATTGCCGACATCTTTCTGACCCACACCCTGTGCCGGCTGAAAGCCCGGGATGTGCAGACCCCTGCCGCCATCGAAGACACCGTGCAGGCCCTGTGCCGGCTGCGGGATGAGGTAGCTGCGCTTTTGTAAGCCATCTGTCCGGCGGCCGTTCGGATCCCGAATCAGCCGGTGTACGGAGGACGGTTCCCCCAGTTCTCCGCCAGACAGTAGCTGCCCTTTCTGCCTATCTTACCGGATTCAGTTATCTGCCTGCCTTGTCTATCCGATCTTCTTTACCTGCGCACCGATCACTTCCTCCCAGGCGCCCACCAGCCGCTCCAGACTCCAGGCCGCATTGGCCGGGCTGGTGGACGGCAGCCGCCGGATAGCTCTGCCGGTTTTCGGCATCGTATATTTCCGGTACAGCTCACAGGCTTTCGCCCCGTTTCCGCAGATCATCTGAATGTCTGCTGTCTCCAGGATCTGTGACAGGTCATTCGCCGTCACATTCCGGATGCTGCTGTCACTGGATCCGACGATATCACAGCTGGCGATCACATCCCAGACCGCGATCCCATGGCTCAGAAGCAGCGCTTTCTTCTCCAGAATCGTATCCGGCACCGGACTGCCGGTCAGAGCCGCTGCTACTTTCCAGAACCGGTTCCGCGGATGCCCGTAATAAAAATGATTTTCTCTGGATTTTACGGAAGGAAATGTTCCCAGGATCAGAATCCGGCTGTCTGCGTCATAAACCGGTGCAAACGTGTGCACTACATGTGTTTCTTTTTCTTTTCCTTCAGCCATGGGCGGCTGCCTCCTTTTTGCTCTTCACACCTCCGTGTTATCAACCATATTATACACGATACTGCACCGGAAGAAAGGTGTACAAAAACAGCCATCCGGGCGGCGACAGGATACCCCTCCTGGATAAATAACTACCGAAGAAGGATCCTGTCTGTGAACCTCAGATGGCTGATGTGTTAGGAAAGCTATGAACTTATCAGGTTTTGATAAATCCCCGTTTATTTTCGTTTCAATCGGAAGACCGCTGCTCCGATACAGAAGCCGGCAAAGACCGCAATTCCTGTATAATCTCTGAATATCATAAACTTAAAGCTCAGAAGCAGGAGAATTACGTTCAGCACTAACAGAATCGGTTCGATAAAATATTTGTCCTCCGCCTTGATGAATGCATACACGGCCAGTAAAATTCCAATTGCAATCAGGGGAATACAGCGAACTGCCATATATCCTGCGGCAGAATAGGACTTCGCAAAGTGCTGCGCTAAAACAACACTCCAGGAATCCCTCAGTATTGCGATAACATTTGCGCATATCAGTATAATGCTGGAAATAAGCTTATTCTTTTTCATCCGATTGCTCCTTATCCTACCGGGTTTGTTACTACAGGACAATCCGTGGTAAATTTCCACGTTTTGCTGCTTCCTGCTCTTTTTAACGTGTACTTGCAATATGCACCGACAAACGCTGCAACAGCATCTGTATTCACAGCATACCAGGATTTGTCTGGCATAACACTCCAAGAAGCAGTTCTCCCCTTAGAAACTGTTTTCTGCTGAGCTCGATATCCATGATTGTATGTTCGCCCTTTTTGAGAAACAGTTACTGATTGAGCTCTTACTGATACACTTTGATCAATCCTTTTGTAACCACCAGATACTTTTATTATTTTCATATATTGATTTTTATCTTTAACCGATTCGGAAAAGTATACATTAACATATCCACGAATACTGCCAGATGAATCCGCAGATTCTCGGTGATTATAATTTGATGACATTTTCATAATTTCAGCTGAATTATTAGATGAATCTTCTTTACGCTCGGAATTAGATAATTTAATTAAATTTAGAAGAGTATCTAATTCTCCCTCTTTTGGTAAAATAAAAATACTCTCCATTTTATACAATTTCTCTTTAGTATCTTGGCTATCCATACATTCAACATAATTATATTTTATAATTCCATCTTCTAAACAATAATCCTTGTCTCTAATCTTTTCTTCAAACAAATCAGCGTGAGAAAAATCTGTCTCCTGATTAGCTATATCGTTTTCAATCATCAAAAGATGTGTGTTGAATACACTATCATTTTCATTTTGAGTTGCAAATACTGTTACAGTCTGTGTAATAGTCATTGTAATAATTACAAACACTACAATTATCTTTTTCATGTATTTTCCCCTCGCTTAAAACTTCAGCTCCTTTGCATAAAAACACAATGTATAAAAACACAAAAATTATTGGTGGCACTTTTTATCCCCATTGGAATCAACCCCTTCCATTTCCTTTTAATCAATCTTACTTTTATTAATTTTATGTTATCAGCCAACTATTTAATTGTCAATCATTTAGTTTTATTAGGTGTTTGTTTTTTTTATAGAATATATTATAATAGTCTTACCTTTCCAAAGGACGTTTCAAACCAATTCCAATTGGGGTTCTTTCGCTCTTGCTTTTTAGAACCTCAACACCAGATTGTTCCATCTCACGCAGCAAATGCTATGGAACGGAACCACATTGCTCATGGTGATCTATTTTTATTTGGAGGAATCATGAAAAAATCAAATGCAGCTAAACGATACTTCAGGCAGGTTCGGATCTTATTTCCGGCAATAGGAAGAAAAGAACGCCTCTTTTTATCGAAACTAAACAGTAATATGTCTGAATTTATCATGGAACATCCCGCCTGCAGCTATGATGAGATCCAGAAACAGTTTGGTCCTCCGGAAGACATCATTCATGCCTATTTGGAAACACTGGATACAAATGAATTTTGTCAGCAGATACGCCGGCGGCATTATCTTCGGAATGCAATGATTATCCTGGTAATTGCAGTACTTGTCACATTGACAATTCGTTCCTACAGCTACTACCGGGGGTATAAAGATGCCCAGGATTCCTATATTCACCGTGAAATTGTGGAAATCAATTAAATAGGGGATGAATAAACCGTGTAAATTGTTATTTCACATCACAAACACGAACTGGAGATTAACATGAAAAATAGAAAGTTTTTTTCTCTTCAAATCACTGCTTGGTTATTTTCTATAATTTGTATAATTCTGTTCTTCTTATTCACTGTCACAACCCATGCTGCCCCTTCGAATAGGAACGATCTAGATGCTCTGGTACATTGCCAAGAAGAAATTAATAACCCTCCAGAAGTAACCAATGCTATGCCCGGCACGCTACTCAGAAGAAGCAGCCGGGCAAAAGTTGATACCAGAAGTAAAACTTTAACATATAAGAACGGTAATGGAAAAATAATCTTAACAATAAAAATAACAGGAAAATTTACCTGGAATGGAAAAACTTCTAAATGTTTAAGTTCTAATGTTACTACGAACACCTATTCCAAAAATTGGAAAATCGAAAATCAATATGCAAAAAAATATGGCAGTACTGCAGAAGCTCACGTTACTGCAAAATTATATCAAGGTTCCAAAGTTGTTCAGACCGTTTCCAAAAACGTTACTCTCACCTGTTCAAAAAATGGAAGCTTTCATTAAAATTAGTCAGTTAATAAGGAATATCTATGAAAAACAACGGCAATTTTAAAAAAGGTTCCGTAGAACTGGTCGTGTTGAAAATCCTTCAACTGCATGGCGATTGTTACGGATATCAGATTTCACAGTTAATCACCTCTCTGTCAGATGATATTCTGCAGATTCCGGAAGGTTCGTTATATCCAACTCTGTACAAACTGCAGGAACAGGGGCTGGTCTCTGATTACAGGAAAAAAATCGGAAAACGGTTAATCCGTGTTTATTATCATCTGGAGGCAACCGGCCTCCAGCGTCTGCATGAATTAACCGAAGAATATTATCAGATCAACCGCGGAATTCAGATGATCATTTCCGCAGAACCAGAAGAACCATCGGACTGATATTATGCCATTCCATGGGATGGTGTATACCACGGAACAATCGATCGGGAAGCAAATCACCCCACCCGCAAAAACGGGTGGGGTGAAACACGTGCGCAAGTCGATATAAATCTGTGACAAGTGTCCTCACGGATTCTGTCAATTCTGACCTTTTTTACGCTTTTTTCGGACGCCGGATCCCGAGATATACCGCAAATCCCGCAACAGTCACAAAAATCATCATCAGGATTGTGCTCACATAAGAGCCGCTGCGGTCATACAGTCTGCCCGCAATCGTGGATCCAAACGACGCAATCAGCAGATTCGTATTAATGACAGAGAAATTCATGGAATAATGCGTACGCCCGTAAAAATCACTGATCAGTGCGGAATTGGTCGGTGTAACCCCTCCATAGGAAAATCCGCCGCAGACAAATCCCAGGATAATCAGCCCGAAGCTGCCGGTTCGAATTGCTGTCAGAAGGATCAGGCCGGTCACCAGAAATCCGATCATTACCACTGCCATCGTGGGACGATATCCCCCTTTGTCATACATTGTCCCGAATATCACCCTGCCGATTCCGTTCAGGATGGAAATCAGTCCCACAACCGTGGCAATGGTGCCGGCACTGACCGTACTGCCTACCTGCGCGGCAATTCCGCTGGCCTGCGATACCAGCGCCAGTCCTGCCACGCTCAGAAGGACCGCCCAGATATAATAGAGCCAGAAGGATACTTTTTTCATCATTTCCCCGGTTCCGATATCCAGCGCCGGTGCCCTTCCTTCTTTTTTCTTTTGGTTTCCATCAGATGCCGGCGCATAATTTTCAGGCGGAGCAGTCACAAAAATGCTGCATACCATCAGAATCACGAAAATAATGATTCCCATCATGCGAAAGGTCATTTTCCAGGCATCATCCCCGGTTGGCGGAGCTGCCGCCGCAAACAGCTTGCCCACAAGAAACGCGCTGAGTCCGAATCCCATCAGCAAAATTCCGGAAATCAGTCCCTGCTTATCCGGAAACCAGGCAGACATGGTGCTCATGACCGCGTTGTAGCAAAATCCGGAGGCTATTCCGCACAGAATTCCAAACCCCAGATACAAAGGCAGAATGGAAGCGCCCGTCAGAGATGCCAGGAAGAATCCGGCCAGAAACAGCACACCTGCCAGCAAAATATAGATTCTGGCCTTGATCCGCTTTGCCAGGATACCTGCCAGCAGACAGCCGATGCAGAACAATGCCATCACCAGCGTAAAAGTCAGTGACAGCGCCGTCGCGCTCCATTCCGGATGCGCGGCGCTGATGGTCTTTGCCATCACGGACCAGGCATAGACCATTCCTGCCAGCAGCAGAATAATTACGCCGATTACTGCGTAAAACCATCGTTTCATACTCTCTCTCCTCTCAAAAAATACCGCAGCAGTTCCTGCCGGTTTTCGGCAGAAAGTGCAGCGGTTTAAATAATATTTGATTTTCATTTGTCGACAGACGGCCGACAGTTTTATTATATCACGTTCCTCAAATTTTTTCCTTCTGCGAGCAAATCGGTGGAGACATCTAAACTGAAGAAACTATCCGCACCGGCTTCCCGTTGATCACATCACATGATGCCCTGTTTACACTGCTGCAATTTCTTATCTTGCATATCTCGGCAGTAACTGCATCAGTGCTGCATAATTCTCCGGCTTGCAGTTTAACGGCACTTCGCAACCTGTTCCCAACATAAAGCCCGGCGTCTTCATGCCGATCTCTGTAATCAGACGTTCGCAATACTCCGATACTTCACACGGTGTCCCGTATGCCAGCATCGTAGCCGGAACATCACCGCGGAAAGAATGGTGCCCGGCCAAAATCTGTGCAGCAGCAAAAATATCAGTTGTTCCATCAAACAAATCCATAATAAAAGATCCAAAAGACCGGATCAGGGAGAGCTGATCAAATAGCGGAAACATCGTCATATTGGAAATTGGCACGGTTGCCAGAGGGACAAATGTCTGTGCGATTTCCTGCCCGACCTGCCCCATATATCCGAATGTTTCAAAAATCTGATTTGGATTTTCAAACGGTGGCTTCTGAATCCTGCAGACGTATGGAAAAAACCATGCATTCCAACCGTTTTTCAGAATGAATGCCTAAAACCACTCTGCCATGAAAATCAATCAGTCTTTTTCTTCTTCCTATTAGCTGCCTGTACGCACAGGAACGCGATATTATCATGCGCGATTTCTTCGTTCATGCTCCGGGAACAGTCAAGAATCGGCAGACGGGTCCCCATTCGCGATCGCTTCTTAATTGTTACATTCAGCTGCCTGCGGCTTTTTGTATGGAATGAACATAATGATGACTACGCCTATGATATCCAGGAAAATGAACACCACGTACGGCAATGTAAAGCTTCCGTGTGAGATTGTCAGCAGCACACCCATCAGGACAAACGCAAAGGTTCGCACTACATTTGCAAGCGGATAAATTATACTGTTTGCAGACATAAATCCTTCACGGCCAAACTGTGAAATGATCATTGAAGCCAAAAGATTTAAAAGCCCGCCAATCCCGAGTCCTGCGAAAATACAGCCAAGCCATACACATACAATATTAAGTGATGTGATGAGTAGGATCAGCGCTGCAATATAAGAGATTGCAAAAATGATCGTAATGCTCTTTGTTCCGAATTTAGAGTCCAGCCACCCCCAAAGATAACTTCCCGGAATCGCGATGATCGATGTGATGGTCATAAACATCAATGCTTCGCCATTGGAATAACCGACAGACATCATACGCGGCACAAACTGCGCAATGATTCCTACTAGCACCATCCATAACAGGCCATAGCCAAAAATAATCAACCAGGTATTTTTATTTTTCAAAATATTTTTAATGGAATACTTCTCATTATCCAGATGTACTTCCTGTGTTCTGATCGTCTCATCCAATTCCATATTATCCGGAAGGAAATTCACATCAGCCGGTTCATTTTTCGCCCAGAAGAATGTAATAATACCGATAATTACTGCAAAAATTCCAAATATTGCGAATGCTGTATGAATGCCTTTGGTTTCAAGCAGTACCGAAAATCCTGCAACAAATGCGGAAGAACTGATCGGCGCCCCCATTGTGGACCAACCAAGAGCAATTCCCTTTTTTCGCGGAAACCAGTTTGCGATAAATGCAGGACATGCAGCTGTACCAAAACCGGATGCAAAGAAGCAGATCACGCACAGATCCACAATATACAAAGTAACGGAAGGTACAAATCCAAGCAGAGCATACAAAATGCCAGTTATGATCAGAGCAAACGCTGACATATTACGTGGTTTTGTCTTGATGACAAGGCGTCCAAATACAAATCCTCCTACCAGACCGATCAGGCCTGCCGGTGTTGCTGCAGAAAGCAGTACCGTTGCATCCCAACCATGCGCTGCAGCAAAAGCGTTTGGAATCAGGTTCATCCCATCCGTCGTGATCGCCGCATAAAAGAAATACAGGACCATTGTATAGAAGATCATGCTCCAGCCCCATGTACCAAAATGATTATCTGTTAAACTCGTTGACAATTTTCTGTTTTTTTTCATGACATTTCTCCTCTTATTTACTCAGATGCTCTAGCATCCTTTCTGATAAAAGAATAGCATGACCGGTTCTGCTTCAGTTTAGTCAGATACCAACAAAATAGTCTTGGAATTTATACACAAATAGTGAACCCGGCTCGTTCAATGACCGTTGATTTCACATTCCCGGTAACAAGCCCGGCAGGGACGTTCGCCCTTATCGCGCAAAAAACTGCGGTTGAGAACGACATCACATTGCCGCTTTCTCCAAACAGCAGACGGTCGGTATCATAATACTCAGTCACTCGGTCACTCCCGATGAAATAAGCCATTTCATTCGCCTGCGCACAGGCATACAGATAATTTTTCATGATAAACGCTCCCAGAACCGCACCCCGGGTTTCCTGCTCCTCCGGCATTGCAAATCCCTTGTTTTCCGAATTCAGCCCTGACAGACCGGCACCAAACGCGCGTCCCCGGCCTTCTCCCTTGACCGGAAAGCCTCCCATGACTACAATAAGAACGATTTCCCTGCCGGATTTCCGGCAGGTTACAGAAAGGCGAACCCATGAATTTTATGAAAACACGCCGTCCCATGGTGATTAAACTGGTGCTTCTGTGTATCTTTGTGGCTGCTGCTGTCACCTTCACAGCCCATAACAGCCGGTTTTACCGGCAGCCGGTGGGCAAAGTTACCGCTGTCACAGAAGACAATGTCTCCGGAGCCGCCGGGACTTCCGGCGAAAAGACTTATACCCGGCAGCTGACTCTGACACTTCAGAATACCGAATACAAGGGACAGACGGTATCCATCACCAATACCTATACCACTTCCCTGTTCCGCACCTCCGCCTATCACAAAGGCGAGTACCTATTTCTGAAGTTAAACACGAATGCATCCGGCATCCGGTCCGCCCAAATCCTGCAGGTTAAGCTGGATGTCATCTGGGCGCTTCTGCTGTCCGTATTTATTTCCCTGGTGATCCTGATTGCCAGCCGGCGCAGCCTGCTGATTTTTGCCTCTCTGGCACTGAATCTTCTGGTATTTATCCTGGGCATGCGGGGACTGTACCACGGCACCCACGCCGCCGTACTGACGGCGGTCCTGACGGCAGTCTTCATCATGGCAGCCCTGCTGCTGTTAAACGGCAGTACCGCCAAGTCCTGGGGTGCGATCCTTTCCTCTCTGGCAACGGTGCTGCTTGTGGTCGGGCTCTATGAGCTGATCCTTCGGTTCACAGCCCCTCCCGCCTATGAATTCATTGATTACGCCAACGGCAACGAGCCGCTGGAATCCTACTATCTGGCCAGTCTGGTCTTCGCGATTCTCGGCGCGGTAACGGATGTGGCCATTACCATCCACGCCGCTGTCAGCGAGATCACCGCCACGGCCTCTGATCTCCGGCTCCGGGATATTGTGCAGTCCATCCGGGCTATCAGCAATGACATCATGGGCACAATGATCAATGTCCTGTTCTTTACCTTTATCTGCGGGGAACTTCCGGTCAGCATTCTGAAGCTGGCAAACGGCTATTCCATGATCACCCTTTTTAAATACGGGGCGGAATTTGAGATCATTCGCTTCCTGACCGGTGCCATCGGTATCGCCGCCGCGATTCCTATCTCCGGATTTTTTGCTGTATTACTGAAGAAAGGAGCCCTTCGCAAATGATGATTCTGATTCTGACTGTCGTTCTCTTCGTCCTGCTGGTGGCCATCGGGGACGAACGGGGTGTGGCCTCCATGTTCACCATCCTTGGAAACATGCTGCTGATGCTGCTCTGCTTCTACCTGATCGCCCATGGGAAAAATCCCTATCTGGTGACTGCTGTCTGCGTCCTTCTGTTCCTTCTGCTGACCCTGTTCGCCCAAAACGGCGCCAATCCGAAGACCGCCGCTTCCTTCCTTTCGGTTCTGATCGTCTTATGCGCTGTCACCGGTTTCAGCGCCTGGGTCATTTATGCCGGCAGTCTCGGCGGTTTCGGGGAACTCTATATCTACGATGAGGAGATCTCCTTTTTAAACAGCGAAATCGGCATCAGCGCCAATGCCCTGCTGATCTGTTCGATTCTGCTGGGCGTACTGGGTGCTCTGACCGATACGGCGCTGGCCGTCTCCTCCGCCCTGTATGAAGTCCACGCGAACAATCCTTCTCTGGGTTTCCGGGAATTATACCGCTCCGGCAGCAGAGTCGGGCGGGACATTCTCGGCACCACCATCAATACGCTGCTTTTCGCGGAATTCGGTGAATCGTTCTTTATCTGGATGATCTTTCTGCGACAGGGATATACCCTGCCCCAGCTGCTGAATTCCCGCTCGCTTCTCCAGGAAGTCCTGCTGATTTTCGCGGCAAATATCGGCTGCCTGCTGATTATTCCCCTGACTGCCGCAGTCACCGCCGGACGGCTTCAGCCGTCCCGGCAGGATTCTCCTGCCGGAGACGTCTGATCCGCAGGTTTTCCGGGTCTTTCCCTGCAGACACTGTATCTCTGGCGCTGGCAGCTGCCGCCAGGCGCTATTCTGCCTCATCCGAGGCATGCCATTTTGGGAACCTTTCCTGTCTGTTTCCGCCGGACCCTATTCCGTCTGCCTGGTCTGCTCCCAGTAAGCCCCCATGCTCTGTCCCGGCTGATCAGTCACCTCATCGATCAGATAGGCTTCCAGCCCGGCAGTCTGCGGCTCCCAGCGCCGCGCTTCTTCTTCCGATTCGTATTCTACTTCGGCATAATAAAATTCCGAAGGACTGCCGGCGTCCACACAGCTGACCTCCAGCATATGGCCGTCCGGCAGGCGGTAATCCCGGCGCTCTTTGGTAATCAGAGGCGCGCCGATGAAGGCGGCCAGCCGTTCAAACAAATCCGCATCGATTTCCGTCTCAATTTCTTCCCGGGCAAGCCTTCCCTTTCCCTTAAAGCACAGAATATCATGGGTTTCCCCGGCTTCTTCCGCCTCCCGGCGGATCCGCACGGTGGGACGCACCGAGATATAGCCCTGCCGCATCTGATAGGTATGTTCCGGTCTCCCCGTATCTTTTTCTTCCGGCCAGCCGGCTACCATCCATTTCCGTTCGATCTCCATCACGCTGCTCCTTCTTTCTTCCAATGCTGCTGCACGCATGCGCGGGGCCATCGTTCCCCCCGAACACCTCTTCAAATGTATCTTTGCCATGCTCCGCGCATGTCACAGGTTCATCTGGCTGCTTCCAGAACAGTATAACCGGATTTCTTACAAAATGTCGATATATTCTCCCGAAAGCGCCTTATTCATGCTTCTTACCGCGCAGAATTTGCCGCACATACTGCAGGCTTCCGCATGGTCATCTTCCGGCAGGCGGTCTTCCCGGATCTTCCGGGCCGTTTCCGGATCCAGCGCGCAGGCAAACTGCGCCTCCCAGTCCAGTTCCCGCCGGGCGTCCGCCATCCGGTCATCGATGTCCCTGGCGTGAGGAACCCCTTTGGCGATATCCGCCGCATGGGCCGCGATCTTCGAGGCGATGATCCCCTGTTTTACATCTTCTACATTCGGCAGCGCCAGATGCTCCGCCGGTGTCACATAGCACAGAAACGCCGCTCCGCTGGCTGCCGCCAGAGCGCCGCCGATTGCCGCCGTGATATGGTCATATCCCGGCGCGATATCCGTCACCAGGGGGCCCAGTACATAAAACGGCGCGCCCATACAGATGGTCTGCTGTACCTTCATATTTGCGGCGATCTGATCCAGCGGCACATGTCCCGGTCCTTCCACCATGACCTGCACATTGTGGGCCCAGGCCCGCTTGGTCAGTTCGCCCAGGCGCACCAGTTCCTCAATCTGGCATACATCCGTAGCGTCTGCCAGGCATCCCGGCCGGCAGGCATCGCCCAGAGAAATGGTCACATCGTGCTGTTCGCAGATCTCCAGGATCTCATCATAATGTTCGTAAAACGGATTTTCCTCCCCGGTCATGCACATCCAGGCAAAAACCAGGCTGCCGCCGCGGCTGACCAGGTTCATTTTCCGCTTGTGGGTACGAATCTGATCGATGGTTTTTCTGGTGATTCCGCAGTGAAGCGTGACAAAATCCACGCCGTCTTCCGCATGCAGGCGCACCACATCCACAAAGTCTTCCGCCGTCAGCTCCGCCAGATCTCTCTGGTAATGAATCACGCTGTCATAGACCGGCACCGTACCGATCATCGCCGGACATTCTCCCGTAAGCTTTTGACGGAACGGCTGTGTATTTCCATGGCTGGACAGGTCCATAATGGCTTCCGCTCCCAGATCCACCGCATGCATCACTTTTTTCATCTCCACGTCATAATCCTTGCAGTCTCTGGAAATTCCCAGGTTGACATTGATTTTTGTACGCAGCATGCTGCCCACACCCTCCGGATCCAGTGATGTGTGGTGGATATTGGCGGGAATCGCC
>OCVV010000917.1_pt1 | contig 22887 bp, 8 predicted proteins | sample 1539721 | NCBI WGS metagenome assembly OCVV01 (sample SAMN02144230, study PRJEB22623) | gut metagenome | biome: sheep rumen | host: Ovis aries | place: New Zealand
TGCTGCGTGTACACGAGTGCACCGGCAGCAGAGATGATCTCGATACGTGCCTCCTTGAGGGCTTCTGCAGCGAAGCTGTTAAGGATGCGTATCGGTTCGCCCGCCTTCACAGGGTTCGGAGCGATGATCAGCGACTGCGCGTAGATATTCTCTACCGCTTGATCCTCAGGATCTACCGGCTTCGGATTAACCGTGAGGTGGAGATAAACCGTACTATCACAACCGGTCACTACAGAGCTCGTGACGAACGTAGCGGTAGTGGTAGAGATATAGTTCTCGTCATGCCACTCGTAGGTCTCACCCTCCGTGATGGTGTCATAGACATGCTCCTCTACCTTCGGCAGAACCGTTACGAAGAGCTCAGCCACATCCTCACAACCATTTTCGTTCTCGATGAAGCGAACCTGAGTCGGCAGATTCAGAGTTGCGTCGAACTCGAAGAGCTTGCCGTGGTACATCTGGCTGAAGTGCTCGCCCTCGCAGACGGTAACCGAATCGGTATAATGGTTGATGGCGCTTACCGTCAGGCTGAGCGTCAGCAGCGAGTCAGGCTTACCGCTTCCGTCAGCAGCCTCTACCAACTTGGTAAACGTATTGGCGCCGAGGTGGCAGCTGTCTGCCTCAATATAGAAGCTGTTGCCATGGTCTGCACCGATATAGTCCATGCCTTCGCAAACCCCACCGGTGTAGGATGCCGTTACCATCTCGCTGATACGGATATCATCTACCGCAGCATAGTACCACGTTGAACTCTGTACATCTCCATAACGGAATGCAAAGCGAATAGAACCTATCAATTCAGACGGGATCGACACTTTATCCAGGATAACTTGCCCCCATGTGGTAGATTTCTCACAGGTATGCAGCGATACAAATGTAGCTTCGTCTGTGATATCAGTCATATAACCGAATTTCAGATCACCACTATTAGATGTACTTTCGTGTTTATACCAGAAGCTTACTTGCAAAGCATTCGCACTTACGGCCAAATCGGGCAGTACCATGAAACCATCAACACTACCGGAATTGGACTTGAAATACAGGCTTTGGGTTCCGGCATGAGATGCAGAAGTACTTACATACGCATTCGGATAATGTCCGAGATTTGTATTCAGCATACTCCAGCACTCAGGGGCATCTGAATGCTCATCCCCAACAGACAGGTTCTCGAAGTCTTCACTCCAGGGGAGAGCTTTCTGGTCGCAATCCGTGCGGAAGGCAATAGAGCTCCACTCCGAGTTCCCGCCTTCGCCACAATCCTGACGCACATAGATGTAATACAAAGTATTTGCATCAAGCGCCACATTGAAGACATAGGACGAATCAGCCCTTACTGTATCTATCAGGATAGCGGTAGCCTCTTCGAAGGCAGCCTCCTTGCTGATAGCTACGTGAGCATCATGATCCAGACCATCCGTGAAACGGAAGTCAATTTGAACACCGTTCTGCGAGATATTCGATACCTTGAGGTTCTCTACGCCGAGGCAGTTCAAATCTACTTCTTCTATTACGATGTCGTCAATATAGATACCTCTGTTTGTCGAACTTGTCGCAGCTGCCATCTTAATAGCGATGTATTTACCTTCACCGGTGTATTTATGCAGAGGTATTTCGAATTCCTCATACGTCGTACTTGCCGGGCTATACGTTGCAACAGGTACGAACGAAGAAGCGTCCGAAGGATCAGTCATCACACCTACCGAGAAGGTGGCATCATACGAAGAATAATACCTACGTGCAGCGAGTTTCATACGTGCATTGCTGATATTCTCCATCTGAGGCAGGATAGCATACTGATCTTGCGGATCATAATCCGAATAACTGCTATAATATGAATAGAAGTATAAACTATTCGGAGCTGACTGCGAATATGCAGAATACCCATCCGGATATACGGTCGGATACATCTTGTAAGAGGAATACGTACAGGTATTGATGTAATTCCAGCATATCGGCAGTACGTGTTCACTAGACGAACCTGTTATTCCGTCAAAGTTTTCACTCCACGGCAGCGTCGAGATCACACCACATTCGGTGGTGAATGCCGACGATGCGGACCACTCGGACGAATCGTTCTCGGAGCAGAATGCACGCAGTTTGACGATATAGGTCGTCGCAGATGCGAGATTCTCCAGGAGCAGCGAGTCATTGCCTACAACCATCTGCTTCAGGGTATCCGTACCGTGGATCAACGCAACCTGGTATGCAGGAGCGATGGTATCCCAGCGGATAACCGCAGAATGAGTGGTGATAGAATCAATGGTCGGAGCTGCAGGCTCGCCACAAGTAGCCATCTTCATGATGCGGATATCGTCCACATAGAAGGTGTTGGATGCAGTTGAGTCATATACGAAGGCGATGAACGGAGCGGTCGTACCGGCTAAGTCATAGCGATAACGACGCCAGTAGTTCTCACCCTCCGAATCAGCCGAAGCCGCCCCCGAGAGAGCCTCTACACGGATCGTCTCAAACGGAACGAAGGTAGAGAGGTCGTTCGGGTTGGTCATCAGACCTACGCGGAGCATACGGGCATAGGAATCCGTTGCTTGCGTCATAGAGCCATTGGACTCATAACCCGGGCGAGCCCAGAACTCAAGCTGCAGACTGTCACGATCCGCCTCCAAAGCCGGCATTGCGGCTACAAGCGGCTTCTTGCTATTGCTGGTATATTTGAATTCCAGTGCACCCGAAGCAGAACGAGCATAGGTGTACGAACCCTCATTCTCTTTGATAGACGGATAGTAACCGGTTTTCTCGTACGTATCTTGGTACTCCTCATAGTAAGAATTATAGCCGGAAGCCGAGTTCTCATACGTACTACCGTTTACAAGCCAACAATTCTCCATATACACATCGTGACCATCAGCGGTCTCTTCATCCACGTATCCATAGGAATCATAATAATGCGCATACGTTGAGTCACGATGGTGTACAAAGCGGGTAGCAGCGTCATCGAAGTTGTACTCAGCCAACTCAGGCATTAAGCATGCCGTCGAGAAGGAGGCTACTGCGCTCCATGCAGAGGCCGCATTCTCACCGCAAAGGGCGCGTACATAGAGATCGTACTCGGTGGACGGCTCAAGGTCAGCGATATGGAGACCGGCGGTATCCGCTACTGCGAAGATCGTATCCGCCTCTGTCGGCAGAGTAAAGCCTGCGGCACCAAGCGCAACCTCAAACTCCGAAGCGCTACTGCTCCATTGTACATCGGCTGCATGTGCGCCGGCGGCTACCTTCACAGCAGACGGAGCCAAGCAATCCGGAGCACGGCTTACCTCTATGTCGTCAATCCATACATAGTTGGACTTACCGAAATCAGATGCGAGAGCGATGTATTTACCCTGCGCACCCTGCAGATAGATGGTTACATCCTCCCAATAGTTATCTGCATTGGACGGCGTAGTAGCTACTTCAGCGAGCACGTAGGTCTCAATCTCTTGGAAGGTAGAATAATCATCCGGATCAGTCATCGTACCAATCTTGATGCTATGCGCATAGTCGGAAGTAGCGTAGTTGGTCACTGAACTACCCTGATACATAGCACGCGCCTTGAAGGTCAGTTGCAGCGTATCAAGCGAGGCATCCATCTCCGGCAGTACAACATAAGTAGCATAGTCAGAAACGCCATAATAGTACGATTCGCTGTAGTACGAATAGAGCCTCAACGCCGATGTACCGGAATATGCGTAGGTAGTTGAAGATGTATTATTATCAATACGTGATACATAAGAGGTACTCTCATAACCCTCTTCCCAGCATGTCGGGATTAAGTACGAAGTGGCACCATCATAAACCGGCTTGCGGTTGAGCAGGTCATCGAAGTCCTCGCTATACGGAATAGCCGCCAGACAACGGGTAGCGAACTGAGCGGAAGCCCAGGCACTAACTTCTGTCTCGGAGCAGAGACCACGTACATAAACGTAGTAGTCAGATGCGGGCTGCAAGCCACTGATTGCCACACTGGTAGTATCTATCGTATCGCGGAACGCGATGAGTGAATCCGCTACCAACGAGAGTGTATCGGGATTGATGACTGCATTGGTAACAACCACATCATATTGTGGCGAAGGCGTTTTAGCAAAGCTTGCCTTAGCAGAAGAGGTAGTGATAGCCGTTACGCTCAAGTCCTTAATATCGCGGCAATCAGGCAGTGCTGCCAATACGATATCGTCCATATACAGATAAGCATCACCGCTGCCCCAATTACTTGTTCCCTTGAAATAGATGATTACCGTATCTCCGGTATAAGCGGAGAGGTCAATATTATATTGCGTCCATGAAGAAACACCCGTGAGATTATTTTTGAGGGAAGTCTTGGTAGTACCTCCGTCCTTGGAGATTAGCACTTCTCCAGCGCCACCTGCAGGATTCTTCCACCAGAAGGAGAGTTCAGCATCCCTCGTCAGAACGAAGGAAGGTGTAGCCAAAATATTGGTATTTCCGTTTGAGTTGAGGTAGGAATTGAAACGTAGACATTTTCCTTCATGACCGGTAGCATAATAAGACCACTTATAAGTATCCGTAGATGTTCCCTCTGAGTTATCCCAGCAAGCCGGAATACCCGCAGTCAGCTCATCAAAGTTCTCAGACCATCCTGCATCACCGACCTCCATTACGTCACATTGTGTAACGAAAGAAACTGCTTCAGACCAAGCGCCCATTACATTTCCGTCACAAAGGGCGCGAACAAAGGCGAAGTAAGTGGTAGCCGCAGCCATGCCGCTGATAGCGACGGTGTCGATAGCCAAGGTATCACCGATGATTGTATCACGGAAAGCAACCAAAGCATCGGCAGCGATGGTATCTGCTACAAGTGGCTTAGACACAACCAATATCTCATACTGAGCAGCTCCGTTGGTTGCAAACGTCAATTGGGCAGTATGCTGGGCAATCGAATCAACGGCAAGACCAGATACCTTCTTGCAATCCGGAAGTTTGCTTACCATGAAGTTATCCATATAGGTAGCACTACCATACTGGCTCTCGCCTTGTACAAAGATATATACTTCTCCTTGTAACGGGATTAGCAATTCATATGTGTACCAGTTGGATGCAGTCTCAGCAGGTATAGCGGTGGTACCGCTTGTACTTGCAGTCGTATAGTTACGCGAGATGAATGCCAACTCAGTTGCCGAAGCGTCCAAAGTAGAAGCATTGGATGCGTAGATACGAATACCCTCTGCCGCATAACTGCTTGCGTTTCGATATACATCTATCGCAAATGTATATGCATCAGCAGCTTCCAGAGTGAATGCAGGCAAAGTAAGCAGTGTTTTCGTTCCCGAATACATATCCGGCAAGCGGAGCTGATGAGTAGAGTTCGAACCATTGGAAGAGGTATATACGCTGAAGAGGGAAGTACCGGATCCGGACACATGCTCATTTTTCCAGCAGCTGGCAGCAAAAGTACCGGACGAGTAACTCTCAAAGTCTTCCGACCACGGGGTCTCCTTCGTGATGGCTAATGCCTCACATGCCGTATTAAAGGTAACAGCATCCGTCCATTCGCTGGAAGCGGAAGAACAATTCGTGCGTACATATACATAATAGGTAGTAGCAGGAGCGAGGTCACGGATGATAATTGCGGTATCTGCCATGCCGTTTACGGAGAAGGCTATCTTCGCCGAATCAGCAGCAGACAAATGGTACATATCCAAGTCAGCCGAAGCTACTGCCACATCGTAGGTAGCACCTTCAATGCCTTTGAAGCTTACAACAGCGCTATCCAGACCGATACTATCAACTGCTACACCGGTTACCGGGAGGCAAGAAGGAATAGCAGCAATTTTAAGATTATCCAGAAAATGGTATGCATCGCCACTACCATAGTTACTGGTACTTGCAAAATAGATCTGTACCGTCTGACCGGTAAAGGCTGACAGGTCTTTCTCATACAGCGCCCAAGAATACTTAGAGGTAAGACTGCTCTCAAGTACCGTCTTAGTTGCTCCGCCATCAGCAGAAACAAAGATTTCTGCAGCTCCTCCGGTCGGATTCTTCCAGTAGAAGGACAGCTTTGCATTATCTTGCAAGAAGAATTCCGGTGTTACCAGAGTATCAGTTTTACCGTCGCTATTAGAGTAAGAATTGAAACGCAAGCATCCGCCTTCATATCCGGACGAGTAATAGTTCCATTTATAACCATTATCCGTTGTCGTTCCACGAGAATTATCCCAGCATGCAGGAATGCCACTTGTCAGCGCATTGAAATTCTGAACATACGGGTTTCCTTCTGCGATAGTGATTACTCCACAGGCAGATCTGAATATAACCGGAGCAGACCATGCGCCTACTTTGTTATCCTCGCACAGCGTGCGTGCATATACATAGTATTCTGTAGCCGGTTGCAAACCGGAGACAAACAGCGTGGTATCTCCCATGAGGGAATCATTGACAATAATCTTCGCTGCATCGGCTTCGGACAGGCTGTCCACATTGATGGCTGCGGTAGCTACGATGAAGTGGTATCCGGCTGCACCGAGGTTATCTACATACAGACGGGCAGAATCAGATACAATGTTATCTACAGCCAATCCATGCATATCCGGACAACCCGGGACATGACGGACTACAAAGTTATCCATATAGGTAGAACTGCCATATTGGCTCTCGCCTTGGACAAAGATATGTACAGTGCCTTTCAACGGGATATTGAGTGCATAGGTGTACCATCCGGATGCAGCTTCCTTAGGAATGATATTCTGAGCCGTATCTGCAACCGAATAATTACGTGAGATGAATGCCAACTCAACTGCAGAAGAATCGATTACGGAAGAAATAGATGCATAAATACGGAGTCCCTCTTTAGGATAACCGGATGCATTGCGATATACATCCAGCATGAACTGGTATGCATCTTCCTCATCAATAGCGAAAGGAGGCAGAGTCAGCAGCGTTTTCGTACCTGCACTCATATCGGGCAATACCAATTGCTTCGTCAAGTTGCCATTAGAAGAAGAACTATATATATAGAACAAAGAAGTTCCGTTTCCTACTATATGTTCATTCTTCCAACAATCTGCGGACATTGCGTACGACACAGCATAAGAAGAACCCGCTGTATAACTCTCAAAATCTTCCGACCATGGGAGTTCGGCAACAGGCAGGCACTCGGTCATAAACGGCGTAACTGCCCATTCCGCATTGTCGCAATCCAGCTGCTTCACACGTGCATAGTACTGTGTGTTCGGAGTCAGGTTGGTGAAGGTATATTCATATGCATTCTCTACATCAACCGAGTCAATGTACGTTGCGAAATTGGCAGTGGCGGAAATCATGACAGCAGCCTTAACCGGCGTACCCTCGATCTCCCATTTTACTTTGGCAGACTCACTTTCAGGAGCCACCATAATGGACTCTATACCGCGACATACCGCCTCATAGGTATATACCTTGAAATCATCTATTAACAGACGGGGTGTAGAACTCGAAGAAGAGCCCGTATACTGATATGTGCCTATCGCGAAAGATACACGCTTGCCTGCATACTTGGTCAGGTTAAAGGTATATTCTTTTGCCACGGATTTGATACTATCAAGAGGATAGGTTCCGTTCGATGACTTCCAGGAAGCCAACTGCTTATACGCACCGCCATCCACGCTGATATAGAGAGCGACAAAGCCGTATGAATACAAGTTGGTTCCCGCCAGCTTGAAGGACAGCTCGAGATAATCAGCCGCATTTTCCGTCATATCTACTACCGGAGACAACAGCCAAGCATATGCAGATGAAGACGAACCGGATGCCGGGTCAGCCGCAAGCGCATAACCGCTCATGCCGGTGGGCAGAGAGATGGCTGTAGTCGCCCATTTAGCCTGCGTTTCGGAAGGCTCCGAGAACGCGGTAAGCGCTACTGAATCCGGCGCTGAATATGCAGAGTAATAGCGTGCCTGCCAACCTTGCGAGAAAACGGAGGCGCTGAACGGCTCCGTATAAGGAACAGCGACTGCCGTGCGGAAGGAAGCGGAGTTGCTCCACTTAGCCGTATCGCCCGCGCCACAGATAGCACGTACGTATGCGTAGTACTGCGTATTGCTGTTCAGACCGCTGAATACAGCCTTGTTGGTAGATACCTTGTCGGTAAATACCGGTGCGGAGATCGTATCCGGACGGAGGCTGTTGACGGTAGATACCATTACCTCGTACTCGCTTGCCTCATACTCTTCCCAAGACATGGCTGCACCCAGCACACCGATAGAGTCTATCTTATTCTCAACCAGTTGCTCACAGTTGGAAGCAGTCTCGAAATAGATATTGTCAATCAGCGCATAGTTGGTGGAGTCATGCTTCTGCGGCTGGCTGAGCTGGAAGATGACGTAGCGGATAGGACGACCGAAGAGATCAGGTCTGGTGCTGGCGAAGCTGACCGTATAGGACTTGAGTGCCGTAGAATCAGCTGCGTAATCCAGATCAATGGTCTTCACTATCTGAATATCCGCGAAATTATTCGGGTCGGCGAGCACACCTATATTCAGGCGCTTGTAGTTAGTCGTCGCCAGACTGGTAGTAGCCGCAGCGAAGTTAATCTGCAGAGTCTTGATATCCTCTACATCCAATTCACGCGATACGGCATATGCTCCGTCACTATATACGGTATCCACGCCCGCAGCGTTCTTGGTATAAGCCACTGACTCCTTGCTCAACTTGAGGAAAGCGCCATAGGCTTTTGTGGAATCACGTTTCGCATACGCAGATGCGGTGGAAGTACCCGGAGTCATAAAGCCTACCGTCCAGCAGTCCAACACATCGGCTGCCGTGAAGGTCTCCGTGCCGAATGCAGCAGGGGTAATAGCATCGCAGAGCGTCTTGAAGCTGAACTCGGATGACCAATCGCCATAATCCTCATCACCGCAATAGCCACGTACGTATGCATAATAACGGGTATCGCCATCCAGAGACAGAATAACCGGCTGGGTAGAGGAAACGAGTTCATTATATACCACTGCGGCATTTCCCTCGATCGAATCGGGGTTGATGGACTTGGTAGCTACCACAACCTGGTATTGCGAAGCATTGGTAGCCGCGAATGTCAGGGTAGCGCTATTGGAGGTAGCACTTTGCAGCGAAACGGCACCCATATCATTACAGGTCGGTATCTTGCGAACCTTGATGTCATCCAGATACAGATATGCATCCCCGTTGCCATAGTTGCTGACGCCAAGGAAATAGATAACCACTGTATCACCGGTATAAGCCGACAGGTCGATCTCATACGGAGTCCAGGATGATATACCGGTCAGGTCGCTCTTCAAGGTATCTCTATGCGCTTCACCCTCCTTGGCTATCATCACGGCACCGGCACCTCCCGTAGGATTCTTCCAATAGAAAGAGAGTGTAGCCGGATTAGACAATATAATTGACGGGGTAGCCAGAATATTGGTATTATCGGAAGAATTCGAATAGGAATTAAAACGCAAGCCGCTTCCTTCATGACCGGAGGAATAATAAGACCATTTATGAGTATTGCTTGTCGTTGTTCCTTCTGAATTGTCCCAGCAATTCGGAATGCCCGAAGCAAGCGAATTGAAGTTCTCTACGAACGGCAATGTCTGCTTCTTGCACTCCGTGGTAAACGTAGCTACCGGAGACCATTCGCCGAACTCTTCGCCACATACGGAATGTACGTATGCATAGTAGGTCGTTGCAGATTCCAGTCCGGTGATCGCTACCGTATCGTTGCTACCCGTACTGCGGAAGGCAACAACAGCATCGGCAGCGATCGTATCAGCCACCAATGCCTTGTTCATTACCACCACTTCATACTGAGTGGCATTATTGAGTTTGAAGCTCAGCTGGGCTGAGTTCTCGGTAATATCTTTAACCGCTACACTCTGTACCTTACGGCACGCAGGAAGCGCAGTTACGGCTACTTCATCCAGATCCAGGAAAGCAGTACTATATCCCCAGTTACTCGTTCCCTTGAAATAGATGATTACCGTCTCGCCGGTGTATTCAGAGAGGTCAATCTCATATTTCGTCCAGGACGAAACACTCGTGAGATTGTTCTTGAGAGAAGTCCTCGTTATACCTCCGTCCTTGGAGATCAGTACTTCACCGGCACCACCGGAAGGGTTCTTCCAGTAGAAGGTTAAGGCAGCATCGACCGTCAGTTGCAGCGGAGGCATAGCCAGGAAGTTGGTTTTTCCGGACGAGTTGTCTGATGAGTTAAAGCGTAATCCCTTGCCGCTTTGGCCGGAGGAATATGAACTCCACTTATAGCTATCATTTGTCGTTGTTCCTTCCGAGTTATCCCAGCAAGAGGGGATTCCTGAATCAAGCGAGTTGAAATTCTCCGAAAAAGCAGTTTCCGCCGTTACCTCAGTAGCTTCACACGGAGTTTTAACCACAGCGGTAAGTACCTCACCTGCCTCACAATCCTGACGTACAGAGAGATAATAAGTGGTGTTAGGCGTCAAGCCGGTGAACTGCGCAGAAGCGGTAGAGACATTCTTTGTCTCCAACGTATCCGCAAAAGTAGCCGACGTAGAAATAACTGCTACCGCACTGTTAGTGATGCCGACAACGTTCCAGGACAAACCGATGCTCGTGGCAGATTCAGTAGTCTTCAGACTGCGCAGACCCAGACAAGTAGCATCCGTCACATCAACCGACATGCTGCCGAAATGGAAATAATTGGAGATAGAGCCGGATTCTGCTACAAATGCCAGACGGATAGATTCGCCGGCATAATCATTGAGCAGGATATTAAAGACTCTGGCTACGTTGGACATCTCGTCGCCCTCGATCGTATTGATGCGCGACCAGGTAACTCCGGCGTTTTGCGATACATAGATGTGGAACTTAGCCGACGATGCATCAGAGCTGGCAGTAGCAGAGGTAGAGCCGCTCGTAAGCGCGAGCTTGAACGACAGGGCAATATTCGCACCTTCCGCTACAGAAGAGAGATCGATTGCTACCGTCGTCAACCAGCTTGGGTTTGTATTTGCCTGTGCATAGAGATGGGCTGCACCAAATACAGTGGTATTGTTGGTAGCCGTCCACTTATAGGAAGAAGAGGGAGCAGACAATTGCTCGCCGGAAACTGACGCATCCGCAGCACCGCTATACTGCTTCCATGTGGACGGGATAGCCGCCAGAGCAGAGGAGTACGGGAAAGCGATAGACGTAGTGAAATCCGTGGATACCCAGTTGGTATGCCCGGACTCATTGTCGTCACAATCGGTACGGAGGTACACATAATACTTCGTAGCCGACGTCAAGCCGGTTATCAAATAACTTACTCCCGTAATGGCATCTGAGTGGAATACAGCCAATGACGTGTCGTACGTAGAGAGATCGGAGATGGCAGATGCCGATACGATCAACTCGAATGTACGCCCCGAAAGAGCAGCCCAGCTAACCCGGGCTTGCGTGGTACCTACGGTCACACCGGAGATCTGCGCGTCAATACACTGCGACTTCGGGAAAACACGTACGTTGTCCAATACTACACCATAGCCGTTGTTCGTCTTGCCCTCAAAAGCCAGTTGACAACCGTTCACTTTGGCTGCCGCCGGCAGATCAAGCGTTTGAGTCGACCATGTGTTCTGATAAGTCTCGAACTTACGTACCAGCACCCAATCGGCAGAGGAGGATGTACGGAAATACACCGACAGCGTGTCGCTGTAACTCGATCTGCGGACTTGCGCATACGCGAACGACAACTGAGGACTAATCACAGAACTCAGGTCGAGCGCAGGCGTAATGAGACGAACCTGATAGTTCGTACCTTCATTAGCACGCAGAGCCACACGCGCTGTGCCTTGAGAAGCCCCGGTGGGGTTCGTGGCGAGCGTGTCAAGCACCCATGCTCCGCCCGTAGCAGTGTTCACCACCTCTTGGGACCACTCAGCAGGAATGCCTGATTCGAAACTTTCATCCAGCGAGTAACTAATCGCTGAAAAACCTGTTAACGCCATACAACAAGCGAACAGAAGAGAGAGTAATCGATGTTTCATTCTCTTTTAAATTTGGTTAATATTATAATTTTCTATATTGTACCTTAGCGTACGCGGAACCGAAGCGTCTGAGCCTCCCCGCGCATGCGTACGTTCATTATATATATACCTTGTGCCGTAGGAGCGCGGAAGGACGATACGCCTTTCTCAAACTCACCGGCAAACACTTTATTGCCCATCAGGGTATAGATCTCCACCTCGGCATCCTCACTCACATTCAGCGAGACAGGTTCTCCCGACATCGGGTCGCTCGGAGCGATCGAAGCCTTCGGAGCAGAACCCTTCGCCATCGCGCCGTTATGACCCGGCACATAATCACAGGTGGTGAATACCTGGCCGTCCGAACGCGTCATGCGTAACGCAAACCGATCCGACGGATTCAGCACACCGGGCTGCTCCATGTAGGATAACTTCTCGCCCTCTACCACCTCGCCGTTACGCAGCCACTGGAAGTCGGAGAAGGCATAAAGCCCGTAGTCCGATCCGTCCGCTTTCTTGGCTACCTGAGGACCGGCAAGCGAGATGATCGCATTGTTCGTCCAGCGATGGAAAATCACAGACGAGTCGTAGGTCAGCTTGATTGTCGTATGGAAAGCATTCTGCCCCCAGATACAGCCGCCGATGATGGTATCGAAGATCAGGTCAATCTGATACTCACCCGGCTCCGCTCCGGCAGGTACATCAATATGAATGGTATCCGCATCGTGGAGCCCCGTGAAGAAGGCATCCGCGAAGCCTTGCTCCGCCTTGTCCGCATCCGAGAACTTCACCGTACAGGAAGCCATACGCGCCTTGTTAACCGGCTGGCACTTACGGAACGGAATATCCAATACCGGTTTGCCACAAGCACACTGAATCTGGCTCAACAGATCTACACAGAGCGTGTCGCCGCCCACAAGAACAGTGTCCACCAACTCACAACCGTCCGCATTCGCAAAGGTAAAGATATACTCATTGACCGCCATATCCTTCAACAGTACATCCGCGGGAGTATAGGTATCGGTCTTCTGACCGGTGGCATCGTTATAAGATACGGTGTAGCTGTCAAAGCCCGTACCGCCAACCGCGATATCAACGGATACCTCGCCGTCCTCCAGATAAACCAGTGCGTACGGCTGTTCCAATACCTCTCCGTTTACTGAGAGTACCGGCTTGATCGCATCCGCCACCCGTACGTTGTAATAGACTACACTATCACACCCGAGGGTGGTTTTGAGCGAGAAATCAGCCCACTGACCCGATTTCTGGGTACGGGAATCGTACAGCGTCTTGCCTACCAGCAGTTTCTCGCCGTAACAGAGCGTAGTATCGCCCAACTTGACATTATAGGAGTTACCTAACTTCACGTCATGCACGATCACGCTGTCGCAACCGTTCTTCGCCGTGAAGGTCTGGGGTATAAACGAGGATTCCTCTACCCATACGCCTAACGCATCATACCATGCACGGCCCGCCGGATCATTCACCGGACGGCACAACATAGTATGAACCGTATCGGGCTTGATGGTGACATCCGGCAGTACCATCCGTTGTACCAGCGTAGAGTCACAACCTCCGGCAAGACCGGCAGACAAAGATACGGAGAACGTACCTCCCTGCGCCGGAATCCGAACCAACGGAGCTATCGCGCTACTTTGTACAGGGCCAAACGACGTTCCGTCCGTCAGCGTACCGGATACCACCCACAGATTCTCGTTGCAGCCTTCCGAACGATCGACAATAGTATCGTATTTTTGAACAATCAGCGTATGGCTGGTGTTAATGAAATCAATCACGTGCTGGCACTCCGCTATGCTGTCTTTCCACGAGAACTCCGGAGCCGGCAGACGCGGTATCGCTGCTGAATAGAGGTCAAAATAACAGGAGGAGTTCTCCGTAGAAATCACCCGGCAACGATAGGTAGCGGTATCCTCGGGCTCGTAAATACGGGATGTTTGACCCACCAGCGCATTGTCATATTTGTCATACCACTGATAGCGGAAGCCTTCCGGTGCCTTCAGCGCCATTGCCACATCTGCGTTCTTGGCACATGCAGTGGCATCTATAGTGGCTTTCGCACAATCGAGTGTGAAGTAAGCATATCCGTAGTGACCTCCCTGGAAACAGTCATACGTGGTCAAACGGACACGTATCACCTCGCCGTCCTGAATACCCAACTCGCGCGTATTCAAGCCTACCGTCGTCCAGTCTTTCCAGGTAACAAGGTCATAGCCGCTGCCATACGTATGCCATCCTGCCATGGTTTGATCCGCTGCGAAATTACGCACACCGCATGTCGGCTCAATCAGATTATTATGGGCATCCAGGATCTCCAGTACGAAACGAGGCTGGTCCTCTGGACCATGGCCGGGATCCTCCAACACTACCGCGTATTGCATCAGGACTACCGCATTGGAACTATCCACAACATACTCGTATGTGACAGACTCCGCGCCATTACTCGTACTCCAGTTACCCAGACGGACGGAAGCATAGCCCCCCTTCGGAATCAAGGACAGCATACCGCCCGTGCGCGGATCGGTGGCGGTTTTGTCCCAGTTTACCGTATGACGGGACTCGACAGACTCACTGCCGAAATCTACCACACCTCTCGTTTCATAGGCTTTATTGCGGTTTGCCAGATCATTATAACCGTTACCGTACCCCGTTCTACCATACGTACAGGTTACCGTAGAGGCATGCAGATCGGTGAAATTGACGCAGTGCAGATCCGGGCAGAAGAGCACGAACTCCGGACCATAGGTCCATGCACTCGTATCCGGCGTACAAATGCCACGCACACGTACTTCATAACTACCCTCCGTGAGGTTGGTCAGGTATGCCGAGGACTTCGTGTAATCATTCGGATCCATCATTGTACGGGTCTCCTGAATCCAGTTGGTAGTACCTACCTGGCGGTAATTCACCTCATAACTCTGGGAATTACCCGTCCAAGTCACGTACGCCGAGTCACAGCCAATCGCCTTTGCCATGATATCCGACGGACGGGGACAGTTGGTATTCGTGATGATGATATTATCAATACATGCACCTATCGTGGATGCTGATTTGTCGCGGTTGTTGCTTGCCCATGCAAACACCAGACGGGTCGTACTTACGCCGTCCGATTTGAAAGTATAGGACTCGTTCTTCCATGTCTCCTGATCCTTCAGGTTGGGAAACAGCATGGAGGTCAATACCGGGTTGGCAATCGTATTAGGCAGCGTACCTATCGTACGAGCCTCCAATGTCAGTCCGGTCAGATCGCCGATTCCTACATACAACGCCGAAGTAGGAGCGCCTATACAGAGCCAGTCAAAAGTCAGGATACACGTACCGGCAGGCAGCACCATATCGCGGTACGCATACTGCACACACGGCACGGAATCAAACTGCGCATCTCTGCGGTTATTCGAGATATAAAGCGCTTGACGACCCGCCGAATGAACCGATTTACCTACTACCCATTGATCTAACAATGCCGGTGCATTCGCCCCGGGATTGAGATTCCAATTATTCAGCTCCGCCGACTCGTTTTCCTCGAAGTTCATCTGGTACGGCAACGACACATTCTGAGCCGTTACAGGGAGACTCATCACTACTACCGATACCCATACACTAAGTAAAAATTTCCTCATAATTCTACTATATATTATCATTACTTTTTACGAATGTTGATTTTCATTTGCATAAAATATACAAATCTAGGGCGCAAAATTACACAATTTTTTTTGAATTAGCAACATTTTGTCAATAAAACTGCAAAAAATGTATATTTTGTAAAGTTCATTTAGCATTTCAAAGACAGAATGATAGAACATAAAATGTTCAAAAGAGCGACCCTTTTGGGGCCGCTCTTCCTTTATGTATTACCGCACGTATGCGCGTTAGAGACTCGCTTGGTATGCCGCTGCGTCCATCAGTTTGTCCAACTCGGAGGCATCGTTGACGCTGANTCTTGATGATCCAGCCCTTGCCATACGGGTCATTGTTCACCAACTCCGGCGCAGCATCCAGCTCCCCGTTGATCTCCAGCACCTCGCCCGACACCGGCATGTTCAGATCGCTCACCGTCTTCACTGCCTCCACTGATCCGAAGACCTCGCCTTGACCTACCGTCTCTCCTACCGTAGGCACATCGATGAAGACAATCTCGCCTAACTCAGACTGCGCATAGTCCGTGATACCGACATATGCCTCTGCGCCCTCTACGCGAATCCATTCGTGTTCGCTCGTATATTTGATATTATCAGGAAAATTCATATCCGTTATACATTATATATTATACATTCATTAACGTTGTACCGGCGTGCCCGGGATCTGGTCACCCAGCGTGCTCATTGCGCAGCGGAAACCGATCTTGGAAGAAGACTTGTCCTGATCCATGTAACGACGGGTGGAGGGGTTCAGCCAATAGATACGGTCGGCCCACGAACCGCCTTTATATACGCGGCTCTTCTTCGTTACGCGCGGAGCCAGGATATCCGTCGGGTCATTCTTCACCTCGGTGAGGTTAGCCACGCCTACCGTATCCAGCGGATAATCCGTCTCAATCAGACTGGCGAAATCACCGTCGAGCACATCGCGCTTATCATCCTCCTTGCCCCAGGTAATCTTGATACAACCTACGGAGTCCATCTCAAACTTACCGTTCTCATCCAGTACCGGACGGCTGTAGATATTACCACGGTAGGAGTTATACTCGCTCGTCTCCTGATAAGTCGTCTCACGATAGACATCCATCACCCACTCGTTGACATTACCCGCCATATTGTAGAGACCGAAATCATTCGGCGCGAACTCATCCACCGGGTTGGTGATCACGCGGCGGTCGTTCAGCGCACCGCTCACACCCATCATGTCACCACGACCGCGGACGAAGTTAGCCTGCAACTGTCCCAGGTTCTTCTTACTCATGTCGCGCGGATGATAACCGCTCCACGGATAAACCTTACCCTCGATGGTCAGACCATCCTCGCCGGCAACAGGAGCATAAGCGGCAAACTCCCACTCTGCTTCCGTCGGCAGACGATAACCGGTCACGAAGATACCATCGGCGATATTCACCTTACGCTCCGCGCCGTAGCTGTCGAGTTTCGGGTGACGGCCGTACTCCGGCAAATAAGAATCATCCATTAAGTATTTCTCGGTATTGAATACAAACTTGTCACGGATCCACTCATAACTCGGGCGGTACATCGTTACCGTCTGCTCAGGATCCTCGGGGCTGACCTCCTCGTAGGAGTACATCTCATATCCGGTCTCCTGCTCCCACTCATCCTTGTATCCCTCGTCGTCCGTAGGCTGAAGATCAGCGAACGGAGGAATAACAATCGCGCCGGCGTTAATCAGCGCCATCTCGTTCACGCGGTCGGTACGCCACTGGCAATACGCCATAGCCTGCTCCCAGCTGACACCTACAATCGGGTAGAAAGAGAACGCCGGATGCTCGAAATAGTTATCCTCATAGGGATCATTGTACGCCAGATCCTCACGCCATACCGTATGATCCGGACGCGCCTGATCCACCAACTCCGGGGCTACCGGACCGAACACGAACTCCAGCCAGTGCAGATACTCGTTCCAGTTCAGGTTCGTCACCTCGTACTTATCCATATAGAACGAACTGACGGTCAGCGTACGCGTCTCGTTGTTACGGGGCGCTGTCAGGAACTCATCCTTCTCACCTACCGTAAAGGAACCGCCCTGCACGGGAACCATACCTACAGGATTCACATTCCCCACGCCTTCGTTAGCCTGGAAATTCGTAGTACGTTGGTCGAAATAATTCCAACCGGTGGTGTTGCTCACGCGGGTATTCAACTCACGTTGCTGGCAGGACACTGCCGCCATTGCAACCAAAACGATCAAAAGATACTTTACACTTTTCATACCTATTTTTTTGACATTTTATTTTCACATACACGTTTCAGCCTGCAAAAATACTACTTTTTTGGGACATATGCAAATTTTTTGCACTTTTTTTTGCTTATTTCCTTTTTTTTTTGTACTTTTGCACCGTGAAAGTGCAAATTATGGCAATCGGTAACGTGACTCCGGATAGTTTTTACGCCGGTTCACGATTGATGGATCCGGACTCCCGTATCCATACAGACCTCATCCTCTCATGGGCAGAACAAGCCTTGCTTGACGGGGCGGACATTCTGGATATCGGTGCGTGCTCCACGCGTCCGGGCAGTACTCCCGTGCCGGAGGAGGAGGAATGGCGGCGGCTGGCGCCGGCGCTGGAAGTCATTCGCGAGGCGTTCCCTGATGCCGCCCTCTCTATCGACACCTTCCGTCCCTCGATCGCCGCACAGGCTCTGGACCGGTTCGGGTCCATGATCATCAATGATATCTCCGGCGGGAACGACGAGATGTACGATCTCGTATCCCGATACGGTGTGCCGTACGTGTTCACCTTCGCGGGCGATTATACCCGCCTCAGCCTTCTCACCACCCGTGATACCGCCAACTGGATCCTGGATCCCGGATTGGGTTTCTGCGGAGGCGTGGAAGCGGATTATGCCTGCCTCCGGCAATTGGACACGCTCCGACCCTTTCACCGGCAGGTATTGGTAGGCGTGAGCCGCAAATCGATGATTTACAAGCCCTTGGGTCTCACGCCGGACACATGTCTCGTCCCCACCCAGGCGTTGCAACTCTACGCCCTCGAGCACGGAGCCGCTATTTTACGCACGCATGACGTGCGCGATACAAAGTATATAGTAACTCTATGGAATAACATCCGTAATTCGTAATTCGTAATTTTTAATTTTATCCCCATGCATTTCCTCGCTTTATCTTTCGGTTTCAAGGACGTCATTGACATCCTGCTCGTAGCCATCATTTTATACGAGACCTACCGTTTGCTCCGCAAGACCGGTGCCTCCAATCTGTTCTGGGGTATTCTGGCATTCCTGCTGGTATGGTTTCTTGTCTCCTTCGTATTCCAACTGGATCTGACCGGCGCGCTGTTCGACCGTATCATATCCGTCGGCGCTATCGCCCTGATCATCATCTTCCAGGAGGAGATCCGCATGTTTTTCTACCGGGTAGGTTCCCGCTTCTCGTCCTGGAAAATCTTCCGTCCCTCGACCTTGGATCACGAGGCGGGTTCACGCCAGCAGATACTCGAGATCATCCAGGCCTGCCGCCACATGGCTTCCACCAAAACCGGTGCCCTCATCGTCATTGCCGGAGGCGGCAGTCTCAAGGAGATTGTAGATACCGGAGAGAGGCTGGATGCACTGGTATCGGCACGGCTCATTGAGAACATATTCTTCAAGAACACCCCGCTCCATGACGGCGCACTCATCATCCGTGACGGGAAGATGCTCGCCGCCGCCTGTATCCTGCCCGTCAGCAAGAATCAGGACATCCCCCTGCACTACGGACTCCGCCACCGCGCAGCGCTCGGATTGACAGAAAAATCCGACGCCACATGTATTGTGGTGTCGGAAGAGACCGGACTTATCTCCGTAGCGCAAGCCGGAAAAATCAGAGAGGTGAAGGAGGATGAGTTATTCCTCGTACTTCATTCCTCGGCTACCACCGCCCCGGCGGACTGAGCTGCCGTACGCATCGCGGCAGATGACGCACTTGCCTTCCTCCGGCAACTGGAAGAGGACGGTGAATTTGATACCTACCACCAGATTCGTCACTTTAGCCGCGAAGTTGGGGGTGGACATGATGTCGTTCACCCGCAGGTTATCCATCATCGTCTGTTTCCCGTACTGGCGGTCGTAGGTATCCGGAGCCGTGAAGCCGGGCAGGTCGCGCTTGGTATGCATATCCATCAACCCATAATCTACATATCCCGCCAACCGGTACTCGATCGTGCGTTTCGGTACATCAAATCCTACCGCATCCGTAATCACGCCGCCGAAACGGCCGCCCATCTCGAGGCTCAGATCCAGACCGAGATTGCTGATATTCGCCTTGGCGGAACCCTTCAGAGGGAAGTCGGTAAAGAACTGATACTCCGGCATATTGCGCAGATCCGGTATATCCTCGTATCTGCCGAAGGTGTTAACGGTAGCCGTGGTATTGACCTTGCTGTAGAGATTGGCATTCACCTTCACACCCGCCAGCATATAGAACTTACGGTGCTGCACACCGATCATCAGCGGCACCTGGACACCCACATTGACATACTGGTCATGGCGGTTCGCTATCTCATAGACATACGTGAACGGGTCACCCTGTATGTCAATCTGGTTCGTACGCTCTACGGTCATGTTACTGCCCTGGATGAAAGAGGTCATTCCTCCCTGGGGGCCGACACCAACCTGGAACAGGAAACGGGTAGGACCATAGGTACGCCCCGCTTGCAACTCATATACAAATCCCGCTCCTCCGGCTACACCAAAACTCGGACCGAACTTACTCCCGGACGGCAGGAAGGTCCATTCGCCTACCTGGCCATACGCTCCGATATAGTTGGTCACCTTCGCCTCCGCAACACTGCTAAAAAGCACTGCAAGCAATAAAAGCCAATATGATTGATGTTTTTTCACCGATTTATTTGTATTTTTCATTTTTTTGTTGTACCTTTGCACCCGATTTTGCAAAAAGTACCCGAAAAGCGGTGCAAAAGTAGCAAAAATAATTGATATACGCAAATAAAAAAAGCATTTTTTTACCTTTTAGTATAAAAATTACACAAAATATGGCATTTAATCGCACTTTAATCACTGCAGCACTGCCTTATGCGAACGGACCGGTGCATATCGGACACCTCGCCGGCGTGTATGTTCCCGCGGACATTTACGCCCGCTATCTCCGTCTCAAAGGAAAAGAAGTTCTGTTCGTTTGCGGAAGTGACGAACATGGTGTCCCGGTTACCATCCGTGCCCGCAAAGAAGGGGTGACCACCCAGCAGGTAGTCGACCGGTATCACGAGTTGATCAAGCGTTCGTTCGCCGGTTTCGGCATCTCGTTCGATATCTACTCCCGTACCACCTCCCCCACCCATCACCGCTTTGCAGCGGATTATTTCCGCAAGATGTACGATGCCGGGCAGTTCGTAGAGGAGACCTCCGAGCAGTTCTATGACCCGCAGACCGGGCATTTCCTGACCGACCGGAATATCCGCGGCGAGTGCCCGCGGTGCCACTCTCTGGGTGCCTATGGCGACCAGTGCGAGAAATGCGGCGCCACCCTCTCGCCGGACGAGCTCATCAATCCCTACAATGCCGAGACCGGCAACCCGCTCGCCAAGAAGGCGACCAAGCACTGGTATCTGCCCCTTGACCAATACCAGGCATGGCTTGAGGACTGGATCCTCAACCACCACAAGGAGTGGCGTCCCAACGTCTATGGCCAGTGCAAGAGCTGGCTCGACGGCGGACTCAAACCCCGTGCCGTCACCCGTGACCTCGACTGGGGTATCCCCGTGCCTGTAGAGGGCGCGGAGGGTAAGGTGCTGTACGTGTGGTTCGACGCCCCGATCGGGTATATATCCAACACCATCGAACTCTGCCAATCCAACCCCGACAAATACGGAGACTGGCAGAAATGGTGGAAACAGGAGGATACCAGAATGATCCATTTCATCGGGAAAGACAACATCGTCTTCCACTGTATCGTCTTCCCCGCCATGCTCAAGGCGCAGGGCTACAACCTGCCCGACAACGTACCGTCCAACGAGTTCCTCAACCTCGAGGGCGACAAGATATCCACGTCCCGCAACTGGGCGGTATGGCTCAACGAGTATCTCGACGATTTCCCCGGCAAGCAGGACGTTCTCCGGTATGTGCTGACCGCCAATGCGCCGGAGACCAAGGACAATGACTTCACCTGGGCGGATTTCCAAGCGCGCAACAACAACGAGTTGGTCGCTATCTACGGCAATTTCGTCAACCGCGCGCTCGTCCTCACCAACAAGTATTTCGAGGGACGCGTACCCGCCTGCGGCGAACTGACCGGCTACGACAAAGAGACTATCGAGGAGTTCAAGAACGTCAAGGCGACGCTGGAGGAACTGCTGGAGAACTTCAAGTTCCGCGAGGCGCAGAAGGAGGCGATGAACCTCGCCCGTATCGGAAACAAATACCTCGCCGATACCGAGCCCTGGAAACTCGCCAAGACCGACATGGACCGCACCGCTACCGTGCTCCACATGGCGCTCCAGATTGCAGCGAACTTAGCCATCGCTTTTGAGCCGTTCCTGCCGTTTTCATCGGCTAAATTGAGGACCATGCTCCGTCTCAACGAGACCGCCGGATGGGAGGATCTGGGCCGTATCGACCTCCTCGCTGCCGGAGAACAGTTAGGCGAAGTGTCGCTCCTCTTTGAGAAGATAGAGGATGCCGCTATTCAGGGTCAGCTCGACCGTCTGGAGCGTATCAAGCGGGAGAACGAAGAGGCTGCCAAAGCCGAGGCGCTCAAGAACTGGCGTCCCGAGCCGGTCAAAGAGCCCACTACCATCGATGAATTCGACAAGAATGACATACGCGTAGCGACCGTTCTGGAGTGTACGAACGTGAAGAAATCCGACCGTCTGCTGCAGTTCAGGCTGGACGACGGCATGGGCGGACGCACCATCCTCTCCGGCATCGCGCAATCCTACCCTGACCCGTCAGTCCTCGTGGGCAAACAGGTGCTCTTCATTGCCAACTTCCCGCCCCGTAAGATGATGGGTATCGAGTCGCAGGGTATGATCCTCTCCGCGGTGGATGCGGACGGCAAACTGGTAGTTACTACCGTCTCCGCACCCGTCAAAAACGGCTGTCAGGTAGGATGATGGAGAGTAGAAAGTAGAAAGTAGAAAGTAGAAAGAAAAAAGGCAACCGAGATGGTTGCCTTTTTTGTAGCGGGACCCAGGATTGAAATCATAAAAAACCACCTCGCGGTGGTTTTGTAGCGGGACCCAGGATTGAACTGGGGACCTCATGATTATGAATCATGCGCTCTAACCAGCTGAGCTATCCCGCCAACACTTCGTTTT
>OCVV011328259.1_pt1 | contig 22885 bp, 18 predicted proteins | sample 1539721 | NCBI WGS metagenome assembly OCVV01 (sample SAMN02144230, study PRJEB22623) | gut metagenome | biome: sheep rumen | host: Ovis aries | place: New Zealand
GACATCGTGGCGTGGCTGGGCCTTGTGGTGAGGACCGTCGACTCGAGCCTGGTGGACGAGTGGTCCGCCGCCGGCACCGCCGCGCCGGAGGCGGGCGCTGCCCCCGCGGACGCCCACGAGGTCGTGCACGACCGTCGCGGACTCACGCTTCTGGTGCGAAACGCCCTGTTCGCACGCGTGCGCCTTGCCGCCGTGGGCAATACGGAGCGCCTGGGCGCGCTCGACGCGGACTGGGGCTGGCGCCAGCCGCGCTGGACGCAGGCGCTGGACGCGTACCGCGAGTCCCACGACGACATCCTGCTGGACGCGGACGCCCGCTCCGCCGCCTACCTTGCGATAGACGAGTCGGACGAGAAGGGCGACGGCGCCGGTCGCCACGTCTGGCACGTGCGGCAGATGTTCCGCGACCCGGACGACGACCGCGACTTTGGCATATCGGGCGACGTCGACCTCGACGCGACGCAGGACGAGGGCGAGGTCGTGTTCTGCCGGTACCAGGTGGGCTTCGTGGAGGACCTGCTGGAAAGCGAGCGTCGGGCGTAGCGGGCCCCACTCGCCCACGCAAAAGGCGGGCGCCCCACGGACGCCCGCCTCCAAGTCTCGATCGCGTACAGCCGCGCGCCGCACCTAGTGCACGATGCCAACCGTTCGCAGCAGCTCCCACACAACGGCAGCCCCTACGATCAGGAGCACGGGCAGCGTAAACAGCCCCAGCCAGATAAGGCCTAGCACCAGCGCGATCCGCAGCAGCCAGCCAAGGACGCGAAAGCCCAGCGCCACCAGCTTGAACGCCAGCCACAAAACCCCGATCGTGGCGATGCCACTCATCAGCCCAACCATGAATGCACTCTCCAAAAGCACAGCCGAGCGGCCCCATGCCGCCCGATGAGTACCTGATACCCAAACATATCAGAGGCCAATCCCGTTCAACCGTGGCACACGACGAATCCGCCACATCGCCAAGTCCCCCCATCTAGCGTCGGTCTCGCGCCCCGGCGCCCGCCTCACCGCGCTTGCGCTAGCATGGTGCAAACCACAACGCTCGGAGGACCAATGGACCAGAACGACCAGGCACTCGTAGACAAGCTCAAGGGAGAGCTCGCCCAGCAGGGCATGAAGACCGCCTTCGCAGAGGACGCGCCCGCCGCGGGCGAGAAGAACGAGGATTCCGAGGTGGACTTCCTCTCGGCCATGAACGCCTTCCGCAAGGCGAAGGCCTCGGGCGACAAGGACGCCATCGCCGCCGCCGAGCGCCACCTGCAAGAGGTCGTCCGCCAGGAGATGCGCGACTTCGAGGGCTGCGACACGAAGTAGCGCCGCGCAACCGGAACCGACGCTCGCCCAGCCCTAACCCAGCTCGCGGTAGTGGAAGCTCTTCTCGCCCGAGGCGTACGGCGCCACGATGTCGCCGTGGCCCACCAGACGGTACTTGTACGTCACCAGGCCGTCCAGGCCAACCGGGCCGCGCGCGTGCAGCTTGCCCGTGCTGATGCCCACCTCGGCGCCAAAGCCGTAGCGGAAGCCGTCCGCAAAGCGCGTGGAGCAGTTGCGGTACACACCGGCGGAGTCCACCATCTGCATGAAGTACTCCGCCGCATCGTCGCTTGCCGTCACGATGGCGTCCGTGTGGTGCGAGCCATAGCGGTTGATGTGGTCGACGGCCTCGCGCACGCCGTCCACCACCCTGCAGCTCATCACGTAGTCGCCGTACTCCGTGCAGAACTCGTCGTCTGCCATAAGCTCCACGGCGGGGATGCCCTCCACGCCGGCAAGCAGGTCCACGACCTCCTGCGTGCCGCGCAGGCGTGCCCCGCGCTCCGCCAGGCCGCGCGCCGCCTTCGGCAGAAACTCCGCCGCAATGGAGCGGTCCACCAGAAGCGTCTCCGCGGCGTTGCACACGGCGGGGTACTGCGTCTTCGCGTCCACCAGCACGCGCACGGCCATGTCCTGGTCCGCGTCGCGGTCCACGAACACGTGGCACACGCCGGCGGAGTGCCCCATCACGGGAATCTTCGTGTGATCCATGATGTAGCGCACGAACTTGTTCGATCCGCGCGGAATCAGCAGGTCCACGTCCTCGTCGCAGCGCAACAGCTCGTCGATCTCGCTGTGGAGCTCCGCCTGCAAGAGGCAGCCCGCGGGAAGCCCCGCCCTAACCACGACCGCGTGTATCACGTCAAACAGCACGCGGTTGGTGTTGGCGGTCTCGCGCCCGCCCTTCAGCACGGCACAGTTGCCGCTCTTGATGCACAGCGAGCCAATCTGCACCAGCGCGTCCGGCCGCGCCTCGAAGATCACGCCTATCACGCCAATGGGGCACGTCACGCGCCTGAGCTCCAGCCCCTGGTCAAGCTCTCGGTCGAGAAGGACCCTGCCCACCGGGTCGGGAAGCTCCTGCAGCTGCCGAAGGCCCTCGACGCCGTCGCGAAGCTTCGCCTCGTCGTAGCGCAGCCGCTTCTGGACGGTCTGTGCAACGCCGGCCTCGGCCGCGGACGCCATGTCCTTCTCGTTTGCCGCGAAGATGCTCTGGGCGTTTGCCTCCAGCGCCTGCGCTATGAGCTCGAGCGCACGGTTGCGCTGCTCCAGCGGGGACGCCGCCATCGCGGGCGCCTCGAGCTTCATCCGGTGGATGCTTTCCCTCATGTCCATGTGGCCTCCTCGTGCGGGGCGCTACGTGCCGCCGCGGTGCCGCTGTCCTGCGGAGTCGTATTGCAGAGTGTACCCCGTCTGCAAGCGAGCGCCGCGCGCGTTAACAACATGGTGCCACTCGGGCGCGGCGCGGGCGCTGCGGCGCGGCGCGGCCGCACTTGTGGGGGCTTTCTGACGCGGGCGCAACCTCGGGTAGAATCTACGCAGCACAAGGCGGCAACGGGCGTGCGCGGGCAAGGCCGCGGCACGCGTCTGGCGGCGGGCGGAGCCCGCACGGAGGAGGAACCATGGGCAGGCTCAAGTACGAGACGGCGCGCTTCGAGGCGTCGTACGGAACCATCGCACAGCTGCCCGAGCCCACCACGCCAGAGGTCTCGTTCGTCGGCCGCTCCAACGTGGGCAAGTCGTCGCTTCTGAACAAGCTCATCGGCCGCAAGTCGCTCGCGAAGGTGTCCAGCCAGCCAGGCAAGACCGCAAACGTCAACTTCTTCGACGTGGACGGCGTGCGCTTCGTCGACCTGCCGGGCTACGGCTTCGCAAAGGTCTCGCAGGCAGAAAAGCAGCGCTGGGCAAACCTCATCAGCGGCTACTTCGAGCAGGAGCGCAGCTTCAACCTCGTCGTCTCGCTCGTGGACATCCGCCACGACGCACAGCAGCTCGACCGCGACATGCTGGGCTACCTCGAACAGGAGGGGCTGCCGTTCGTCGTGGCGCTCACGAAGGCGGACAAGCTCAGCCGTAGCAAGCAGGCGCAGCAGCGCCAGGCGCTTGCCAGGCAGTTTGGGCTCGACGCGTCGCGCATGCTCGTGACGTCGTCCCAGACGGGCCAGGGCATCCAGGAGCTCCGCACCATGATCGAGGACGCCTGCCTCTAGCAAGCCCGCCTGCAGCCTAGCCTCCCACCACGTCCTTCAGGCGCAGCACCAGCACGCGGTCCACCCGCGCGCAGTCCTGCCAGCGGTAGGCCTCGGCGCCAGACTCGAAGCACAGGTACAGCCTGCCGCCGGACACCTCGGTCTCCTCCATCATCGGCGGCAGTATGAACGTGGCCCAGGCTCGGGCGTTCCTCAGGTCGTTGTTCCAGGCGCCGCCGTCCCACGCCATCACCCTCAGCCTGCTGTCACGCAGACCGTACGACTGCGACAGCAGGCACAGGTCGCGCACGAGCGCCATCCCCTGCGCCTGGCCGTTGATGAGCGCGCCGTCCACGGGCACGGGCATGTCCCCGTGCGAGCGCGCCGCGTCCTTCACCACGTGCTTCATCACCCGGGTGTTGCGCACGTCCACGGTGTCGTCCTCAGGCTCCAGCCCCTCCACGCTCTCAAGGTAGCCGTCGCTTCGCACCTTCTGGAGGTCCGCCATCGTCTCGTCCCGGTCCGCCTGCCTGAGCGTCCCGCCCTTCTCGATGTCGAACGCCTGGATCGTCGTGCGCGAGCTCCGCGTGTCGCTGAAGTCGCCCACGTACAGCCTGTCGCCCTTCACCGTCAGAAACGACGCGTGCGCAAGCGTCGGAATGTAGTACGTGTGCTCCACCGCACACGGGCCGTCCGCGCGCGACGCGTCGTAGTACTCCCACGCGCTCGCCTTCAGCGAGCTCACGGTGGCGCCACCGTTCTTTCCCTCGCGATAGCCGCACATCCACACGCGGTCGTGCTCCGCGTCGTACGCAAGGCCGCCCACGTGCGGCGTGCCGTCCAGCACGATCACGCCTTCCAGCCGGTGGCTCTTCAGCCCGATGCGGTATATCACCGAGTCGTGCACGCGGTCGTGGCAGTACGCGGACACCAGCAGGCACCTTCCCGCAACGCACACGCCCTGCGGCGTCATCGTCGTGCACGTGCTCAGGTTCCCGTCCGCGTCCAGCGTGCGCGTCATCTTCAGCCCCGGTATCACGTAGGAGTCGCGCATGACGCGGTCGACGTCGCAGTACGTACCCATGCCATAGTCGCGCAGCACGCGCCTCACGTCCGCGTCGGAAAGCACGGCGTCCGCGTTCGTCCCGTCCGCGCTGGACGGCAGGCCCGCGCTCTGCGGGGCCACAAGCCCATACGCGCCAAGGCACAGGGTCGCCACCATAAGCGCCCCCGCCGCGTGCAGCACCGCCCGTCTGGCCCGCATGTCACCTCCGACCCCCGACCGCCCGCAGAGCATCTGGCTACGGTAGCACTTGCGGCGCCGGCGCGCACGCGGGCAGGCGCCGCGTCAGCACGCGTCCACGCATTTGTAACGCAACCGTCAGCTTGTTGCAGGCTTCGGTAAGCCCCAGCTCACAAGGGCAATACCGGTTCCCACGCGTGGAATGATACCTATAGAAGATAAGTCTTCAGAGGTTGGGAGCCCATCATGTCGTCCACTACTTTTAACCGCCAGACCGAGGGCTTTCTGCACGGGTTCGGCATGGTCGCCGCCGTGGAGGTCGCGGGAATCATCGTCGCCGCGCTCACGATCCTGCTCCTTGCGGGCATCGCCCAGCTGTTCTAGCAAGACCGGCAACGCCCGCCAACCGCGTCCGACCGGTCGCGCGGCACCGCACCCCGCTCCCCCGGATGTCTATCTCCGGGGGAGCGCCTTTTTTGCATTTCGGGGCTATTATCGAATACGAACACATAAATCATTCCACCAACGCAAAGGAGCCCCATGACCCAAGGCCCACAGCAACAAGCGCAGGACGCCACCCCGGACACCGTATCCCAGCTCAGGTACCTGCGCCTGCTGTCGCAGCGCTTCCCCAGCCGGCGCGCCGCCATGAGCGAGATCATCAACCTCCGCGCCATCCTCACGCTACCGCGCGGCACGGACCACTTCATCAGCGACATCCACGGCGAGTACGAGGCCTTCGAGCACATCCTCAACAACTGCTCCGGCGTCATCCGCGAGCAGATCCGCGTGATCTTCTCGCCGGAGCTGGACGCGCACGAGCAGGCGGAGCTACGCACCCTCGTGTACTACCCGCGCGAGAAAATCGACCGCCTTCGCGGCGAGGGCGTCGTGAACGAGGCCTGGTACCTGCAGAACCTCTATAGGATGGTACGCCTTGCGCGCTGGGTCGCCGGCAAGTACACGCGCTCGAAGGTGCGCAAGTCCATGCCGCCGGAGTACGCCTACATCATGGACGAGCTCATGCACGCCACGCGCGACGAGGAGAAGGTGCGCCACGCCTACCACCGCTCCATCCTGGAGTCCGTGGTGGCCGCCGGCGCCGCGGACGACTTCATCGTGGCGCTCGCCGGCCTCATCAAGCGTCTGGCCGTCGACCGCCTGCACGTGGTGGGCGACGTGTTCGACCGCGGCGAGCACGCGGACAAGGTCATGCACGTGATCGAGCACCACCCGTCCGTCGACGTGCAGTGGGGCAACCACGACATCGCGTGGATGGGCGCGGCGTGCGGGTCCGCGGCATGCATCTGCTCCGTAGTGCGCACGTGCGTGCGCTACGGCACGCTGTCCTCGATCGAGAGCGGATATGGCATAAGCCTGCGCGAACTTGCGCTCTTCGCCAACCGCACCTACCGCGCCGGCGACGTCATCTCGCCGTTCCAGAAGGCCATAGACGTGATGCTCTTCAAGGTGGAGGGCCAGACGTACCGGCGCCACCCGGACTGGCGACGCGCGAGCGAGCGCCTGCTGCTCGACAAGCTGGACCTCGCGCGCGGCACCGTGCGCATAGGCAATCGCGACTGGCCGCTCAAGACCTGCGACTTCCCCACCATAGACCCAGAGGACCCCTACCGCCTCTCGCCGGGCGAGAAGGACGTGCTCCAGGGGCTCCAGGCGGCGTTTCGCGATGCGGACCGCCTGCGCCGCCACGTCGCGTTCCTGTACGAGAGAGGCTCCATCTACCGCGTGTGCGATGGCAACCTGCTGTTCCACGGGTGCATCCCGCTTGCCTCCGACGGCTCGTTCTGCAGCGTCAGCTGCGAGGGCACGTGGAGGCGCGGCCGTGACTACCTGGACTTCTGCGACTCCGTGGCGCGCCGCGCGTGGACCCGGGGCGACCAGTCCGCGCTGGACTGGATGTACTACCTGTGGTGCGGCGCCCACTCCCCGCTCTCGGGCCGCGTGGTGAAGACGTTCGAGCGCGCGTTCGTGAGCGACAGGGCGGCGTGGGAGGAGCCGCGCGACCCGTACTACGACCTGACGGACCGCGAGGACGTCTGCGTGCGCATACTCGAGGAGTTTGGCCTGGACGGCCCGGAGTGCCGCATCATAAACGGCCATACGCCCGTGCGCACCGTGCGCGGGGAAAGCCCCGTGCGCGCAAACGGCCGCAAGCTCGTGATCGACGGCGGGTTCTGCCGCGCCTACCACGACAAGACGGGCATCGCGGGCTACACCTTGGTCTCCGGCTCGCATGACCTGCGCATCAAGGCGCACCGGCCGTTCTTGGGAATCGACGCCGCCCTGGACGACAACGCGGACATCATGAGCGAGAGCGACGTGCTGCGCCGCTACGACCACCAGGTCCTGGTGCGCGAGACGGACCGCGGCGCGGAGCTGCGCGCCCAGATACAAGACCTGGACGCGCTCGTCCGCGCCTATCAGGACGGCACCATCCCGGAGCGCGCCTAGCGGATGCCGACCACCTTGTACCCGGCGTCCTCCACGGCCTTCGAGAGCTTCTTGTCGCTCACGAGCGGGCCCGCGTCCAGGGTGGCGTTCTTCTCGTCCAGCGAGACGTGGACGTTCCTCACGCCGCGCACGCCCTCGAGCGCCTGCGTCACGTGCGCCACGCAGTGCTCGCACATCATGCCTTCGATATCAAGTGTCTTGCTTGCCATGGGGGCACTTCCCTCCTCGTCTGCCCCGGCGACATCCGCCGGGGACGCTTCCTTGCCAACCTTCACGCCGTCTTTCGCGGGAGCCGCGGCGGCACGTCCGCTCGGCTTCCACGCAAAGAGCCTGAGCGCGTTCGACACCACGAACACGGAGCTGAAGCCCATCGCGGCGGCACCCACCATCGGGTTGAGCGTGATGCCCACGGGCGTGAGCGCGCCCATCGCCACGGGGATGCACACGGCGTTGTAGAACAGGGCCCAGAACAGGTTCTGCCTGATGTCGCGCATGGTGGCGCGGCTGAGCTCTATGGCCGTGGCAACGTCCGCCGGGTCGGAGCGCATGAGCACCACGTCCGCCGAGCCAATGGCCACGTCCGTGCCGGCGCCGATCGCGATGCCCACGTCCGCGCGGGCGAGCGCCGGGGCGTCGTTGATGCCGTCACCCACCATCGCGACCTTGTGGCCGTCGCGCTGCAGGTCGTGCACGCGGCGCTCCTTCTGGTCGGGCAGGACGCCGGCGATGACCTCGTCCACACCCACCTGGACCGCCACCGCGCGGGCCGTGGCCTCCTGGTCGCCCGTGAGCATCACGGTGCGCACGCCCATGGCGCGCAGGCGCGCCACCGCGGCGGCGGAGGTGGGCTTCACGACGTCCGCCACGGCGACCATGCCCAGAGCCTGCCCGTCCGCTGCGAAGAAGAGCGGCGTCTTCGCCGCGGCCGCAAGCTCTTGCGCCTGCGCCGCGAGGTCGCCCAGGTCCACGCCCTCCGCCGCCATGAGGCGGGCGTTTCCCGCAAGCGCGGGCCTGCCGTCGACCGTGGCCTTGATGCCGCCGCCGGCCACCTGCGTGAAGTCCTCCACGCGCGCCGAGGCGTCCGCACCAGGCGCCACCTCGTCCACGTAGTCGCACACGGCCTGGGCCAGCGGATGCTCGCTCTTGCGCTCCAGCGCCGCGGCCAGGCGAAGGAGGTCCTTCTCGCCCACCGGCGCCACGCTCCTGACGTCCGTCACCTTGGGGGCGCCCTCCGTCACGGTGCCGGTCTTGTCCAGCACCACGGTGTCGAGCGAGCCCGCGACCTCGAGCGCCTCCGCGCTCTTGATGAGGACGCCCTCCTTCGCGCCGCGCTCCGTGCCGACCATGATGGCCGTGGGCGTGGCCAGGCCAAGTGCGCACGGGCAGCTGATAACCAGCACGGACACCGCGTGGTTGAACGCGACGGCGAAGTCGCCCGGGGCGAGAAACGCGAGCCACCCCACCAGCGTCACGGCCGCGATCGCGATGACCACGGGCACGAACACGCCGGCGATGCGGTCCGCCTGGCGCTCGATGGGCGCCTTGGAGCTCGTGGCCTCGTCCACGAGGCGGATGATGTTTGCGAGCGTCGTGTCCGCGCCGACGGCCGTGGCCTCCATCGTGAACCAGCCGCGCCGCGACACCGTGGCGCCCGTCACGTGGTCGCCCACGCCCTTCTCGGCGGGAACGGGCTCGCCCGTGATCGCGGACTCGTCCACGGAGGCGGAGCCCTCGCGCACCACGCCGTCCACCGGCACGGACTCGCCGGCGCGCACCACCAGCACGTCGCCCACGCGCACGTCGTCGGTGGGTACGCTCTGCTCGCGGCCGTCGCGCAGCACCGTCGCCGTCTTCGGGGCAAGGTTCATGAGCGCGGAGATGGAGCTCGTGGTCTTGCCCTTCGCGCGCGCCTCGAAGTACTTGCCCAGCGTGATGAGCACCAGGATCGTGCCCGCGGAGTCAAAGTACAGGCTGCCCATCATGGCGTGGTGCGCCGCGGCCATGTCCATGCGGCCAAGCGCGAGCGCCATCTGGTACACGCCCACGACGCTGTAGCCAAAGCTCGCGGCCGAGCCTATGGCGATGAGCGAGTCCATGTTGGGCGAGAGGTGCGCCAGCGTCTGGAACCCGCGCACGAAGTAGCTGCGGTTCACGAACATGACGCACATGGCCAGCATGAGCTGCGTCACCGCGGACGCCATCATGCCGCGCATGCCCGCGAGCGCCGGCACCTTGGGCCAACCGAGCATGGGGCCCATGGCCAGGTAGAAGAGCGGCACCCCAAACGCGAGCGACCACAAGAGCTGCCGCCGCTTCGCCTCGATCGTCTTCCTGGCGTTTACCTGCGGGTCCACAAACGCGGGGGCCTTGCCTCCCGCCGCAACGCGGCTTCGGGGCTCCGCGCCGTAGCCGGCCTTCCTCACGGCCGCGACCACGGCGTCCAGCGTCTGCGGCCGACCGTCGTAGGCGATCTCCATCGAGTTCTTCAGCAGGTTGACGCTCGCCTCGCTCACGCCCCTCACGCCTGCCGCCGACTTCTGCACGCGCGCCTCGCACGCGGCGCACGTCATGCCCGTGACGTCAAACGTCTCGCGGGCCTCGCTACTTGCCATCTTGCACCTCCCTGGGCGCCGGCGCATTCGCGCCTACGCGCCAAACTTCCTCAGCAGGTCCATTACCTCGTCCACGACCTCCGTGTCGCCCTGCTGGATCCTCTCGACCACGCAGGTCTTCAGGTGGTCTTGCATGACCATGCGGCTCACGGCCTTGACGGCGCTTTCCGCCGCCGCCAGCTGCGTCAGCACGTCGCCGCAGTACCTGTCGTCCTCGATCATGGCCTTGACCCCGTTGAGCTGGCCAATCGCACGGTTTAGCCTGCAGGTCACGCTCTTCTTCAGCTCGTCAGAGCGCGGCGTGTGCTTGTGGGCCGGCGTCGCGGCGCCAGACGCGCCGCAGCCGCACGGCGCGGCCTCTGCCGTGGCGGACGCGTTCTTCTCGCCCTGCGACCCGTCGCCCCGCGCAGCCCTCTTTCCCTGTGCCATGGCGGCCTCCCTTCCGTGCTCCCTTGGGGCATATACCCCTAGGGGGTTCCTTTCACCGTGTCGAGACTATACCCCCAAGGGGTACCTTTCATCGGGCGAGAAGGACGCGGGCCCCCCTGTCCACACACGCCGCACACATCGGCCGCGCGCCGTCGCCCGGGGCCCGCCGCGCCGAACCGTATAATCGTTTGCAGCGGCCCGCCGCTCGGCGACCCGCCGCGGCCCGCGCACACGCACCGGCACCAGCACGCACCAGCACCCAAAAGGAGCGACGCATGAGCTTTCTTCCCGTCAACAAGCAGGACATGGCCGAGCGCGGCTGGGACCAGTGCGACTTCGTGTACGTGTGCGGCGACGCCTACGTGGACCACTCGTCGTTTGGCATGGCCATCATCACGCGCACGCTGGAGGCGCACGGCTACAGGGTGGGCGTCATCTGCCAGCCGGACTGGCGCGACCCCGCGAGCGTGCAGGTCCTGGGCCAGCCGCGCCTGGCGTTTCTGGTATCCTCCGGCAACATGGACTCCATGGTCAACCACTACACCGTGGCAAAGCGGCGCCGCTCCACGGACTTCTACTCCCCCGGCGGCAAGATGGGCCTGCGCCCCGACCACGCCACCGTGGTGTACTCCAACCTCATCCGGCGCGTGTACCGCCACGTGCCCATCGTGTTGGGCGGCATCGAGGCCTCGCTCAGGCGCCTTGCCCACTACGACTACTGGAGCGACTCGCTCAAGCGCTCCATCCTGCTCGACAGTGGCGCCGACCTGCTGATATACGGCATGGGCGAGCTGTCCGTGGTCGAGGTGGCAGACGCGCTCGACTCCGGCCTGCCCGCAAGCCAGGTCACGTGGGTCCACGGCACCGTGTACAAGACGCGAAGCATCAAGGACGTGGACCGCCCGCTCGCGCTTCCCACCTGGGAGGAGATGCAGGAGGACAAGCTGGCCTACGCGCGCAGCTTTGGCACGCAGGGCAGAAACCTGGACCCGTTCAGCGCGCGCACCCTGGTGGAGGAATACCCCCACAGCGTGTACGTGGTGCAGAACCCGCCGACCATGCCGCTCACCACCCAGCAGATGGACGAGACGTACGAGCTTCCGTACGAGCGGACCTACCACCCCATGTACGAGGCCGCCGGCGGCGTCCCCGCCATCAAGGAGGTCAAGTTCTCCATCGCGAACAACCGCGGCTGCCTGGGACAGTGCAGCTTCTGCGCGCTCAACTTCCACGAGGGCCGCATCATCCAGAGCCGCAGCCACGAGTCCATCCTGCGCGAGGCGCGCCTGATGACGCAGGACCCGGAGTTCAAGGGCTACATAAACGACCTCTCGGGCCCCACGGCGGACTTCCGCATACCCGCGTGCGCCAAGCAGCTGAAGCACGGAGCCTGCCCCAACCGGCGCTGCCTTGCGCCCGAGCCCTGCCCCAACCTCCGCGTCACGCACGAGGACCTGGTCCAGCTCCTGAGGGAGCTCCGCGCCATCCCCGGCATCAAGAAGGTCTTCATCCGCAGCGGCATCCGCTTCGACTACGCCATGCTCGACCCCGACCACACCTTCATAAAGGAACTTGCGGAGTACCACACCTCCGGCCAGCTGCGCCTTGCCCCCGAACACATATCAGACAAGGTGCTCGAAATCATGGGCAAGCCCCACAACCACATGTACGAGGACTTCTGCAAGGAGTTCGAGAAGTACAGCCGCCAGGCCGGAAAGGAGCAGTACGTGCTGCCCTACCTCATGAGCAGCCACCCGGGCTCCACCATGCGCGAGGCCGTCAAGCTCGCGGAGTTCTGCCGCGACCTTGGCTACAACCCCGAGCAGGTGAGCGACTTCTATCCCACGCCGTCCACGGTCTCCACCTGCATCTTCTATACCGGCGTGGACCCGCGCACCATGGAGCCGGCCTACTGCCCCACCAACCCGCACGAGAAGGCGATGCAGCGCGCCCTCATCCAGTACCGCAACCCCAAGAACTACGACCTGGTGGTGGAGGCCCTGCACAGGGCCCACCGCGAGGACCTCATAGGCTACGGTCCCAAGTGCCTGGTCAGGCCCGATGGCCCGTGGCGCAGCAAGAGCGACGCCCCCGGCGGCAGGCGGCACGGCCACGGCAAGGCGTCCGGCAAGCGCGGCAAGGCCGCCGGCGCGGGCGCCCGCAAGGCCGCAGGCAAGCGCAACGGCGGCGGCAACGGCAAAGCCCCCTCCACGCCGCGCGACCACGGCACGTACGCCTCGCGCGGGCGCCACCCGGGCAAGCGCCGGGGCAGGTAGACCTCCCCCGGCGCCGCCCAAAGCCCGTTTGCTCGATTCCGCAGGCTGGTCCCAGGCATGTGCCGGGGCGTCGTCCGCCCCAGGCAGACCCTACGCCCGCCTGACCCTACGCCCGCCTGATGGCGTCGCGCAGCGTCTGCATGTCCAGGTCCACGCTCGCGATCTCGTCGGCACAGCGCTTCAGCTCCTGCGTCAGCAGGGCCTGGTTCCTCACGGACTTCTTGTACTTCATCTTGTGCTCAAGCGTCGCCCAGAAGTCCGTGGCAACGGTGCGAATCTGAATCTCGCACGAGGGGAGAAACGCCGCCGCCCCGCTCGTGAACCTCACGTTCATGTGATAGCTCCGGTAGCCGTTCGGCTTCGGGTTCTTGATGTAGTCCTTCGTGCGCAGCACCTCGACCTCGGGCTGGCTCTCGATCCAGCGCACCGCGGCGTACACGTCGTCCCCAAACGCGCAGATGATCCTCAGACCCAGGATGTCCTGCACGTCCGCGTCGATCGCGGCCGCGAGCGACGATCCGTCGCCGCCCTTGCGCCGCACCTTCTCCACCAGGCTCTCCGGCGACTTTATGCGCGAGGTGTAGTACACCACGGGCTTCAGGTCGTCGGAGTTGCCCTCCGTGCAGGCAAAGCCCTCGGCCAGGTCGTTCAGCTGCTCAAGCCCCTCCCGCAGCCGCGGCAGGTCCTTCCCATAGAAGCCCTCCAGCTCGGCCTCGCTCTCTGCATGGCACCTGCCGGCCAACACGCGGCCGGCGCTCTTCTCGTCAGCGCTCATCGCTGCCTCCCTCGGTCTCGTGCCTCCGCGTCCGCTGCGTGGGGTCTCGCGTCGTCGGCAGCGTCACGACCATCGTGACGGAGCTTCCGTCCGCCTCCGCCTCGGCGCGCGCCTTGCCACCGTGCGCACGGGCAACGGCCTCCACCATGGAAAGCCCGATCCCATAGCCGCCCGCCTCGTGGGTCCTCGCCCTGTCGGACTGGTAGAACCTCCCAAACCAGCGCCCCACCTCCTTGGGGTCCACCCCCTCGGTGGCGTTCCTCACGCTCAGCTCCGCCTGGTGCAGGTGCCGCTCCAGCCGCACCTCGATGGGGCCGCCGTCCACGGAGTACTTCAGTGCGTTGTCGATGAGCGCACCGACCATGCGCTGCAGGTACTGTTCGTTGCCCCGCACGTAGACGCCGTCGCACACGTCGCTCGCCAGCGGGTGGCCCTCCGTCAGCGTCCGCGACTTGAAGCCACGCACCTCCCGCGCCACCACGTCGGAAAGGTTCACCACGCCGGCGTCGCGCTCGTTCGCGGTGGACGCGCGTGAAAGCACGATCAGGCTCTCCGTCAGTCCGCTCATCACGTCCACCTGGCTCTTGATGTCGTCGATCCACTCGCTCTCGCCCACGTCCATCGCCAGGACGTCCGCGTCCGCGCTGATGATGGAAAGCGGCGTGCGCAGGTCGTGCCCCGCGTCGATCACAAACTGCCGCTGGCTCTCGTGCGCGCGCACGATGGGCTGCACGATCCGTTTCGACAACAGCAGGAAGATCACGGTCACCGCCACGACGCCCGCGCCATAGATCTTCAGCTCGGACGCGATGCTCGCGTTCAGCGCCTCCAGCTGTCGCGCGCGGTCGAGAAGAACCACGACCTTCGTCCCGTCCTTCTCGGCCCTCACGCCATAGCGGAACTTTTCCACGTAGCCCCGGTCGCCGCCGCGCGAGAGCGCGCGCCTCACCATGGCCTGTGCCTCGCCCTCGTCGATCGTCGCGACGTGGTCGAGGTTCGTCTCCTCGAGCGTGCCGTCTGACGCCACCCGCGTCACCAGGTAGCGCATCTCGTAGAAGCCCTCGATCTTGCTGTTCGAGTACCTGGAGAGGTCCTTCGGGAGCTCTCCGCCCTCCTCGACGATGGTGTCTATTGACTTGTCCGCGTCCGCATCCACCTGTGCTCGGCGCGTCATATACGTTCCCAGGAACATGACGCCCAGCAGCACCACTAGAGAGGCCAGCACGCTCAGGGTCAGCTGTATGCGCAGCCTACGCTCCAACGGTCTCGACCATCCTCCAGCCGTCGCGGTCCGACCCCTCGACCTTCACGCAGGAGCCCAACGCGTCCAGCTTGCCGTTCAGGTAGCTTGCGTACAGCTCCACCTCGCCTTCGAGCGCGGCGCCGTCCCATACGCGCTCCCTCAGCCAGTCCGTGTCCACGGCCTTGCCGCCCGCATGGGCCAGAAGCGCCGCCATCTGGGCCTCGCGCTGGCTCACGCCCAGGGAGGCCGTCCGCGTGCTGAGCGTGGAGGAGTCCTCCTCTATCACCAGGTCGCCAAAGCGCACCTTCGACGACGCGCCGGACCTGTGCCGCGCGGCGGCGCGAATGCGAGCCACCAGCTCGCGACTGTCGTACGGCTTCGTTATGTAGTCGTCCGCGCCGTCCGCCAAGCCGGCGACCTTGTCGTCCACCTGCGTCTTCGCGGTCAGCAGTATCACGGGAACGTCGTTTCCCTCCGCACGGACGCGCCGCAGCACCTCGAGGCCGTCAAGCCCCGGCATCATGATGTCCAGCACGGCGACGTCAAAGTACCCGCAGTCGAGCGCATCCAGCGCCTCAAGGCCGTCGTGGGCCACCTCCACGGCAAGGCCGTTCTTCTCCAGGATCACCTCGGTCGCACGGGCAAGCCGCACGTTGTCCTCCGCAAGCAGTACGCGCATGAAAGTCCCTTCGTCTCGCAGGCGGCCCCGCCGCGTCGCGGTGGGCCCAGCGTCCGCGTGGACGCCACCCCGCATGGCTATGGTACCCATAAGCGCGTGCGGGCCGCCGCGCGCCCGCTCGCCGATGCCCACGTATGAAACGCGGGCGCACATAGCTGTACGCCCGCTGAAACATCCTGCTTGGCATGTCTTGGCGCGTCCGGCCCCACGCTGCCCCCGCGACGCACCCATGCCGCCAGCCGTCGCGGGCCTACTTGCCGTGCCCCTCGATCACCATGTTCTCGAAGCGGTGAGACATGAACTGGTTCGAGAAGTTCTTGTCCACCCACACCTCGAACTGGTTCTTCGGCGGGATGCCCTGGTCGCGCTCCGCGCGCCTCGTGAAGCACGCCAGCGTCATGAACACGTCCAGCGACAGGTACGCCGCAAGCATCAGCACAAAGATCACCTGCCGGCGCGTGGTGGGCTCGCCAATGAGCCCCAGAAGCCACGGCGTGATTACGTTTGCCCAGATAAGCCCCAGTGCACCCCAGAAGAACAAGAACGGCCACGCCACCCACTTCGTGATGCAGCCGGGGACGGTCGTGTAGTCCCACGACACCGCGCCCATGAGCGTCTCCATGCCCCAGCCGGTCAGCTGCTCAAGCAGGCCTCCCACGACCATGGATACCAGAAAGACCATCCACCACTTCGCCTTCTTGCGGCGCAGCTGGAGCGATATCAGCGTCAGCAGCACGGCCCCCACGCCGTACAGGGGCGAGAAAGGCCCCCATACCAGGCCGTAGCGCCCCTGCGTAAGCCCCAGCGTCACGAACATCCACAGCTGCTCGAGCAGAAGCCCGCCCACGGAGCCCACGATGAACAGGATGACCACCTGGTACCAGCCAATGCGCATGTGGTTCACGCGGTCGTCGCGCACGACCCGCTCGCGCTGTGCAAGCAGGTGCAGCTGGGCGCGAGACAGCTTCAGCGGCTTGCCTATGAGCTCGCGATAGCCCTTCAGGCGATAGTAGTAGTCCAGCTCCCGCGCCGCGTCGCGAACCTCCCGGGGCAGTTCGCGGTCCTCCGCCGCGCGCTGGATGGGCTTGCCGCGACCAAGCCAGGCGACAAACCACCTGACCGCGAACACGATCCCCCTCACCACGAGGGCGAGCGCCAGGAGGCTCACGAGTGACCAGAACATGCTTGCGTCTCCTATCTTCCTGCCGCGGGCGCGCGCCGCCGGGCGCCGCCGCGGACCAGGCTAGCGAATCTCCACCGTCCGGCGGAAGCCCACCAGCGCAAGGACGATTCCCGCCAGCGCCAGCACGCCCAGCACCGCCCACACGTGCCCCAGGTACGCGGCGGTCGCCGTGTACTCCGGCAGGTTGTGGTTCACGCCAAGCACGCCGGGGTTCAGCGGGAAGTTCGTGATGTAGTCCTGCAGGCGCGCTATGAGCTTGTCGAAGAACGGTATGGGGAGGCCTCCCACGGGAGAAGAGCTCACCTCGCCGTTCACCTGACCCGTCACCTGGTACGACACCTGCCTCATGATCTTCTTGACCGAGGTCTCCGCCTTCCACGGCAGCATGTCGATGTCGAAGATCGTGCCCAGGCCGGAAAGGCCCCACCGCACGATCGTCGTCTCGCGCAGGGGACGCACCGCGTCGGGCAGGCCAAACAGCGTCTCGGACATGATGAGCTCGTAAATCAGGATGAACGGAGCCACGGTCAGGGCCTGTTGCGACGTGCGCACGATGGCCGACACCCCCAGCCCCAGCATCTGCGCCGCAAACGTAATCAGGAAGAGCGTCACCAGGTACTCCGGCATCGCAGGCGCAAGCAGCGCCTTCGTCTCTATGGGAAACTCGATGATCGACGTCGTCATCCAAAAGAGGACGCCCGTCTGGAGAAGGGCGTGCACGGCCTGCCACACCACGTTCGCGAACACGAAGCTGTACGGGTTGAGGCCCGAGAACTTGTCGCGCTCCAGCACGTCGCGCGCGTCGCAGATGCACAGGATGGAGTCGAAGAGCCCCATCCACAGGCAGCAGCACACCACTATGAAGAAGCCCACCTTCGCGTTCTCGTAGTAGTCGAACATGCGGTAGCGGATGACCCACGCCGCAAGCGAGCTGATGATGAGGGCGGACGCGCCCATCATCAGCTCGGACCTCTTGTTGAACGACTCCCTGGCAAGCATGGCGACCTGCCCAAAGAAGCTCAGGCTCATCAGCAGATGCCCCCCAGCTCGTCCGGATGGTCCCGACGCCACTCCTCGAAGCGCCTGATGAACGGGTACGGGTCCTTGTCCATAAGTGTGTATATCTCGCGCGTGGAACGGGTGTCGAAGTACTCGAACAGCTTGACCGGCGTGCCATAGAAGCAGACCTTGCCATGCGCGAGGAAGCAGATCTTGTCGAACAGCTGGATGTTCTCGTAATCGTGGTTGATCACGAGCGCCGTCATGTGCCGGTTGTGGACCAGGCTGTGCAGCACCGCCACCAGGTTGCCGGAGTCCCCGGGGTCCAGGCCGCTCGTCGGCTCGTCCAGCACGAGGCCGTCCGGGAACGAGAGGAGCTCGCACGCGACGGACACGCGGCGCTTCTCGCCGCCCGAGCACTTGCGTATGAGGGTGCGGCGCACCTTCTGCAGGCCAAGCTCGCGCACGACGCGGTCCACACGCTCGCGCGCCTTCTGCCGGGGCAGGTGCTTCACGGCACATGCGTAGAAGTCCAGCTGCTGGGCCACGGTCAGGTTCTCGTGCACGAGGTTGCGCTGCGGCACGAAGCCCAGGCGCCCGCCAAACACCACGCGGCCGTGCGTCGGGCGCAGCGTCCCCAGTATGATGCTGCCCAGCGTGGACTTGCCGCCGCCAGAGCTGCCCACGATGGCCACAAGCTCGCCGCCCTTGATGGTGAGGGTGATGTCGTCCAGGACCACCTTGCGCCCGAAGTTGCGGCTCACGTGGTCGAGCACGATGTTGCCGCCGCGCACGGAGCCCGCATCGTCGTGCTCCGAGCCCTCCGCAAGCGCGCGCTCGCACTCCGCCATCTCCTCGCGGGCGTCCTCGCGGCCAAGCTCCAGCGCACGCGCGAACAGCTTCCGGGCAAGGTCGTAGTCCTGCTCCACGAACATGCCCGTGCCGTAGTACAGCGCAAGCTGGAACGCGGCGTCGGCGTTGCCGTTCTCTATCGCGAGGTTGAACCACGCCAGGCCACGGTCCACGTCCTGGTCCAGGTACTTGCCGATGAGGTAGTAGTAGCCAAGGTCCCACATGGCCGTGGTGTTGCCCGCCTGGGCGGCGCGCTCCCACCACTCGCGCATGAGGTCGTAGCTCTGCGGCACGCCGTTTCCCGCCTGGTAGCGGTTGCCCAGCGAGCGCATGGCCGCACGGTCCCCCGCCGCGGCGCGTGCCTTGAGCTGGGCGATCTCGCCCTCCTCCAGCTCCGTGTCGTCCTCGTCGCGCCCCGGGGCGGAAAGCGCGTCGTGGTAGCTCGGCCGCTCGGCGCTGCCGGCCTCCACCAAGTCGTCCGCCGCCGCGTCTCCTGCCGGCGCGTCACCTGCCGGGGATACGCTCTGCGCGGGGGCATCGCCGTCCGCAGGCTCCTTGCCGGCGCCCTCAGCGGGCTCCTCGCGCTCGCCCTCGGAAGGCGCGTCGTCTTCCGAGGTGGCGTCAGCCGGCTGCGGCGCGTTCTTCTCGCCCTGGGCGAGAAGAACCTCGTCCTCCGGCCGGGCCTCCACCGTGACCTTTGGCTCGCCCGCGGCTGCGGCGTCCGCCGCCTCGCCCGCAGCGTCCGATGCCGCACGCGCCTTCGGAAGCGCAACCGTCACGTCGCCGGGCTCCGCGGGGACGTCCGTCTGGCGCGGCTTTGCCAGCGTGGAGTAGTCAATGTACACACGCAGCTTCTTGCCGCGCCTACCAGACTTGCCGGCCTTTTCTGGCTTGCCGGGCCTGCCGTGCGCGTCGCGGCCCGCAGCGGCCTCCACCGTGCCCTCGGGGCGCGCCTCTGTGGCGTCGGTGCCAGACGGCGCGTCGCCGCCCGGGCGCGCGTCCTTCTCGCCCTTGGCGGCCTTGCCCTTCTTGTCCTTCTTCTTGTGCTTCTTCCGCTTGCGCTCAGGCTCTGGCTTGCCCCAGTAGACCTCGGAGTCGCTCTCAAGCTTCTTCTTGCCCATGGCCCACCGCTAGCTCGTGATGATCGACACGATGTCGCTTGCGCCCTTGAGCAGCGTCAGCTCGTCGTGGAGGCTCTCGTACGTGTCGTTCGTGCCGGAAAGTATGCTCAGCAGCCGGTCACGCGCGTGGTTCAGGCTCGATATGTGGGCGTCGCCCGCGGCGCGCACCTGCTTCTCGCAGTCCTTCGTGATCTTTTGCGCCTTGTCCACCTTCTTGAGCAGCTTCGACAGGTCCTTTGCCGAACCTATGCCCGAGCCGTCAGCGGGAACCACCTTCTGGAGCCCGTCGCACACGGGCATGAGGGCGTCGTCGCACGAGCGCTTGCCCACGGCGGCCAGCGTGCGGCCCATGCGCACGTCGTCGCCCACCACGGGAAGCCGCGCGGGTATGCCCCACACCCACAGCTGCGTCTGCTCCTGTATCTTGTCCATCGCGGCGGTCAGGCTCTTGGACGCCTTGATGGCGGCCGGGTAGTCCGCCTTGCGCGCGGCGGCCGTCAGCGCGTCGTAGCCCTGGTTCACGTCCATCATGCCGTCCTGTATGGCAAGGTAGCTGCGGCCGAGCGCAAACAGGTACGCAACCAGCAGCGCAAGCACCACCAGCAGGATCGCCTGCCTGCGCCGGCGGCGCGTCTGGTCCGCGGCGGGACGGGGCTCCTGCGGCGGAATCTCGTCGCGCCCCAGACCCAGGTTGGTGAGGTGCTTGGCCATGCTCGCCTCCACGTAACGGATGACTCCACGGGGCACCGCGTGCCGGCGCCCGCTCGTTAGGCTATCTTATCACCCGCGCCGGACACGCCGTGCCGGCAGACCCTACAGCATGAAGCGGGGCGTGCGGCCCTCGCGCGTGGCGCAGGCAATCTCCTCCAGGACCGCGGCCACGCTGTCCTCGTCGCAGCGGCCAATGTGGTAGCGGGCCGCCGCGGCCGCGGCGGGCGTCGCGTTCGCCACGGCGACGGAGTTCTCTAGCGCGCCCATCAGGGCCAGGTCGTTCTCCGCATCGCCAAAGAACACCACCTCGTCCTGGGATATCCCCATGGCGTCCAGCAGCATCGGCAGCGCCGTGCCCTTGTTCAGGCCGTGCGGCACCACGTCGCACCACGCGTCCACGGGCTGCACGAGGTCGAACTCGGGACACGCCTCCATGCCGCCCGCCTTGATCTTCTCCAACACGTCCTGTCCCAGCGGGCAGGCAACCGTCGCGGCGATCAGCTCGTCTTCGGACACCGCGTCTGCCAGCGTGCACGCAAACTTGAAGCGCTCCGCGTACGGCGCCGCGTCCGCCTCCGTGGTCGCGATGCACCACGCAGGGTTCGTCTCGTCGTTTGCCAGCGGGTACGCGGTCACAAAGCAGTGCTCGAAGCCGCGCACGTAGTCGCTCAGGCGCTGCAGCGCCGCGTTGTTTATCAGGCTCTTGCGGCGCAGCTCGCCGTCCACGTAGATCTTCTTGCCGTTCGAGAGTATGCCCGTCTGGAACGCGGAGTCGTCGCCGCCAAAGAAGCGCATCAGCTCCTGCGTGTCGCGGCCGGTCGCGGGGCCAAACTCCACGCCGGCGGCGCGCAGCTCGCGAATGGCGTCCATCGCACGCGGGCTCACGCGCTCCGCGCCAAACGGTATGAGGGTGTTGTCCATGTCCGTCAGGACCAGCTTGATCATGCTCTGCCTTTCGCTTGGGTTGCGACGCCGGGGTTGCGGCGACCACGCGGGCGCCGGGCGAGAAGTGCCGCCGCCAAAGACCATAGCATCGCCCTCTGCGCAAACATCAACACTTCTGAAAGTTTTCGCTTTGCCATGGATGCCGGCGCATAAATGGCTACCCTGTTGTGTGCAAGAGTTCGCGTCACGCGGCGGCACGTACACCGCCGCCCTGACACCAGGCACCGGGAGGTTCCACATGCTTATGCCGCAGGAAAGCGCACACAGGCTCTTCTTCCCGCAGGCGTACGCGGGCGGCGAGGGGGCACAGTGGTCCGGTCTCCCTTACTGGGAGTTCAGCGTCGAGCTCGCGGGCTGCGGGCTGTGCTCCGCAGCCATGTGCATCGACCTGCTCACAAACCGGGACCTCACGCCCCGCGACGTGCTCGCGCGCTACCGCAAGGACGGTATGGACGACGCGGGCGCGAGCAAGGTGGGCGGACGCAACATGAGCACGCTCCTGAACGAGTACAACGCGCGCACGTTTGGCATACGCTCCTTCCCCATCGAGCGCAGCGTGGACGCGTTCAGGCAGGCGCTCGCGCAGGGCGACGTCATCTGGGCGTCGAGCTCGGACCACCAGGGCACGCACCCGTGGCACTACGCGGACGGCTCCCTGCAGCCGCTGGACCCGTGTGGCATCCAGCACCCGCACGGTCACATCGTGTGCGTCTGGGCCTACGAGAACGGCGCGTTCCTGGTGAAGGACCCCCTTGGTCCCAGCCAGCTCTGCAACAACGTGCGCTACACGGACGACCAGATGGAGCGGTGGCTCGCGGGAAACGACCACCAGCAGTACCGCGTCTCCGTGGCACGGTAGCGCCCGCGCCTACAGGTCGCGCTTCGTCAGGATCTCCTGCGGGATGAGTCCGCACGACTCCACCACGGCACGCGCATAATCCGCCTCCTCGGCCGACATCCCCTCGCACACCAGCGACATGTCCGGCACGTCGATGTTGGCCTGGCCGGTCGACTCGTTGTCCGACGGGTCCGGGAAGCGCTCCATCGCACGCCTCACCATGAGCCCATACGCGGGCGAGAAGGACGAGAACTTGTACTTCTCGCCCAGCTCGGCGCGCAGCTTCATCATGAGGTCCACGCCCGCGCGGTCGATGTCGCCCCAGTACAGCACCTCCACGGAGTCCGCGCCCAGCGTGTCCAGCAGAAGCGACAGCCGGTTGTGCTCGAGCACGGGCGTGCCGCCGCCCAGCACCACGGCGTGCACGCGCTCGCCCAGGATCTGCGTGCGGCCGTCCTCGTACATGAGGTCGTGAACATCCAGGTAGGGGTCCAGGTTCTCCGTCACCAGCACGCGCATGTGCTTGCGGCGGCGCGGTGCGTGGTACACCAGGTCCGGCTTTGGCATGGGCCTGTGGCGCACGACGTCCTCCATGCCCATGGCGCGCAGCAGCCTGAAGCCGTCGCTTCCGTACTCGAAGAACTTCTCGTCCCCGCCCATCTGGTACGCAAGCTGGCGCCGCGTGATGTCGCCGGGCAGCATGCCGTCCGTCAGCACGTCGTTTATGGCCGTGAGCTCGCGCTCGTACATCGTGAACGCGCCGGGGTGGCTCAGCAGCCAGCCGTTCATCCAGAAGCGCGGGTCTAGCGCCACGATCTTCTGGCGCGCCTGCGCGTCGGACTCGCTGCCGCGACGCACGTACGGCACCTTCTTCAGGTCGCGGCGCGGCGCCTCGCGACGGCGTGCGCCGCCGCGCCTTGCGGGCCTGCCGGAACGTGGGGCGTCCGCGCTCTCGGGGGAAGGCGTGGCCTCAGCCTCGCCGGCGGCCTCGGGCGAGGCGGGGG
>OCVV011361643.1_pt1 | contig 22879 bp, 17 predicted proteins | sample 1539721 | NCBI WGS metagenome assembly OCVV01 (sample SAMN02144230, study PRJEB22623) | gut metagenome | biome: sheep rumen | host: Ovis aries | place: New Zealand
TCGCGGCGGCGATCCACCCAACCGGCGAGTGTTACGGTCTGGCCAACATCTGCCTTGCGCAGCTGGCCGCAGTTATGAGTACGTTTCATGAGTTTATCCTTGGATAAAATTTTTCGCGCGAAAATGTAGAAAAATTTGCCAAAGGGGGAGGCCTCCCCCTCGCTCCAGCCTTGCCCTGTGTCATCCTAGGTGAATGTGGTGTCATCCTGAGCGAAACGAAGTGGAGTCGAAGGATCTAGGCCAAGGCTTCCTCTACCCCCTCTCCTAGGGGGCTCCCGCCCCCTAAAACCCCTCTTTTTCCGATCTAAAACGTGACCCCCGTCACACCTTCTGCCCAAAAGTTGCGAAAAACTTACAATCTTGTTACAAACGCTTGCGTAATGACGGTGAATATTCTAAATTGGAATATGGAAAACAACGTAAAAGGGGCATTTTTTATGAAAATACGGTCGTTTTTGAACAAATTTGTTCTAATTGCCAGCCTGCTTTTGGCAAGCCAGGGGTTTGCTGCTGATTGTGCCGCAAATTATGTCCCTCCGGAAAATCCGGTTTGGGATGGAACTTTAACTCAAGAACCTTGCACAAAAGACGGATACTACATCATTGACAATGCCAAGAAACTCGCTTGGTATGCTAAAAATTATAAGAATGCTAACGCTAGACTGACCGCCGATATTGACCTTGGCGGCAAACTTTGGACTCCAATTGCTGCAGGAAAAGGTGGCAATGTGTATGGGAGAATCTTTGATGGAAATGGTCATGTAGTCAAAAATCTTTATATCAACGCTACTGAACTTGCTGCCATAAATAGTGATTATGCTCAGAATCTTGGTTTTATCGCGGTACTTGGTGGTGGAACTGTCAAGAATTTAATTCTTGAGAATGTTGACATTCAGGCAGCGACAAATGCCGGTGATATCACTGGCAGCACAACTAACCAAATTTCTGTAGGAGCCGTTGTTGGTTGGCTGGCGGATAAAGTGAAAATTAACGGCAAAGATGTTGTCTTTACGAAGGATGATACATTTGTTATTGAATGTATGGCATCGGGAAAGATTCGAACAACAGGTAAGGGCCAAGGGGTTGGAGGTATTGTTGGTAATGCTAAAGTTGGAACGATAAGCAGTTGCTTGAGCCTTGTTGAAATCCATACAAGTGGAAGTGAGGCCAATATTGGAGGTATTATCGGTATTACTAAGACTGATGTTGCGGTGGAGTCGTGCGTGTATGCCGGTCCAGGTCTTAATAATACTGGAACAAATGGTTCTGTCGGCGGAGTTGTTGGAAATGTGTATTCAGGAACTGCTTCGGCTACAGACAGTTATTTTGAGGGTAACCTTACTTACAATGGAGCATCTGTTGGTGGAGTTGGAAAAAATTGCAATAACAACAACTGCACTAATGAAACGGTGAACGGTGTCACCAATAAAGAAGATGTTGCTTGTGCATTAAATGGCACCAACGATGATGGATCCTGTAAAGAAGAACCTTGGTCTGTGGGTCAGACTGGTCTTTCTTTGAATGGCTACGGTGCAGATGGCTACAAAATCGTCTTTAACGCGAAGAGCGGTTCATTTGCTGATGGAACGGTTTCAAAAAATGTCTTTTTGCAGAAGGGAATGACCATCTCTGCTGCTGAAATAGGATTGCCGACCCACGTCGATAGCGCCTTTGCTGGGTGGTCATTGGATCCCAACGCTACCGAGCCTGCGGCCGATTTGGGAACCGTATCTGGGGCAACGAAAGTTTATGCGGTTTGGTATCCATTTTTCACAGTTACCTTTAGTGCCGCACCTGGCACATTTACTGATGGCGAAACGGTCAAGACTATTCAGATTGCCAAGAATGAAAGGATTACTGTTGAAGATATTGAACTTCCTTTCTCCTACACGAACAATGAAAATGTCCATTTCTACTTTACAGGGTGGGCATTGACAGAAAATGCCCTGGAAAAAGATACGCTTCAGGTGCTTCCCAATGCTACAGAAAATACCACTCTTTATGCTGTATGGACACAGGCCATCACCTATACCGTAACCTATAACGACAATGGTCATGGTAAAACTAAGGTTGACTTTGTCCGGGTGGAAAGTCGCCAAAAAACGCAGGCACCCGCTGATCCAGAGGCTGATGATGGATATGTGTTTGTGGACTGGTATAAGGAATCTGCCTGTATTAATGCATTCAACTTTGATGAAACAGAAATAGAGGAAAATTGGATCCTTTATGCAAAATGGACTCCTGTTCCTTTCTCGATTACTTATGAGATGAATAATGTTGGGAGCAAGGGAGGAAATCCTGATAAGTATACCATTGATACGGCTTTTGTGCTGAAGGCGCCGGCCGATGTTGAAGGTTATGTGTTTGAGGGCTGGTTCTATGATGCTGGCTTTACCAAACCGGCAACCCAGGTTATTCAGGGAACGACGGGTGACATCTCACTTTATGCAAAGTGGTCCAAGAAGACCTACAGAATCATGTATTTGGCAGATAACCAATCCCAAGGTGCCGTTACGGACCAGTTCAAGGACCACGGAGAAAGCATTACGCTTGAATCCGCAGGTTACTTCAATCGCAAGGGATATGTTCAGACTGGTTGGGCAACTGTTGCGGATGGAGCGAAGGTCTATGAATTTGGCGCAACCTATGAGGAAAATGCGGCTCTGACACTTTATCCGACATGGGAAATTGTGACCTACAACATTACTTATGTGTGTGAAGTGTGTACCGAAAGCAATCCTTCTAAACCTCGTACATATACGATAAATAATACTAAGAATGGTAATTATTCACTATATAATCCAACTTTCTCATCTAACGAATATGAGTTTGTTGGGTGGTTCTGGGATCAGGCTTATACACAACGTACTACGAACATTCCAAAGGGAATGGTGGGTGATACAGTTTTATATGGAAAAATGCTGAAAAAATACACAATTACCTATGAATTGAATGGTGGAACCAAGGCGAATAACAGAACGTCTTACACGAAAGAAACTGAAACTTTTACTTTGCAGAATGCAACAGGGCGTGTTGGTTTTACCTTTGACGGCTGGTACACCAATGAAGACTTCGAAGGCGATGCTGTAACTGAAATCCTAAAGGGCTCTACGGGCGACAAGACATTCTACGCCAAGTGGATTCCTGAAGTTGAAACCGTTCAGTACGGAGCAATTACCATCAACACTTATGCTAGCGATGGTCATAAGGAAGCAGTCATCGATGGTGCGTCAGAAGAAACGATCACTATTCCCGGGGATATTGAGGTTGCATCGGTGACCTACAATCGCTCCTTTACAAAAGGCAAGAGTTCGACAATCGTGCTTCCGTTTGACATAGAGGCCTCCAAGGTGGGGAACGCCAAGTTCTATAAGCCATCCTCTATTTCCAACGATTACAAGCAAATCGTTTTTGATGCAGCCGGAGATGCCGTTGTCGCGAATACCCCGTATATTGTAATTGCAGACCAAGACGGTCCGATTACCTTTGAAGGACCGGTAACTTTGAAAGCGTCGACCGCCCTCGAAGTTCCGGTAGGCAAATGGGTGTTCAAGGGCAGCTATGCCAAGCGTCAGTTTGCTGAAGGAGACTCGGAATTAGGTTACGCATACGGATTTGTAGCAAAAGATGTCAATATTAACGGGACTAATTTTGAGGCCGGTGCTTTCGTCAAGGCGGGCAAGAATGCCTGGCTCCGCCCCATGCGTGCCTACCTGGTGTACAATGGCGGTTCTGAGGCGTCAAAGTCGGCAGTCGGTGCAAGCCTTGCAGGAGAACTGCCCGATGAAATCAATGTTGTGGTTCAGGATGAACAGGGCAACGTTGTGGAACGGGGTGTCATGAACACCAGAACGGGCGAGTTCCGCATGGACCGCTGGTACGATTTGCAGGGCCGTCGGCTGAAAGGGGAGCCGAAGACCCAGGGAACCTACTACCATAACGGTAAGAGGGTGATTGTAAAGTAGGTTTTTGCATGAAAAAGGAATATGTTATCCCGGATATGCAAGTTCTTTTTGTTGACGGACCGACGGTTTTGGTAGAGCCGAGCGAGTTGCCGTCGGATATAACAGTGATTATCAATGATCCATAAATGAGGTGATTAAATGTTGGATGAAAAAGAAAAGAAAGAGTATTCCGCTCCGGAACTGACCGTAGTGGAGCTTGCCGACCAGCTGCAGCCGCTTTGCGGTAGCTATGGTTGCCCTGACGGCGATAATAGTTGCCAATTTGACTAATTTCACCCCTACGTCTAACGACCATCTGGCCTAGGCGGGATTTATTTTTTTGTAGTATCGGTAGTGGCTTTTTCCACGGTTTTGATGGCGGCTTCTTTTGCCGCCTTTTTCGCGTTCTCGACAGCCTTTTCGGCTTCTTTTTCGGCTGCTTCCTTGGCGGCATCTACGGCGGAGTCCGCCATTTCGGTGGCTTTCTTTTCGGCCATGTCGATGATATCTACCTCTTCAGAGGAGATTCCCATAGTCTCTAGGCTCCACCTATAGGCGCTGTACGAAAGTGCATTGTTGCGGGCGTCCCTGAGTCCGCCCGAGGCGGGAATCAGGTGGATGATGGTCAGGAACAGGAAACAGAGTATTAGGGCTTTTACAACGCCGAGCCCTGCACCGAGAAGTCTGTTCACGCCGCTGATGGCGGAATCCTTGACGATGTTGTGCAGAAAATGCCCGATGAACGAGAAAAGCAAGAAGGGAACCAGGAATCCGACGCAGACGCAGATGATTTTTACGGTCAGTCCGTCAATTTCCAAGTTTGTGGCGATAAAATTCCCGATGACATCCGTGGCAAAATAGGCTCCCAGCAGGCCTGCTACCCAAGCAACCAGTTTAAAGATGCTCTTCAGAAGACCATGCCACAGCCCGAGCAGGGCGAATAGTGCGATGATGACACAGCAGACAATATCAATCCAGACCATTTATAAATCTCGACTTATAGGAAATGAACAAGTATCCAGAGGGTTGCCACTACGATTGCTCCTAAGATGGCCCCTGCAATAAAGAATTTCTTAGACCTGTCGGGGACGATTTGTGGCTCTACCAGGGATTCCTTGCCGTTGAGGGTGGCAAGGACCCATTCGGCCAGGTACGGCTCCATGTGTCTGGGGTAGCCCTTCATGATTTTGGACAAGTCGTCTGCGGCATCTGCGGCAGAGAGGTAACGCTTTGAGGGGTTTTTGGCCAAGAGTTTGAGGATGACCTTTATCAGTGCCTTGGGAGTCCCCTTGGGGAAAGCTTCTGCCTTGATGCGGAGTTTCTGGATGCGCTTGAATGTCTTGGAGAGGTTCTCTCCGCGGAAAACGTTTTCGCCCAGGAGCATTTCGGCTCCGATGATACCCATGCTGAACAGGTCCGAAAGGGGAGTGGCGTCTTCGTTTAGAGTCTGCTCCGGACTCATGTAGGCGCCGGTCCCGATCTGGGAGCCTGCAACCGTGAGCGTCAGGTCGTCTTCATTTTCTTTTTCGGCGTGGGCGACGCCAAAGTCCAGCAGACGGATACGACCGTCCTTGTCGATCATCAGGTTTGCAGGCTTCAGGTCCCTGTGGACAATGCCGTAGCGGTGCACCTCGCTTAAGGCTGTGAGAATCTCGTACAAGATGGAAAGTACCACCCAGAGAGGGGGTTGCTTGCAGCAGTCCAAAAGTTCCCGTAGGCTCTTGCCCTCTACGAATTCCATGGATAGCGAAAGCTGGCCGTCGCTCTCCTTCCAGAGGGCGTAGGGCTGGATGATGGCCGGGTGGTTCAGGTGGGCGAGAATTTTCGCTTCCCGCTCGAAACGCAAAATGAAATCGTCCTGGTTCAACAGGACCTGGCGCATCTGCTTGACCACCACCATGCGGTCGAGAGACGGGTCGTGGCAGAGCCACACGTTTCCCATGGCGCCGTGGCCCAGCATTTGTGTGGGCGTGTAGCCACCGATTTTCTTGGGAAGTTTAGTTTTTGCTTCGGCCATGGTCCTAAAGATAATATATGTTCATGAGAATATGTGAAATAAGTAACGAGTTATCAGTCTTCAGTACAAAATTTGGCGCCAAAGGCGCGACTATAAGAACGCACCACTCACAACTCATTACTTGCCTCGCGCCTCGAACCTCGAACCCACTCGCCTTACTTCTTGTCGCTCAGGTAAATGCTTTGGTGCTTGGTTTTGGGGCTCGGATTCGGGTAGTCCAGAATGTAGTGCAGCCCGCGGGATTCGTGCCTGCGGAGCGCCGCGATAAGGATCATCTTCGATACCTGAAGGGCGTTCTGGAATTCCAAGAAATGGATGTTCTCCGTTTCCTTGTTTTTGATGGCGGCTTGCAGGTCGGCTTCAAGTTCTTCGATGACTTTCAGCCCCTGGTTCAGGCCCGCTACCGTGCGGACGATTCCGCAGTGGGTCCACATCATGTCTTGCAGAATCTTGCGGCGCTTCTTCCAGTAGGAAGCCTTCGCGAAACTGATGAATTGTTTTTTGCCCTTGGTCGGAACCGTCAGCTTGCTTTTCAGAAGACCGCTTTTCTGGATGTCATCGACGGCCCGGAGCGCAAAGACCACGCTTTCCAGCAGGGAGTTGGAGGCGAGTCGGTTTGCCCCGTGGACGCCCGTGGCGGCGACTTCGCCGCAGGCGTACAGGCCCTTGATTTCGGTACGGGACCAGGTGTCCACCAGTACGCCTCCGCACATGTAATGTGCCGCGGGCACCACGGGAATCCATTCCTTGGTGATGTCGATGCCTGCTTCCAGGCACTTGGCGTAGATGTTCGGGAAATGGCTCTTGATGTCCTTGGGCGTGCGACCGCTCAGGTCAATGTACATGTGGGGCTTCCCCAGGCGCTGCATCTCGCTATGGATGGCGCGGGCAACGATGTCCCGGGGTGCAAGAGAATGGAGCGGGTGCACCTGGTTCATGAACTCTTCGCCCCTGTCGTTCTTCAGGATCCCGCCGAACCCGCGGACCGCTTCCGAAATCAAGAAGGGTTTCTTGAGTTTCGGTGCATAGAGGCTTGTGGGGTGGAACTGCATGAACTCGATGTCTTGCAGGGCGGCACCTGCACGGGCGGCAATGGCCATACCGTCACCGCAGCTGTCCGGCGGGCAGACGGTGTACTGCCAGATGCGGCCAGCACCGCCTGTAGAAAGGATGGTGGCCTTGGCGTAAATCTTTTCGATTTCTCCGGTCTTCTGGTGGATGATTTCGGCACCGATGCACTGTTTGGCCTTGCCCGTGCCTTTGCAAATCAAGTCCTTGATGTAGCAGTTTTCCAGGTAGTCGATGTTCTTCTGCTTGTGAAGCTCGGCCAAGAGGGCTCGCATAATCTCCTTGCCGGTAAGGTCTGCGGCATGCAATATGCGGTGGTGGCTGTGGCCACCTTCCAGGTGCAGGTCGAACTGGGTCTTGTCCGTGGGGCTCGGGGTAAAGAGCACGCCCCATTTCACCAGCTGCTTGATGGTGGCAGGCCCGCTCTTGGTGAGGATGTTCACGGGTTCTTTTTTGCAGAGGCCGGCACCCGCTTCCAGGGTATCCGCGATATGGAATTCGAACTTGTCCGTCTTTTCGGTGACGGTGGCGATGCCCCCCTGGGCGTAGTTGGAGGAACCGTCGGGCTTTGCTCCCTTGGTGAGGATGACTACGGAAAGGCCCTTTTCGGCGGCATGCAGGGCGGCGGAAAGGCCGGAAATTCCTGCTCCAAGTACTAGAATGTCGTACATCTGAACTCCATGACGAAACGCCCCCGATTTTGGGGGATAGACAATAGATAGCAATTTTGGGGCTATACGGCTATATTTGTACAGTTTTTAACAGAAACCCGTGTTTTTTTGCTAAATTTTCGCCCGTCAAAATTATTTATGGAGTCATCTCTATGTTAACGTGGATTAATGAAAAGGCCAAGTGGGTCATTGTCATTTTTGCTGCCGGTATTGTCGTGGGCCTTCTGGCCATGGACCGCGTGCCCAACACGAATCAGAGCTATCCGGTAGCTATCGTGAATGACCACAAGGTCTCCTATGGTGAATTCGACACCCGCATCAAGAGGATCGTGCAGAACCAGTACCAGGGCCAGCATCTCGAAGACGAACAGTATGCCCAGCTCCGTTCCGAAGTGTTCCGCTCCTTTGTGCGTCAGGTCATGATGGAAGGCATCTACGAAGACGCCGAGCTGCGTGCTTCTGTGGCCGAACTCAAGAGCGAATTCAAGAACAATCCCGATGCCATCCGTGCCCGTCTGGTGCAAGAAGCCCAGAGCCGTCTGTATGCCATCCAGCAGCAGGCTACCTCCCAAGAAGACCTGATGCAGCGCTCCCAGGCCTACATCGCCTCTCTCCCCAAGTTCCTGGTGGACACAAACTTCAACAAGGCCGAATTCGACGCCTGGCTCGAGACTCCCCAGGCTTTCCAGTGGGGCGTGATGCTCCAGTTCGAAGAAGACCTGAAGAACGCCACCATTCCTTCCCGTCAACTGCAGGTGCTGGTCGGGGCTTCGGTGCACCCCACCTCTCTTGAATCCAAGTGGAACGTGGACCGCCGCATGACGGATTACGACATGGACGTGGCATACGTCAATGCAAGCGACTTTGCCGTAGAAGAAGCCTCTATCGACAGCGCCATGGTCAAGGGCTATTTCAACGCCCACGTGGACAGCTTCTTTGTAGAAAAGGACGAGGTCCTCTTTGATTACGTGAAGCTCCCGGTGGTCGCTACCGACGCCGATGACGAACGTATCCGCGAATACGCCATGACGCTTTACTACCAGCTTTCCGATACCTCTTCTACAGCCAACTTCGAAGACATGGCCCGCATTTCTTCTGAAGATCCGGGCAGCGCCGAAAACGGCGGCATGCTCTCCCAAGAAGCCGGTCACGGTGCCTTTGTCGAGGAATTCGAGAAGGCCGCCCTGGCTCTGGATTCCGGCGCTATTTCTGAACCGGTCAAGACCCGCTTCGGCTACCACATCATCAAGAGCTACGGCAAGACTACTGACTCTACCGGTGCGGTCTCTGCCAAGGTTGGCCATATCCTCCTGGTGGTGAACGCCTCTTCCGAAACTGTGGACAGCCTCGAAAACGTTCTTTCCGGAATCAAGACCGACATGGCCGCCGGCAAGTCCTTTGCTGATGCCGCCAAGGCTCGTAACCTTACGGTGGAACGCTCCGAATGGGTTGGCCCCGGCGACAACATTGCTGCCCTCGGCTACCTGAAGGGACTGACTTCCTTTGCCTGGCCCAACGAAAACCTTTCCGAAGACGTGGGCGATGTCTCTCCGGTTCTCAAGAACAACCAGTGGGTTGTGGTGGCCACCAAGGCCAAGGAACTCAAGGCCGGCGAACGTGACGTGAGCGTTTACTATGACGCAATCAAGAAGAACCTGCTCAAGAAGAAGAGCGCTGCCGCTGCAGCCGCCTACCTGACCTCCATGGCCGACAGGGTGAAGGCCTGGGCTCCTGCTGATTCTGCCGCCGACTCTACGGCTGTAAGTGCTCCTGCCGAAATCGAAAAGGTAAAGATTGAATCCAAGAGCGCTTCTGTGGAAGGATTTATTCCGGGCTTCGGCTATGCCAACCCGAACGTGGCCAAGGTGCTCAAGAACCAGAAAGAAGGCGAATGGGGCCCTGTGGTGGAAACCGACAACGGTGCCGTGATGATCAAGGTCAAGTCCAAGAAGGCTGTGGACCAGGCCGCTCTCGAAACAGCCATCAAGGACGATAAGGACAACGCTGCCCGCTTCACTTCTATGACGGCTTTCAGCCAGTACGTGGGTGATCTGGAAAAGGCAACGCCTGTGGTGAACAACCTGGACCTGTTCTACAAGGACTAGTTGCACAGCGTTGTTAAGCCCGAACAAATTTTGCCACCTGCAGATGCGGGTGGCTTTTTCTTTGTGCCGCTTTTTTTCGGAAAAAAGAAAACCGACACACCTTTGTGATGCGTCGGCTTTTTTTATACCCCCAAGCGGACTCGAACCGCTGTTGCGGGAATGAGAATCCCGAGTCCTGGGCCACTAGACGATGGGGGCGAGCGAACCAAATATATAAAAATCCGCCCAGATTTAAAGGCTCCGGGCGGAATCTTTTTGAGTTTTTTTGAAAAGGCCTGCTAGACCATGGCGGCGCTGAAATCCGCCTTGGTGCAGAGGGTTTCTTTGCCCTCGGCATCGACGGTATAGAGCTCGCCGCTGTACTTGAAAATGCCGTGGCGGGCCATGACTAGCTTGGCCTTCAGGACGATTTCGGCAGGGGGGATTACCGGTGCGCGGAAACGGCAGTTTTCTACGCCCATAAAGGCGGGACGCTTGCCCGTAGTTTCCGCTTCGCGGCCGATCATGGTCAAGAGCGTTGCCGCCTGGGCCATGGATTCAATCTGGATGACGCCGGGGAGCACGGGGTTTCCGGGGAAATGCCCCTTCAGGAATCCTTCTTCGCCGGTCAGGTGCCACTTGCCTACGATTTCCATGTTCTCGGCATCGAGGCTGAGGATTTCGTCAACGAAGGCAAAGGGCGCCTTCTGCGGCAAGATATTGTGGACTGTGTCGGCCTCGTAGAGGATTCCGTCTTTGTTTGATTTGGGTAATGATTCGAGTAGGGACATTTTTTCTCCGTAATATGCGGGCGAATGGTTAAAGTTTCAGTGTGCTGAGGCGGGTGTGTTCCACCTGGTCGAACTCATCCTGAATTTCCTTGCTGGGGGCCTTGGTCAAGAGGCTCACCACCACGATGGTCACAAAGCTCAAGACGAAGCCGGGCACCAGTTCGTAAATCTGGAAGATTTCAGCAGGGAAGCTGGAAAGGTAGAACTTCCACACGAAGGTGGTGATGCCGCCCACCAGCATGCCGGCGATGGCGGCGGGGAGGGTGGTCCGCTTCCAGAAGAGGGCGAGGAGCATAATCGGTCCGAAGGTGGCGCCAAATCCACCCCAGGCGAAGCTCACCAGGCTCATGACCACATCCAAGAAACTCTTGCCGTGCTTCACTCCGTCGGCACTGGGAGCGCCCTGCATGGCCACGATGACGGCGATAATGGTGATAGCCACCACTACGCCACGGCTGACCCACATGACTTCTTTGTTAGATGCGTTCTTGCGGAACAGGTGCTTGTAAAGGTCGTTACTGAAGGCAGAAGCGGAAACAAGCAGCTGGGAGTCGGCGGTACTCATGATGGCGGCAAGGATGGCGGCCATCAAGATGGCGGCAATGGCCGGGTGGCAGAGAACCTGGCAGAGGATCATGAAAATGCGTTCCGGGTCGTCCACCTTGATGCCGTTGGCTTCCACGTAGTAGCGGCCAAGTATTGCGATCATGATGGCGGCACCGAGACAGATGGTGACCCAGGTCATGGCGACGCGGCGCGAGAACTTGATGTCTTCGGCGTTCTTGATGCTCATGAAGCGCACCAGAATGTGCGGCATGCCGAAGTAGCCGAGGCCCCAGGCGAGGCTAGAAATCAACGCGATAAGCCCGATGGACTTGCCGGTGGTGGCGTTGGTGAATAGGCTCATCAGGTAGGGGTTCTGGGCATTGACGGCGTCCATGGTAGAGGCAAAACCGCCAGAGCCGCTCATGATAATCAGGGGGATGGCGACCACGGCCACAAGCATCATCATGGCCTGGATAAAGTCGGTCCAGCACACGGCAAAGAAGCCGCCCATGAAGGTGTAACTCACCACCACCACGGCTCCAAGAATCAGGCCCGTGGTGTAGTTCATGCCGAAGATAGTGCTGAACAGTTTTGCGCTAGCCACAAAGCCCGATACCGTATAGAACAGGAAGAAGGCGAGAATGAACATGGAGGCAATCACGCGGATGATGCCCTTGTTGTCGCGGAAACGGTTGGAGAAAAAGTCGGGAAGGGTGATGGAGTCGCCGCAGAAGTGGCTGTACTTGCGGAGGCGCTTGCCTACGATTTTCCAGTTGAAATAGGTGCCGATGACAAGGCCGATACCGATCCATGCTTCGGAGAACCCGCTCACGAACACGGCTCCGGGGAGCCCCATCAGGAGCCAGCCGCTCATGTCGGAGGCCTGGGCGGACATGGCCACCACCCACTTGTTCATTCCACGGTTGCCCAGGTAGTAGGCGTTCAGGCTGTTGGCCTTCTTGGAAAAGTAAAAACCGATGCCGAGCATCATCAACAGGTACAGGATAAAAACGGTAATGACCATTTGAAGTCGTACTCCTTTTGTTTTCTTCAAAATTAAAAATTTTCGGCAGATTCTTTATTTATATTCTGGTCAAATTGGAAAAATGCCGATGAAATATGGTGAAATTGTCCAGGGCGAGTTCTTGGAGCGGCCGAACCGCTTTATTGCCCACGTGAAAATCGACGGCGTAAAGACGGTGGTCCACGTGAAGAACACGGGACGCTGCCGTGAACTGTTGCAGCCAGGCGTAAAGGTCTTTCTGGAAAAGTCGAAAAATCCGGAACGCAAGACGCCCTACGATCTGGTGACGGTGGAAAAGGTCACTCCCCGCGGGAAAATCCTGGTGAACATGGACAGCCAGGCCCCTAACAAGGTTGCCGCCGAATGGATTCGTTCCAACCGGGAGCGTTTTCCGGAGATTACCTTCCTAAAGCCGGAATACACCTTCGGGAATTCCCGCTTCGACTTTTACATCGAATATCGGGGAGCGGGGAAGACCAAGGCGCAGAAAGCGCGGCTCCACAAGATGTTTCTGGAAGTGAAGGGCGTGACTCTGGAATACGACGGTTCTGCTTCTTTTCCTGACGCTCCGACGGAGCGGGGCGTCAAGCACCTGCGGGAACTGACCCGCATTCTTGGGACCCGAACTGCAGCAGACGACGGAATACCTTACGAATGCGGCGTGCTGTTTCTGGTCCAGATGAAGGGCTGCCACCGCTTTGGACCCGACGAAAAAATCCATCCGGAGTTCGCGGGAGCCCTGCGGGACGCTCGTGACGCAGGTGTAGAAATCTTCGTGGTGGACTGCAAGGTGACTCCGAAGACGGTTACCGCCGACAAGCCCGTGCCGCTAGTGCTTTAGGCATCGCTGTCCAGCGTAAATCCCCGCCTAAAGTTCTCGATGAGGCAGCAACTGATGCTTACGTCGGTCTCGTATTCGGGAATGTCTTTGCGCCGGACCCACATGGCTTCGGAAAGCTCTGCCTCTTGCATGTGGATGGTGTCGTTGCCGTCCAGTTCGGCGGTGAAACCTGCGATAAGCGAGTCGCTGAAAGGCCACGGCTGGCTCCCGAAATAGCGGACGTTTTTCACGCGAAGGCCCGCCTCTTCCAGAACCTCCCGGTGTACCGCCTGTTCCAGGCTCTCGCCGATTTCCACGAATCCCGAAATCAGGAAAAGTCTTGGGTTTGGGTTGTCGATGTTGTGGGCCATCAGGAGCTTGTCACCGTTGTGCACGGCCACAATCACAACTGGTGAGATTCGCGGGTACACGACGTTCCCGCATTTTGGGCAAACCATGGAACGCTCTTTTTCACCGCGGGCCATTTCCCTTCCGCAGCGGCCGCAGAACCTGTTCAGGGATTCCCAGTGGGCGAGGTGGGCGGCGGTGGCCCCGCCCAGGCGTTCTACGGGACTCATGTTGCGGAAGGTCCGGCTGACCATGTATTCGTAACCCGCGGGTGCATCACCGCAGGTAACACTGTCATCCAAAAAGAACGCCGTCTCGTCGATACTGAAAAGGTAATGACCTTCGAAATCGGCAAGGCTCTTGCCTTCTAGTTCGAGTAGTTCGCCTACGCGAGGAATGGTGTTGGTGGCGCCCTTCTTCAATAAGGTTTTTGCTCCGTCATACCGAATGACATAATCGGTCAATTTCGGATCGCAGATCTTGAATTCGTTATTGAGCTTGTGGGGGAGTATTTCGTGGATCATTCAGTTGTCTCTTTCTAGGGAGATAATATAGTCAAAAAAAAGAACCCGCATTGGTGCTGCGGGTTTGTGGAGCTATTCGCACTGGAGTTTGTTGCCATTCCCAGAGCATCCGGGCAAGTCCTTTGCTACTCCGGGTGGAACTTTCGTTCCGCAACGAGGGTAATCGACCCATCCATTTTTATTTCCATGCTCAGCATTGTGTGCATCTTTTAGGGCTTGGCAGTCGACGTCTTGCGAAGGTGAAGATTGTGTCTGTTCATCTGGTTGCTGTTGCTGCTGTGGCCCAGGATCATTGCTCGCCTGTTGGGTATTGCCTGAATTTCCTTCGCATTCGTCTCCAATATTTGCGACAGTCCAGTTGTGAGTCAGTTTGGCGCATTCGTCGGAATTGACGTTTGTAGCGTAGACAAGACTCCGTTCGGCCAAGATAGATACGGTAACGGCCCATGAACTGCCCAACGCGCAGTCATTGAGGCCACTTAAGCTAGTAGCAATCCAACCAATAGCAACACTTTGATTTCCATCGTATACAATGTCCTCGTCTGCGCAGCTTTTGTATTTAAAGTAGGACGAAACACCGTTTGTTCCAGGAGCTTCGTAACCAATGTTCTTCCAACTTCCAATGACAGTTTTGTCGGCTTGGTACGCTTCTTGCAAATGTATGTAAACTCCGGCTGCCGTTGGTGCTTCGCTAGCCTTCGCCTTGGCGATCATTCCGAAAAGCTTTGGCACGCCAACGGCCGCCAACACGCCCATGATGACGATGACCACCATTATTTCGATGAGGGTGAAGCCTTTTTTCATAAAACCCCTTGATCCCGATGAATGCGACGAATATAGTTTATTTGCATTAGTTTGTGCTTGTTTTAAAGCGAAATGTACAAAAAAAGCACGAAAAACTTACATTTGTGGAAAATTTGGCGTTTTTAGGAAAATTTTGCCCTTTTTTGAGAATGTTGCACCTGTCCTGGTTTTACATTACCTACATTTGGCCTAAAGTTTCCTGTGCCCTGAAAAGCCCATGCTGGCGCCCTACTGGGTGGCCCGCAAGGAGAGAACCCCGTGAAAGCCGGGGGCGGTCGCGCCGCTGTAAGGGAGGACGAAACCGGCATGAACCAATGCACGAGCTGTCGTGTGTGAAGGAGCCGGGAGTAGATAGAGCCCCGAGCCAGAAGAACTGTGGGAAACGCTTTGTTGAGGAACGATGCGAACGACATCTTTCTGCAAGGCCGCATACGCTGCGGCTCTTTGGTGCTGTGCTGCTACGGGTTTTGCCGTTGCAGGCGTGCCTGATGCAGCCCCGGTCCAGGACCTCGGGGTGTCCGAGGTGTCCGGTGACGACGGGTACAAGCCTACAACAAGCGCCAATTATACAGAAATTACCTCCGATGCTTGGGAGGGCAAGGCTCTGTCGGCGGCAGACCTTCTTTCGACGCTGCCCGGAATCCAGTCCTACAAGCAGGGCGGGCTGGGCAGTTTCCAGACGGTTTCTATCCGCGGGATTGCGGCCCGTAACATCTTGATTTGCGTAGATGGTGTTCCGCTGAATGACGCTAGCGGCGGGGCGGTAAACCTGGGATCCATCGATTTGAACCAGATGGAAAAGGTGGAGGTTTACAAGAACAACGTACCGGCGAAGTTTGGCGTGTCCGGTGTCGGCGGGGCTATCAACTTTGTGACCAAGAACGCCGTCAAGAAAGGCGGTAGGGTCCTTGCCGCCTACGGTAACCACAACACCTGGGAGGGTTCGTTCCAGGTGGCGACTCCCGTGACCGACAGCATCATGTTCGCCTCTTCTTTTGCCACGAGGCATTCCGACAACGACTACGAATATACCAACCGGAACGGTACCCAGTACAACGACGAAGACGACTACACCGCCACCCGCGAAAACGCCCAGTTCACCGATGTCTCGGGGAATGTCCAGTTCCGCATGCTTCACGGGAACGGGTATTTTTCCACCTTGTCGGCGACGGCTTCCAGGGCCGAAAGCGGTAACCCCGGCAAGGAGCAGAACCAGACCAAGGTGGCGAAGTTCGTGGGGGAATCGGCACTGATCCGCTACGGGCTTGAATCGGTAGGCTACCTTGATGACAAGTTGTTCTTGTATGGCGCTCTTTCGGCACGGTTCGACAAGAACATGTCCAGTTCCTTCTACCCCCTGGACCACATCGGCTTTGGAAACAATGTCTTTATGGATTACGGGACGGCCACCTACAAGCTGGTTCCCGAACTGTGGACCGAGTTTACTCCTTTGGAACATTTGACCGGCACGGCCCGCGTGGCCTATGAATGGGAACGTGCCGAAGCCCGAGGGAATTCCAAGGACTGGGCGCTGGACCGCAAGACGTTTGTTGGTTCCGGAGATTTGTATTACCAGTTTTTCAGGTACGCAGGTCTCGGCGGTGAAGGTTCCGTGCAGGCGCTGAAGGACCGCCTGGACAAGGGAACCTTCGTGTTGCCGACGGGGAGCCGTACCCTGGATAAGGCGGCAGATCGGGACGCCACTTTTGCGGGCCGAATTTATTCAAGGTTCGGTGCCAGCGCTTCTCCATTGACGGGGGAGGTTTCCATAGGCCGCTTTTACCAGCAGCCGGCCTTGATGGAACTTTACGGCACATTCCCCGGTGCGGTTTCTAACCCGAACTTGAAAAGGGAAAAGGCCACCAAGTTTGAGGCGACGGGCACGTGCCGGTTACCAGGGAACCGCACGGCTTTTCAGGCCACTTATTTTGAGTCCCATGTGGAAGACGGAATCTATTGGCTGATGTCGGTGGAGCTGTTGCGTCCGGAGAATGTGGCCCGTTCCCTTGTCCGTGGGGTGGAGATGGAATTGAACAGTAGCCCCACGAAATTTTTGGATGTGGTGCTTCGGGCGACTATCCAAAAGACAAGGGACCGTTCCCATTCCAACACCTATAACGGCAACAAGCTCCCCGGAGAACCGGACCGCAGTTATTTTGCCGAAGCGACCCTCCATTTGCCATTCCGTTTCGACTTTATTTGGGCTTCGGACTGGCGAAGCGTTATGTATAGCGACCGTGCCAACAGAACGGAACAGCCGGCCGTGGCGACCCACCGTGCCTCCCTTTCGTACAATCCCTTTGATAATACCCGTTTGACTTTTAGCGTGAATAACATTACCGACGAAAAGTACCGAAATTTCTATACGCCTTTTCCTATGCCAGGGAGGGAATACAAGTTCACAATCATACAGGGGTTCTAGCCCCCTCGCTATATGGAGTTCATAGAGTTATGGCAAAGTATAGTGTAAAGCCAGAAAAGGACAAAACATGAATAAAAAACATAATGTCATTGCGAATATGCAAGGTGTCATTGCGAGCATGGCGAAGCAATCTCTCGCCTTCATTGCTGTGGCCGGCCTCACCTTCGGTCTAACCGCTTGCGGTGACGACTCCAGCTCTTCTAGTGCCAGCGGCCCGCTCGTAGGCGACGCAGAACTTGCCGGTGTCATTTTTGACGGCGGCAACTACCAGGTCCCCGAAGGAGAACTCCGTTGGATCGATGTGGAGGGCAACATCTCCGAAAAGAGCCTTTCGTTCTACCAGGATTCGAGACTCGCGACCAATGGCAACGACGTGTTCGTTATGGAAGGTCTGGGCACGGACAATATTTCCCTGGTCAAGCCCGAATTCATTGAAGAGGGTGCCAAGAAGGCTGTGGTCTGGCAGGTGAAATTCGAAAATTCCAACCCGGTGGACATGGCTTTCGATGGCGAAGAAGCCTGGGTGGCCCTCCAGAACGCCGACTCCCTTGTGAAAATTTCTACCAAGGACGGCAAGGTCGTAAAGTCCATCAAGACAGGCGAATTTGCCTCTGAAGGCCAAATTTCTCCGTATGTGGTAGATGTGGAATTTGACGACGGCACGCTTTATGTGCTGATGCAGCGCTATTCCATGGACGCAGAATGGAACTTTACCTATCCGAAGGGACTTGTGGCTATCTACGACGGTTCTACCGGCAAGCTGCAGGACACGGTTCAGCTTGTGACGAAAAATCCCACAAAGTTAACCCTCTACAAAGGCAACCTTTATGTGGCCTCTCTGGGTGAATACGATGGCAAGGCTGATGACAACCGCGGAATTGAAAAGGTTGATCTCGATGCCAAGAAATCAAGTCTTGTAATTTCTGGTAAAAAGCTGGGTGCCGGTATCTACGGATTTACTGCAGAAGATGGAATTGCCTTTGCGGCCCTCTATAAGGAATGGGGCAGCACGCCGGTTGTAAAGATCGACCTTGAAAAGGGTTCTTTCGAAGAAGTGAAGGGTATTGCCGATGCACAGGCCACCCTTGCCTACAAGGACGAGGCTCTCTATGTGGGCGACCATACCATAGGCAAGGAAAAGATCTATGTCTACAAGGACGGAAAGCTGACCGGCTTTGAACAGCCTAAGGGTGCCCAGGCTCCTTACAACATTGCCCTGTTCTAATCGGCATATCACATTTATTTTTGAATTTAGCCTTGCGGGCAAGCCCCGCGGGGCTTTTTCTATATTTGGGGCGCTTATGGAAGACCTGAAAAAATACCTGGATTTGGCGGAACGCCTGGGCCGCGAGGCGGGGGAGCTTTGCCTTCGCCTGCAGGGCGAACTGGGCGACGTGAAGTACAAGTCCGCAAAGGACGTGGTAACCATTGCCGACGTTGGCAGCGAAAAACTCATCGTAGAAGGGATCCGCAAGGCGTTTCCTAGCCATTCCATCCGTACCGAAGAAATGGGCGTGGTAGAGGGTTCCGACCCGGACTTTCGCTGGATTATCGACCCGGTAGATGGAACAGTGAACTTTAGCCGGGGCATTCCCCTTTGGGGAATTTCCATCGCACTCCATTACAAGGGTAAGCCCCTGGTGGCGGTGATAAACCTGCCTAAGCTTGGGGAGTTCTTTACGGCGACCCTCGGGGGTGGCACCTTCATGAACGGCAAGCGGGTCTGCGTGAGCAAGGAATCCAACCCGCTCCATGCCATCGTGAGCAACGGGGATTTTAACGTGGGCGTGGCGACAGAAATCAACGCCCGCAATTCCAAAAATTTTGCCCGGGAGGCGGAGGCTTTCGAGCGGGTCAAGTGCCTGGGTTCTGCGGTGGTGGAATCCTGCTTTGTGGCCTCTGGCCGCATAGACGGATTCGTGATGACCATGAGTTACCCCTGGGATATTGCCGCCGGAGCCCTGATGGTTACGGAAGCGGGTGGCATGGCCACCCATATCGACGGTACTCCCATGCAGTTCGTGGACGGCGAACAGGTGCTTTTCAGCAACGGCCTGATTCACGAAACCCTGGTAAAGACGGTTTCGTAGTGTATTGTAGGATTGTATCATGAAAATCCTGTTTACCGACCTGGACGGAACCCTGCTGGACGACAACAAGGATATTTCTGCAGAAGATTTGTCCGCTATTCGCAAGATGATAGAGGCCGGCCACAAGTTCGTGATGACCACGGGGCGGCCTTTGACCAGCGTCAAGAAACTGGCCGAAAAGTACGGCTTTATGGAGGCCGGATTTTACCTGGTGAGTTTCAATGGCGGGCTCATTTACGACTGCGGGGCGAAAAAGCCCATACTGACCCGGCGAATTTCCGTTGACGACGTGAAGTTCATTATGGATGCGGCCTTTAGCTCGGGAATGCACGCCCACACCTACGCCGGAGACCTGGTGGTTTCGGAACACGAGACGGAACAGCTCAAGACCTACTGCCGCCTGATGCAGATGGACTACGTGGTTGTAGATGATATCCGAGACTATTTTGCCGGAAAAACCGGATGCGATGCGGCTCCGACGGCACCCATAAATGTGGTGGTGAAGCCCCCTATCAAGGTGAACATCATTACGCCTTTCGATCATTCGAGCCTGGAAAGTTTCCGTGCCGAAATGCGCAAGACCACGGCGGGAAAACTGTTTGACGTGTTCAGCAAGCCTGAAATGCTGGAATTTTCGCACCTGCGGAGCAACAAAGGCGATGCGGTGCGCTTTATGGCGGATTTTTACGGAGTCCCGATGGGGGATACCATTGCCGTGGGCGACGAAGAGAACGATTGCCCCATGATTGAGGCGGCAGGCGTAGGAGTTGCCATGGCGAATGCCTCGCAAGTGGTCAAGGATGCCGCCGATTATGTGACAGAACGGGATAACAACCACTCGGGAATCGCCGAAGTCATCGAAAATTTTGTAAAGTAGGGAGGAGGAATCTATGGAAGAAAAACAAACCTACCGCGAAGTAATGCCCGGGGAACTGCCCTGCGAAAAGCCGGATTGCGACGGCGTGATGGTTGTCGATCCCGACAACAGCTACAAACTCACCTGCGACAAATGCGGACACATCAAGGAGTGACACGAATGTGTCATCCTGAGCGGAGTGCGTAGCACGTAGTCGAAGGATCTGGATCCCTGATAATGAGTAACGATAGTGTAGTCTTTTTTTCGTCATTCTCGCGGAGGCGAGAATCTGCTTGAATGGATAACTCATAGCTAGAATGTCTTACCAGAACTTGAAAATCACCTACCCCGACCTCCCCGTCGTTGAACATCGGGAAGAGTTTTTCGAATTGCTCGAAAAACACCAGGTGGTGATTGTCAAGGCGGACACCGGCTCTGGTAAATCCACGCAGCTGCCGAAGTTCTTGCTGGAATGGTATTCCACGGTTCGTCATTCTCGCGAAGGCGAGAATCTCATGGATGTTGCACACGGTGTCATCCTGAGCCCTTCGACAAGCTCAGGGCAGGCTCCGTTAAAGGATCCAGGGCAGAAGTCTTTCAAAATCGGTGTGACAGAGCCTCGCCGGCTGGCGGCGATTTCCATTGCGGACCGCCTGCGCGAGGAACTCAAGGATGAAACGCTTGTCTCCACGAAAATACGATTCTGGGAGCAGGGCCAGAGCGACGCCCCCATCAAGGTGATGACCGACGGCATCCTGCTGCAGGAATTCCGCCGAGATAGGTTTTTCCGGCAATATTCGGCCATCGTGATAGACGAAGCCCATGAACGCTCGTTGAACATCGATATTCTGCTGGGCATTTTCAAGACGGTTCTGCAGGCCCGCCCTGATTTTAAGTTGATTGTGGCCTCTGCAACGCTGGATGCCAAGCTCTTCGAGGAATTTTACGACAACAGCTGCGTGATGGAAGCCGAGGGCCGCACATTCCCTGTGGATGTAGAATACTATTTCGGTGGTGGGAATGGAGATCCCCGCCTTCGCGGGGATGACTATACGGGGCGCGACACTAGCGGCAAGGGTGATTCTGGCTTGCTTGACGAGGCGCGGGATGCGATTCTCGACCTGGAAAGTCGCCATCGCGACCACCTGCTTTGTTTTTTGCCCACGGAGCGGGACATTCAGGATTTGGCGGGGGAGCTCGCGCACGAACTGGATTCTGCGACCTTTGATATCTTGCCATTATATGGGCGCATGAGCCCCGATGAACAGCGCCGTATTTTCAAGCATACGGAAAAGACCCGCGTGGTGCTCGCGACGAACATCGCCGAGACTTCGCTCACGATTCCGGGAATTGCCTACGTGGTGGATACGGGTACGGCCCGCATTTCGCGGTACAACGCCCAGTCTCGAATCCAGGGGCTACCCGTCGAGGACATCTCGAAAGCGTCTGCGCGGCAGCGCACAGGGCGTGCGGGGCGCGTAAAACCGGGTGTCTGCATCCGCCTCTATTCTCCCGAGGATTTCGAGAAGCGGGACGAGTTTACGGAGCCGGAAATCCGGCGGAGTAATCTCGCCAACGTTGTGCTGCAGCTGCGCAGCCTCGGGCTTGAACTGGAAAATTTTCCGTTCCTGCAACCGCCACCGAATTCGGCTTTCCGAGGGGCGTACAAGACCTTGTTTGAACTGGGAGCGCTTACTGCCGATAACGCCAGCGGGCAAGTGACCAAGCTTGGCCGCGAGATGACGCGCCTCCCCATGGACGTGGCGCTCTCGGCGGTGCTCCTGCGGGCGCGGGATGCAGGCGTGTTGCAGCCTGCACTCATCGTCTGTTCGGCGCTCTCCATCCAGGACCCCCGTGTGGTGCCAAGCGAGGAACCGGAACGTACACGCATCCGCCAGCTGCATCGCAGGTTCGCGGGCCACAAGAGCGACTTTCTCACGTTCATCTGCATGTGGAATGCCTTCTGCGCCGAATGGGATGGCAAGACCTGGAATAAGCTGCGCAAGTTCTGCGACAAGAATAGCCTGCATTTTTTGCGGTGCCGCGAGTGGATTGATTTGTACGAGCAGTTCGGGCGCATCCTCGACGTGAAATTCGAGAATCGCGTATGCCCGCTGGACAGTTTCCATCGCGACAACCTGCACATCGCGCTTCTTTCGGGGTTCCTGGGCGGTATCGCTCTCCGCGATATTGAGAACGGTTGCTACCGCCTGGTGAGCGGCCGCGAGACACACGTGTTTCCGGGCAGTGACCTTTACGGCAAGAGCGTTGAATGGCTTTTTAGCGCCGAGGTGCGGGAGACGAGCCGCATATTTTTGAATAAGGCTGCTGAAATCAAGCCCGAATGGATTATGCAGGTGGCAGAACCATTCTGCACGCGCCGCTGGTATGCGCCCACATGGAACCAGGAACGGGGTTTCGTGGAAGCGGTGGAGGAGGTGAGCTTCCGCGGGCTTGTGATTAGCCGCGGTCACCGCGTGGATTACGCCCGCGTGAATCCCGACGAATGTGCCGAGATTTTCTGGCGCGAGGCCGTGGTGCTTGGCCAGATGGCCCGCCCCTTCGCCTTCATGACGCATAACGAGCGTGTGGTCGAAGACTTGCATGCGCTGGAGGCCCGCAAACGCCAATTCGGGCTTGCCCCGAGCGAAGACGCCCTGGTGGATTATTACGTGCGCATCGCACACCAGGTCAATTCCATCAAGACATTGAAGGACTACATCCGCGAACATACCGACCAGTTCCTGAAATTCGATGCAAAGTTCTGGCTGGAGCAGAACGAGTTCGGAGGTCAGAATTCGGAATTCGGAATTGAATTGAAAAAAATCGGTGTGAAAATACCACTAACGAAAACTCCGAAATCTGAAATC